>Ga0172379_10001980_pt1 | contig 38169 bp, 29 predicted proteins | sample GrowelOW334metaG_FD_119756 | JGI IMG/M metagenome (GOLD analysis project Ga0172379, IMG submission 119756) | Groundwater microbial communities from an aquifer near a municipal landfill in Southern Ontario, Canada - Groundwater well OW334 metaG | ecosystem: Environmental > Aquatic > Deep... | reverse complement strand
GCATTTTAACATTTTTAGTTGAGTCTGTAAAATCACATAAATTATCAATTTTAGTTTTAATCAGATCTTTGAAGGGATTATTTACTTTACGATAATCTCTTAATGCGGAGTCAGTAATGATTATTTTGAACTTCACTTAACTTCATCCCATGCAGAAGTTTTCCCCTCATTAGCTTCTGACAAACCTTCGTGTACTTTGAGATAATCTTCATCACTGCTCAATATTTCGTCAGTGGGATCAATGCTGTCGCGATTCTTCAAATACGAGATATAATCAAAAATTGATTTCAATTTTTCGTCATTAAAATAATTAACATCCGAAGTGATCTGTTTTATCATCGATGTTCTTGTCATGTTATGCTCCTAATAATCTCATCGTTAGCTGAAATCTATCTTTTTCTGATAGTAATTTAAATAAAGTTTATTCTTTTTTCAAGATTGAAAGAAAAACTTATATTATAGATAAAGTATTTATTTTTTAATATGTTTAAGAGAGCAAATTCTTTATCCGCTTCGGTGGACAAGTTCCTAATTCGTAATTCCTAATTCCTAATATTGCAGAGCAAAATGGAAACAACAAAAAAGACAACTCTAATTCGCGGACTCTCATTAACCGCCGCTACAATGCTCGTTGCCGGTTCTATGATCGGTTCCGGTATTTTTAGAAAGCCTGCTACAATGGCGGGACAACTCCACTCACCGGAATTGTTAATTCTCGTTTGGGTTGTTGCCGGTCTAATAACTTTCATCGGCGCTTTGGTAAACGCAGAAATTGCGGGAATGATAGACGCTACCGGCGGACAATTTATGTACTTCAAAGAGATGTACGGCGATTTTACCGCCTATCTTTACGGCTGGTCTATCTTAGCGGTAATACAAACCGGAAGTCAGGCGGCAATTGCTTATGTCTTTGCAGAATATCTCGGCTACTTTTTCAAATTCCCGGAGGCATCAAAATATTTGCAGGATATTTCTTTACACATGCCTTTTGTTGGGGCGATTCATCCCTTTGCAGATTTCGGAACAAAAGCAGTTGCCATTCTTTGCATCCTATTTTTAACGGGAGTTAATTACATCGGCGTTGTTTTCGGCGGACTTGTGCAAACGGTAATTACTTTTATAAAGATCGCTTCAATTCTTTTACTATCATTTGTACTTTTGACTTTTGGAAACGGTTCTGCTGCAAACTTCTTTTATAATTTTCATCTTCCCGCAGAAACAAGCGCAAATTTAATTGCAATGATAGGGCTTGCGTTAGCCGGAGCTTTTTGGGCTTACGATGGATGGAACAATGTTACTTTTGTTTCCGGGGAAATAAAAGATCCGCAACGTAACGTTCCCAAAGCTTTGTTATACGGAACATTGATCGTTATTGCGGTTTACGTTTTGATAAATGTAGCTTATCTTTATGTTTTACCCGTTGAAGAGATGAAAAATTATCCTTTGGTTGCTTCTGCCGCCGCTGAAAAAATATTCGGCGGAATGGGAGCTTCAATAATTGCAATCGCAGTTGTTGTTTCTACTTTCGGCGCACTCAATGGTTCTATTCTTTCAACAGCGCGTGTACAGTTTGCAATGGCGCGAACAAAATTATTTTTTGTTTCACTTGGGAAAATTCATCCTAAGTTTGCAACTCCGCATGTTTCACTTGTTGTTCAAGGAGTTTGGTCGTCAGTATTAGTTTTATCCGGTTCGTTCGATACTATTACCGACTATGTTATTTTTGCTTCCTGGTTATTCTATATGCTTGGCGCTTTTGGCGTTTTCGTTCTCCGTAAAAAAATGCCGGATGCAAAACGACCTTACAAAGTTTGGGGTTATCCATATACACCGGCAATTTTTGTCGTCTTTTCGTTTTTGTTTTTAATTAATTCGGTTGTATCGGACACACAAAATGCAGCAATGGGATTAATTCTGATTTTACTCGGGCTCCCCGTTTATGTTTACAGTAAATATTTTCATCATCGTTTTCAGAAAAAGTAAGTATGAATAAAAAAATAATCTTTATCGATGCGATGGCTTTGACGTACAAAGCTTATTTCGCTTTTATATCAAGACCTTTAGTAACAAAAAAAGGTGAACCGACTTCTGCCGTCTTTGGTTTTATTACCCAAATAATAAAAATATTGGAAGATATAAAACCGGCTTACATGTTCGTTGGATTTGATTCAAAAGAAAAAACATTCCGTCACGATAAGTTTGAGGCGTACAAAGCAACCCGCTCCGCAATGCCTGAAGATATGATCCCGCAGATAGGAAGAATAAAAGAAATAATTGAGGCGCTCAATATTCCCGTTTTTATTCTTCCCGGCTATGAAGCCGATGATATTATCGGAACGGCGGTGAAAAAAGCGGAATCTCTCGGTTATGATTCTTTTATGATCACACCCGATAAAGATTACATTCAACTCGTTACTGAAAACGTAAAACTTGTTAAACCGGGAAAGTCGGGTGAAGAGATTGATGTTATTACAAAAGATAAAGTTCTTGAAACGCTTGGTTTTGCACCGGACCGAATGATTGATTACTTATCACTTATTGGCGATGCAAGCGATAACATTCCCGGAGTTAAAGGCATTGGTCCAAAAGCTGCTCCGTTATTGATCGAGAAATATTCAACTCTTGAAAACATTTACGAGCATATTGATGAAGTTGAACCGGCTTCGGTAAAAACAAAACTTATTGCCGGTAAAGAAAATGCTTTCCTTTCAAAAGAACTCGCAACAATTATGACGGATGTTCCGATAGAAATTGATTTTAATAAAACGAAGATCGGCAAACCGGAAATCGAGAAAATAAAATCCATTTTCGATGAACTTGAATTCAAAAATCTTTATGTCCGTTTAAGGAAATTCTTTGGTGAAGAAGAAGTTCTTGAAGCGACTCCCGAAGTTGTAACAGTTCCCAAGAATAAAACTTTTTTAAGTTCAGAAAGCAAATATGTTTTAGTCACTTCAGTGAAAGAAGCTAAAGCTTTAGCCGATGCTCTTTCAAAACAGCCTTTGTTTGTGTTTGATACTGAAACCGATTCTCTCGATTATTTTGAAGCGAAAGTAGCTGGAGTTTCATTCTGTTATGAAAAAGGGAAAGCATTTTTTGTTGCGCTTAATCCTTTTGTACAATCAACGTCGTTGTTTGAGAGAAATTTGGACGATAGACTTTCAGAACATGATTTTGTTTCCATTTTTAAATCCGTTTTTGAAAATGCCGGAATTAAAAAAGTCTGCCAGAATGGTAAGTTCGACATCTCGATAATGCGTTCTCTTGATATTCACGTACGAGGTTTTTACTTTGATACCATGCTCGCAAGTTTTCTTCTCGATCCTGATCAGAAACACGGTATGGATGATCTTGCGGAAAAATATTTACAGTACAAACCTATTCCCCTTTCAGAATTAATTGGCGCAAAGAAAGATGCAAAACAAATATTTGATGTGGAATTAAACAAGTTAAGCGATTACTCTTCCGAAGATGCGGATATTACGTTTCAACTTTATGAAATATTGAAGGAAGAAATTGATAAAAACAATTTGCACAAATTAGCTTACGAAGTTGAGTTCCCTCTTGCCGAAGTATTGGAGGAGATGGAACGTTCCGGCGTAAACATTGATCGTAAAATGCTTGGAATCTTGAGCAAAGAATTAGAAACTTCAATGAATGAGTATTCTGAAAAAATATTTCGTTTGGCTGGCGAAACATTCAACATCAATTCACCAAAACAAATGCAAAAGATTTTGTTTGAAAAACTTCAACTGCAATCTTCCAGAAAAACAAAAACCGGATTTTCAACTGACGCACAAACATTGGAATCTCTTCGAGGCGAACATGAAATAATTGAAAGTATTTTAGATTTCAGACAGGTTGCAAAATTAAAATCAACCTATGCTGATGCTCTTTCCAACTTAATTCACCCCAAAACTGGAAGAGTGCATACTTCATTTAACCAAACAATTGCTTCTACCGGCAGACTTTCAAGTGTCGATCCGAATTTGCAAAACATTCCAATCCGCACTGAACTTGGAAGAGAAATACGGAAAGCTTTTGTTCCGCGCGACAAAAATCATTGTATAATTAGCTGCGATTATAGCCAAATTGAATTGCGCATCATGGCAAGCATGTCAAATGATGAGCGATTGATCGAAGCGTTCAAATATGGAGAAGATATTCATCGACGAACTGCTGCGCTGGTTTTCCAAATTCCTCAAGAAGAAGTTACTCCCGATATGAGAAGAAAAGCTAAAGAAGTTAATTTTGGTATTCTTTATGGGATTGGAGTCTTCGGATTAAAAACCCGTCTGAAGATTTCACAACAGCATGCAAAGGAAATTATCGATACTTATTTCAGTACATTCAAAAATGTAAAAGCGTTTATGGATGCTTCTATCCAATCTGCACGAGAAAAAGGATTTGCAGAAACGTTGCTCGGCAGACGCCGTTTTCTAAAAAATATTAACAGCAAGAATTTCTCACTTCGCAATTTTGAAGAACGCGTTGCTATCAATATGCCTATTCAAGGAACCGCCGCTGATATGATAAAACTTGCAATGATAAATATTCATAACGAACTTGCAAAAAGAAAATACGATACCAAAATGATTCTGCAAGTGCACGATGAGTTAGTGTTTGATGCGCTGAAAGGTGAAACCGATGAAGTTGTTCCACTTGTAAAAGATTTGATGGAAAATGCTCTACCTCTGAATGTTCCAATTCTTGTTGAAACCGGAATTGGCGATAATTGGATTGAGGCACATTAAAATAGAGTTTTCAGTTATCAGTTTTTAGTCAATATAAATTACAGAATTAGAGCTTGTTTATTTTCATAAAGATGAGATATATTTTTGTACTTCTTTAGCCGCGGTATTTCCGCTTTTAATTGCCCCTTCAATTGTTGCGGGTAAACCGGTGTTTGTCCAATCCCCCGCAAGAAAAACATTTTCCAACTTCGTATTAGCAGAAGGACGCTTCAATAAGTTTTCTTTATTTGGAATAAAAGTCGCACGCTTCTCTTTGATGATTTTGTAACGGGAAATGTTTTCTGGATTGATTCCCAAATACGTAAACAATTCAGTACTAATGATTGAGAATAATTCTTCTTGTGATTTTTCAATTAGCTCATCTGCACTACTTGTAACGGTTGTAATATACTCGCCATGATTAAATACCCAATGCAAGCGTGAATCTATGAAAGCGTAGAAAGGTTTTTTTAATTTGTTTTCTTTTAACCATAAATGCAATGTCAATATTGAGGAAGTGCTCAAATCAGTTCTGTCATTTTCTATAATAAAATTTTTCTCATTGATTCTACTAAAAGCATAAGAAGGAATTGCTAAAATAACGGTATCGAAATCATTTATGCTTCCCTTATCGGTTTCAACTACAACCGCTTTATTCTGAGTGACGGAGATTTCTAGGAGCTTTTCGGAAAGAGATAATTCATTTTTACGCACTTTGAGAAAATTTACTGCGGGATCAACAAACGCTTTTGATAAACCAACTTTCGGAATGATCATTGCCGACGCGTCACTTCCATTCAAGAAAATTACTTTCAGAATATCAATAAACATTTTCGCCGAAGCATCTTTTAATTTACTGTTCAAAGCTCCCACAGCAATTATTTCCCAAAATGATTTTATACAATTCCGGCTTTGACTTTGTTCAATTAGCCAATCTTCTACTGAAATGTTTAAATACTTTTCACTCTGAGTAAACGGAAGTTGAACTATTAAAAAAATTATTTTAATTTTGTCTGCAATAGATAAAGCATCGTAATTCAATAATCCGAGAAGCAATCCTAACGGATAAGGAAGTTCTGTAGGTTTTAGCTGATGTTTTATTTTATCTCTGGTTACAAAGTTTATTTCCAACTGCTTCTGAAAACGGAAAAGATTTTCAGTACCAATAAGTTTAATAAATTTAATCGTTTCATAATAACAGCCAAGCAGAAGATGTTGACCATTATCAATTTCATTTCCGCTTTTTTCATCAACAAATGAATAAGCTCTTCCTCCGAATTTTGGTGAGGCTTCGATTAAATGAACGTTAATATTTTGTTTGGCAAGAGAAACGGCGGAAGAGAGTCCTGCTAATCCACCCCCAACAATGAGACATTTTTTCATCTATAAACTAATTTATATTTCGCCCAAACACCAAGTGAAATACCAATTTTTTCAAACGTGCTCACTTGGATATTTTGATTAAACACATCGTACTTCGCTTGAATAATTCTTTCCAACATTCTGAAATAAATATGCTGCATTGCACGGGCGGCAAACATTGAGGCTTTGTCGTCAAGGTCTAAATTGTTCGTTGCTAACTGAAAATATTCATTTGCTCTGTTTGCTTCAAATTCCATCAACGAAATAAAATGTAAATTATACTTTTTATCGAACAAATCAGTTTCACTGTAATGGAATTTTTTTAATTCATTCTGCGGAAGATAAATGCGGTTTTCTCGCACATCTTTATTTACATCGCGCAAAATATTTGTAAGCTGTAACGCTATGCCGAGATTCTCTGCAAAAGATAAAGCTGATTTATTCTTATATCCGAAAATTTCAATACATATTAATCCAACTGTTGAAGCAACACGATAACAATAAAGACGCAAATCTTCAAAAGTTTCGTAACGTTTTTTTTGTAAATCCATTTCCATTCCTTTGATGAGTTCAAAAAAATGTTCAATTGGAATGTGAAATTGTGAAATAGTTCCGGCAAGTTTATTTAACAATTGAAGTTCGGAATTCCCCTTAAAAGCTTTTTCAAATTCGACCCGCCATCTAACTAACTTTTGATATTTAATTTCGTCATTATCCTGCCCTTCGTCAACGATGTCATCAGTCTTACGGCAAAACGCGTAAACATTATTCATCGCCTCACGTTGACTTGCCGGGAGCAAATTAAAAGCATAATAAAAACTGCTTTTACTTTCCTTTGCGATTTGTTTAGCTGAATCGTTTTGCATAGTTGTAGGATTTGAGTAACAATAAAATTATTTCATATTTTTTTAATGAAGGTCTTGTTTTTATAACATTGCATTTTAAGGCTTCAATCTTTTCCAATATTTTTCTTCCGCCGAGAATTGTCCAGACAATTTCAATTTTCAATTTTTTTGGCAAATACTTTAGCAACTCTTCACCATCTAAAAATAAATTTTTTGTCCTTTCAATTTGATATTTCATAACTTCGCAGAATTTAATCCTCAAAGCGGGATCAGTGAAATTTACTTCGTTCAAACCGAATCTTGCCAAATCATTTAAGGGAATATAATTTCTTCCCTTTTGAATGTCAAATTTGAAATCTTGATAAAAGTTCGTCAGTTGAAGCGCCGTACAAATATTATCGGAGAGTTTTAACACTTTTTGATCACGAATATCATGGAGTTCAAGAATTAATCTCCCGATAGGATTAGCGGAATTATCACAATATGCTTGCAGATCAGAATAATCTTGAAACTTATTAAAAAGAATATCGGAGCGGAAAGCTTTAAGCAATTTGAAAAAATATATTTGCGAAAGTTTTCTTTCTTTAATCGTTTCGGCAAGAGCATAATCAAATTTATCCGCGAAGATGCCGTTCAATAAATTCTGTAATCGTTTTTCTAACCATGCAAGTTGTTCTAATCTCTGCTCAACAGAAAATTTCCCTTCATCGGCAATATCATCTGCTGTTCGTGCGAACCAATAAATGATCGCAACATCTTTTCTTAATTTTTTTTGAATTAAAAAAGTGACGACCGGGAAATTTTCATAGTGCTTCTTGGCAAATTGAATTGCCTCTTGATAAGCTAATTGGAGTGTGTTTGGATTTATTTTCATAGAAACTTTGTGCCCGAAAGGGGACTCGAACCCCTACGGAGGATCTCCATTAGACCCTGAACCTAACGCGTCTACCAATTCCGCCATTCGGGCAAATTATTTTCAATTAAAATTTAATAATAAGAATTGTCTTTTCAAACTTATTACCAGCCGGAACCTGATTCTTTTTCCGGCTGAGAAACCGCTGAACCACCATGAAGATTACAATTTTGCGGTTTGTGTAAAACATTTATTAAATCCGATACTTTATTCGGACAACTTTCATTTGCCAAACGTGCATCGCCTCTATCAATTGTTTCTTTACAAAATGTCGCATATTCAACACCGTCAGGCAAAGTAAAATATTCTAATGGAAGATTCAATTGTTTATAAGTTTCAGCCATAAATTTTGCCCAAATAGGCATTGAGGCTCTGGCACCTTGACCATACCATCCATTAAATTTCACGCGTCTATCGTCGAAACCTGTCCAAACGCCGCCGACTAATTGCGGAGTGAAACCGATAAACCAAGCATCGGCAAAATCTTGTGTTGTTCCGGTTTTACCAGCTGCCGGTCTTGAGAAGTACTGCCGCGCTCTTGCGCCGGTTCCATAATTTAGAACGTCTTCCATCATACTTGTAACAATTGCAGCAGTTTGAGGCGAGATCGCTTCACGGAATTCCGGTTTAAATTCGTCTATCAAAATTCCGTTTTTATCTTCAATTCTTAAAATTGAAATTGGAGAAACAAACACTCCTTTATTAGCCAATGTAGCAAAAGCAGATGTCAATTCAAGCGGAGTAACTTCAACGGTGCCCAATGCAATTGATGGAAAAGCAGCAAGCGTTGAATTAATTCCCATTTTATGGGCATACTTAACAACCATATTTGGCGGTGCGATATCTGAAATAGTTAATCTTCCCGCAATAACGTTAACAGAATTTGCTAATGCTTTCCGCAGCGTTATATAACCGCCGTAATCGTTGTCGCTGTTATTCGGAGACCATCCGTTGAAATTGAATTTTTCATTTAATAAAGAGAAAGCCGGGAAATAACCGTTATCAATTGCAGTTGTATAAACCAAAGGTTTAAATGAAGAACCGGGCTGCCGTCTAATTTGTGTAACATGATTTAATCCATATTGAAAATCCTGATCAGTGCCTCCGACTAATGCTCTAATTTCACCACTCTTTGGATCAAGCACAACAAAACCGGTTTGAATAGTACTTTCAACGAGTTTTACCGAATCAATAAAAGCCGCATCATTTATTAATTGATTATATACCATCTGTTTTTGCACTTGCGACACAGCCTCTTTATAAGCAACAGTATTTTTTATCGCTCTATCAATTAACGGTTTTAAAATCGATTTATTGTTATCCCACTTCCAGTTTTTATAAAACAATTCCTGGTATTCCCTGAGATGTTCCGCAACAACCTTGTTAGCAATTTTTTGCATGGACATATTAATTGAAGTATAGATATTTAATCCATCTCTATATAAGTCGTATCCATATTTTTCAGACATGGCAGTCATTTGTTGACGAACATATTCCATAAAATGAGGAGCTTCACTTCTTATTTTAACTTTTCTCCCTTTAGCTAAAATAATTGGTTCTTCTTTATATTTTTCATAAGCGCTTTCGGATAAGTACCCGGCATCCACCATGTTATGCATTACTAAATTTCGGCGGGATAAAGCTCTATCCATTCTTCGTTCCGGGTCATAATTTACTGATGATTTTAGAAGAGCAATAAGCAAAGCTGATTCCGGCACCGTAAGTTCTTTAGCTCTTTTACCGAAATAAATGTTAGCAGCGGTTTCAACTCCATAAGCGCTTTTCCCGAAATAGGAAACATTCAAATAAAGTTCAAGAATTTCTTTCTTCGTAAAATTTCTTTCAATTTGAACCGAGGACAACCACTCCCGAATTTTTCTTGCCGCAGTTTCGACCGGATTTTCATTAACCGCTTTTAAGCTATACAAATTTTTCGCAAGCTGCTGTGTAATAGTGCTTGCTCCTTTGCGGGAAAAAGTTAAAACATTCTTAATCATTTCTTTCCCGAAGCGGATTAAATCAACTCCCCAATGACTGTAGAAATTCCTGTCTTCTGTGGCAATCAATGCATTGATGAGGTGCGGAGGAATGCTGTCAACATTCGTTTCAATTCTATTCTCGATGTAGAATTGTCCGAGTATTTCACCGTCAGCCGTCCAGACTTTACTTGCTAATTGCGGACGCGGATTTTCTAATTCTTCAAGTGAAGGCAATCCCCAAAACACGTAAACTATAAATGCTAAAACGATCGCGGAAATACCGAAGAAAATATACTTGTACTTTTTTATGAATGATATGTATTGATTTTGAGTTTTATTTTTAAAAGATTTTTCCATCCTATAACCAGTCAACTATTTGAAAACTATTATTCTGAAATATTCCGTAACAAGGTTGATCGAGCCACGTTCCCAAATTTATATAATATCCGTCTTTAACTTTTTCCAATTGCCTTTTATGCGAGTGTCCGAATATAACATAATCATAATGTTCTTCCATTTTTTCTTTAGCGGCTTCAAACATACCGTCAATCTCTCCGTAATCTTTTTTTGAAGTATAATCTCTGCTGGACTTACTTGTTTTGCTTGCGAGCGCAATTCCTAAATCAGGATGGACTAACGAATACAATTTTTGAAGATATTTATTCCGCAGAACTTTTTTAAGAATAAGATAACCAATATCGTTTTTTACTAATCCGTCCCCATGCGCCAGAAAAAATTTTTTGCCTTCAATGGTAACTGATATTCCATCGTGATAAAGATGCGCACCAATTTCTTTTTGAAAAAAATCTCGATGAAGAAAATCGTGGTTACCGATGAAGTAATGTAGTTCAACGCCATTCTCGCATAAATCTTGCAACACTGTAAACGTTCTAAAATATCCTTTTTGATAGACGCGTTTGTATTCAAACCAATAATCAAATAAATCACCGATAATATAGAGAGCGCTTGCAGTATCTTTGGCATATTCTAAAAAAGAAACTAATGATCGTTCCCTTTCTTTTTCAATTTCGGGAGCTAAAAGTCCTAAATGAATATCGGAAATAAATAAAACCGGTTTTGACATTTTTACTCGTAAGAATTAAAATCATTAAATTCAACAAGAAGCCAACCTTGCGGATCAAATGCGATGGAATTCATTTTCTTTTTCAGTTTGATCGTTTTTTCAAAATGTTTTTCATCTACTTGAATTATTTCCGAATAATTATCTTCCGGATTATCATATAAAAATTTCACTTCAACCGGGAAGTGATATTCCATATCACCTTTTTGAACTTGTTTAAGATCTAAAACAAGATAATAAATGGAATCTTCATCCTGTTTCGTTTTCCAGCGGTAATTAACAACCGGAACGTTATCCCCTTTGTAAATCCATTGATCAAAAAATTTCGTTAAATCTTTTTTTGAAACCTCATCACATACTTTTTTAAAATCATCGGTTGATGCATTCTTAAATTTATATAAATCAAAATATTGATGAAGGATAGCGAAGAAATTCTCGTCGCCCACTTCCCATCTTAACATATGAAGAATCCATGCCCCCTTTTGGTAAACTTTAGAAGAGAACAAATTATTCCCCGGCTCATAAAGTGTTCCATTAAAATCAGTCCTGAAATTTTTTCGCATATTGGAAAATAGGGCATCTTTACCAAAAACAACTTCATCATATAGCGATTCTGAATAGGTGGCAAAACCTTCATTCAACCAAATATCTTTCCATGTTGCAGGCGAAACGCAATTCCCCCACCATTGATGGGAAGCTTCGTGAACATAAATATCCGTAAACATTTTTGCACCGGTCACAAAATTACTTCCAATCCCGGTAATAGTTGCGTTTTCCATTGCGCCGCTTTGCCAAAGAAATTCAGCAACTCCGTACTTTTCTTTTGCAAAAGGATATTCGCCGAAAAGTTGTGAAAGCACTTTTAATATTTTAGGATGTTCTTCAAAATCTATTTTTGCATCTTCAAAATGATTTGGCAATACATAATATTGAATCGGAACGGTATCACCGGAAGCCGTAACATATTTATCCGCAAAAGTTTTATAATCCGACGAATAGATGGCGGCTGTATATGTCGGCAGCTCGTAATTTGTTCTCCAATGATATGTGGTTCTTCCACTATTATCGAACTTTTCTATAAGCGATCCATTTGAAACTGAAACTTGTGACGAGGTATTCGTTAAATAAAAATCAAAACTGGCTTTATCGGTAAGAATGTCGTTACAGGGAAACCAGGTTGACGCATAAGTTGGTTCACTAATATTATAAATTAAAGATTTCCCGTTTATTTCTCCAAAAACAAAAGAGGATAAACCAAGATTTTTAGGTCTCCCTTCGTAAAAAATCTCGACATAATTTGTATCATTGATAACTTTAGGTTCAACGGTTAGCGATGTTTTGTAATTGGAATAATTTGTAGCGGAACCATTCCACAATACTTTATGGATACGCATGTTATCATAAAAATTAATTTTAAATATTTTTTGATGGGAATCCGTAAAAACAAATTGAAGTGTAACATCTCCTTTGAGTCGTTTTTGTTCAGGGAACAAATCTAACTTAATTGTATAATGAAGAACATCAATTAATTTTTGTTCCGGTGAATTGTAGATATCTTCATCATCACCGGAAAACCATGCCTGATTGATATCATGGTAACTGTCCCTGTTAGAGATCATACTGTTAATTTTTGACGTAAATAAGCCGCCCGATACAACCAGCGAACTCACAAAGAAAAAAAGAGAAAAATATAAAATATTTTTTTTCATAAACTCCATTTGGAAATCATTTAACTGTTGGATGCAATTTAAGATTTTTTTGATTGTTCTGAAAAGAAAAAGCCGCAGCGAATACTGCGGCTTTAAAAGATAGGATTATATTATATTCTTTAGCCTCTCAATTTCATCAGCTAAAGCTGACCGCCCGGCAGCAGTACTCACATCGGCTAAAAATGAAATGTTTAGCATTTTCACATAACTTAGTGAATTTGCAAAATCACCAAGTTGGTAGAAATTTTGCGCCTTTAAAAGGAGTAAATCATTTTTATTAAGTGTAGTTTGATAAGTGAAAACCCAATTAGGTTTAATCACTAGTACAATCTCGGCATAACTATTTGATAGCTGATACTGCTTTCCTGCGTTCAAAGAAAATGCATAACCGGAATTCAAATCAGCATTACATAGCCCTTTATCATAAGCAGTGCTAAAATTGCTTAGTGATAAGCTCACACTGTCAGATTTGAGATAACACCATCCTAATCCCATATAAGCATCACCTTTTGATGCATCCAAAGATTTTGCATCAAGAAATAGATTCTTTGCAGTATCATAGTTGCCCAGCGAATATGCCGCCCAAGCGTCAGTTATTTTTTGTGGATATTGGTCAACCGCATCGGGTTCAGTTGTGGTCTTTTTACATCCAACAAAAGTAAAAAGAAGGGTTGATGTCATAATTAGAAAGACTAAATATTTTTTCATGTTAAATCCTTCAAATAAGTTCAAAGAAAATAATAAATTTTTCATTGCATCCTCCTTTACCTCATTAAGATCATTTTTTTAACTTGAGAGAATTTACTCGTTCGAATTTGGTAAAAATAAATTCCGCTGGAAAGTTGCATACCAAAATCATTCTTAGCTTCCCAAGTAATATTATATGCTCCTGCCAGCTGATATCCATTTACCAACGTTGCTACTTGCTTTCCTAAAATATTATAGATAACTAAATTTACATTATCATTTTCAGGCAAATCATATTGCAGAGTGGTTGTAGGATTAAACGGATTCGGGTAATTTTGTTTTAGTACAAAACTATTTGGAACTCTATTATCTCCTTCAAACGAAGGATCGGCAGCAACTTTAAACTTACCTAATGTCTCTACGAATGCTACTACTTTATTTTCTATAGGATAAACTTGACTGCGGATTGGCATCCATCCACCATCAACTTTCTGATAAATAAATAATTTTGAAACATCCGTAAATTGAGCCGAGTTATAACTTATTTCTAAGTGAAGTTTGTTATTAAAGGCTATGCCAGGGCTGAAAGAATAAACTTGTTCACCATTTTCGTTATCAACTCCACATATAAAAAATATCTCTTCATCAATGGTTTTCGGATTTATTGTAAGCGAAGCTTTTTTATCCAACGAAGAGACTAAAGTAACTGCTTCCGGTTTTGCTAAGATAACATTTATTGTCCGTAAACTATCTTTTGATAAACCGGTTGTAGATGTAATACGTGAGAATATTGAATGTGAAGAGGAAGTTTTGAAAACGTAACTTCCTGAATAAACCGTAGTGGAATTTGCGAGAAGTACCATAGGAACTACGATTGAGTCAAGAGAACTTTTTACGCTTACAAAAGGAGCCCCTTGAATAGACGATTCAGTTGCAACTATAATATTTGCATATTTCGTAGCAGCCGGATTTTGGTGAACGGCAATTGAGAATTTCATGCTTAGGCTTTGTTGATAGATAGTAAATACATAAGCGCTAACTGATGCAACACTCCCCGACTTTACTCTTACTTTGCAATTCGTTGAAGGAGTATTCGGAACTGTCCAACTGTAACTTCCAGCTGATGCTGATGTACTTTCTATTATTGTTTGCCAGTTTGATCCTGCATCTGTTGTGTATTCAAGTTTTACGCTTGTAACATCACTGCTTGACCAAGTTATGTTATGTTGTGTTCCAACTTGCCAACTTTCTCCTCCATTGGGAGAAGTAATTGTAATGGTTGGGTTGCTGCTGCTACTTATCGTAAAAGTATTGCTGCTTACATCATTAACTGTTGAATTTGTTGCATCACTTACCCTAACTTTACATTGCGTTGAAGCAGTATTAGGAATTGTCCATGTATAACTTCCATAGCTTGCCGGTGTGCTTGCAGTTATTGTCGACCAACTTGTTCCGTAGTTAGTTGTGTATTCAAGTTTGACGTTTGTAATACCGCTACTTGTCCAGGTAATATTTTGAGAAGAACTTACTGGCCAGGTTTCTCCTCCTATCGGACTTGTTAAATGGATACTACTAGCTTGTTGGGCAGTTATCAGAAGAGTTAATACTTGAGAATCACCGCTTAAGTTAAGCGATTGATCGAACGCTTTCAACTTGAAGTAGTAGGTTGTGGTTTGATTATTTGGCAACGGCAATCCGGTAATAGTATAATTTGTTTTTCCGGTAACTAACAAAGGAGAATTCCCTTGATCAGCTCCGGTTCCATTCCAATTTCCGGAACTCGTTCCATAATAAAGATAATATCCGCCTAAATCTTTTTCAGAATTTGCATTCCAAGAAAAACTTGCTGAACTATTGCCAATCGCACTTCCACTAAAATTACTTGGAGCATTAGGTGGAACGTTATCAGGGATATTGATCGCTCTGTAAATAATTTTTGTATCTGCGTTTGATGCAGTAATTGTTGCTGTAAAAGTATTAAAACCGGTAGAATCTTTATTTGCATTAATTGAATACTCAACATATTGAGAACCGTTTGCGGGAATATTCCCTAACGAAACAAGATTTGTTCCGGAAGCTAAAGTTAATCCATTCCCTAAAGATAAATTTATTTGAACATTGCTTGCGGAAACAGTTCCGGTATTAAAAATATCATATCGAACTTGAAATGGATTTGGAGTTAAGATTCCGCTTACTATCGTTAATGCCGAAGGCGCAGTTGTTGTAACAGCAAGTGGCGGTAATAAATCTTTATTTGCTCTTAAAAACCTCTGTGCTTTGTTGTTTGATTTATTGGCTTCAACAACAAAATTATTCGGATCTATCTTTACAACTAAATTGTGATATTCAGGCCAAATTGGAATTGTATAATTAAAATCATAATTAGCGTATGATCCGGCTTTTATAGATGCAAGTACTGCATTAGCTACCGGAGTTGCACTACCAATATCCGGATCGCCATCATAAGCTACTACAGGAACATTTTCAGCATCAACTGCTCCTGTGTTTCTGATTGTAAGAGTAACTCGAATAACATCACCGGGGACATAGACACTGTCCGGAACCGAAAAAGCAATATCATCCACCGATAATGTTAAGTCCGGTAATTTGGAAGCGTAGCTTAGCGGCATAAAATCAGCTCCGGCGCCACCATTGCTTTGTAATACAGCTACATTTCCCGTTCCTTCAATCTTGTAAACCATATTTCCAGTTAACGAATTAAAACTATAAACTTCACCATAATTTAAAGTGCCGTTATAAATTTCTGTCGATGAAGGATAAGGGTAAGCTGTATTTAAACCGAGTTGTGTGATTTTTACATTATTATTGTTATCAAAAGAAAAGACACGAACGTTACTTGCTATCGTTGGGACGTAAAAAAGTTTTCCTGCGCCGGTTCCCGTTTCATCAATTGCACGGGTCATATAATAATAACTCCCGGTCCATCCAAAGTAAGGGATATTTGCTGCCGTAACCGGTCCTTGAGAAGAGACTGCCCAGTATGTCGGTGCATAAATTCCTTTAGTATAAACTTGTCCTCTCATTAAAGTTACCGTATCAATAACAGTTCCGTCATCAATATTTTTGATAGTAACTTTATTATTATTCGCATAAGAAGTAATAGTAATACTGTTTACCCAAGATCCTTCATATGCAGAATAGCCATAAAATTCTGTACCGGTAAATGTTCCGTTAGCAGAAGGGACATAATAGTCTTGATCTGTATAAGATAGAGCCGATACTGGTTTCGTCCCGCTTACTTGCAGTGCGGTTTTATAAATGGAAGAGAGCAATCCTGCTTGTCGGAAAGAAAAGTATTTCCCTTTGGCTAATGTACCGGCATAAATAATTTCTTTCGTTTCTAGATTTTTTACCGTAAAACCGGTATTGTCTTCGTAAGCAAAAATGGCAAACTCATCTTGCGCCGATTGATACCCCGACATCATCCACGTGTTCAGTTTCAACGAAACTCCTTTGCCGGCTTCATCAACAGCGAAATAGCCGTTAACATAACTGCTGATAGCATCGCCGACAAGAATCGTAAACGATTTATTTGATACAATCCGGAATATTCCGCTTCCGGGATGTACATTATAAATAGTATCGGCAGACAAGGTTTGTTGATAACTTAAATATCCTGATTGGTCATAGATTTTTACTTGTGTGTCGCTGAAATAAGAAAAGACAGCTAAATCACCAAAGGTATAAACTGTAGTTTGAAATGAATCTGATGCAACTTGTTGAGCAGTGGAAAAAGTTGTTTCCCCTTTTTCCATACTGGTAGTTATTTGAGGTTTGAAATTCGGTGGTGCTCCACCGAAAATTTCTGTTTTCTGTTGAGAATAGATACTTAAGCAGTAAACGAAAGAAAAAAGAATAACTGAGAGAATCCTAATTTTCATAAAATCTCCGTTTAAGTTGTTAAATTATTCAAAGAGCAATGGAAACTTGTAGAAAAGCTAATGAAATGTCAACATCTTTTTTTGATAATATTATTTACTGTGATTACAAACAAGCTAATAGCTTAATAAATTCTGAAGTGATTTTCTAAATCTTTCTTTCTGTAAAAAATTCTTTTCCAAATGATATGAAAATGGTACTGGTGTATCTAAACTGCCGCAACGAATTATTGGCGCATCTAAATATTCAAAACAATATTGAGATATGAGAGCAGCTATTTCAGCCCCGATCCCGCCGGTTAGTGTGTCTTCGTGCAATATTAAAACCTTCCCGGTTTTTCTAACACTTGAATAAATCATTTCTTCATCCAGGGGTAGCAACGTTCGCAAATCAATTATATCTATAGATGGATTTGACAAATCTTTTACAGCTTCCAACGCCCAGTGAACTCCCATTCCATACGTGATAATTGTACATGATGCTCCTTCTCTAACAACACTCCCTTTGCCAATTTCAATTGTGTAATAATCATCCGGAACAAATCCATGCAGCGAACGATAAAGGACTTTATGCTCGAAAAATAAAACAGGATTCGGGTCTTCAATGGAAGCAAGCAATAATCCTTTGGCATCAAATGGATTTGAAGGATAGACAATTTTTAATCCCGGTGTATGAAAAAACCATGCTTCGTTTGACTGTGAATGGAAAGGTCCCGCAGCAACTCCAGCGCCTGTAGGCATGCGAAGAACAACATCTGCTTGTTGACCCCACCGATAATAAATTTTTGCCAGGTTATTCACAACTTGATTAAATCCGCTTGAAATAAAATCTGCAAATTGCATCTCAACAACTGCCTTCCCGCCTCTTATTCCGTATCCAAGAGCGCTGCCAATTACGGCAGATTCGCATAAAGGAGTGTTGCGAACCCGTTCTCTTCCGAATTGATCTACAAAGCCTTTTGTGACTTTGAAGGCTCCGCCATATTCGGCAATATCCTGTCCCATCAAAATTAAGTTTTGATATTTTTCCATTGCCAATTTCAGTCCATCGCTGATCGCATCAATAAATCGTTTTTCACTTTCTTTTTTATTTATAGGAAATGAAACTAAAGAATTATTCTTTGCATAAACGTCATTCAATTCTTCTTCGGAATCAGCAAAAAGAATTTCTTCATCTTCCGCCATATGCCATTCGTGATCGATGAAAACTGAAATTTCTTTTTTAATTCTTACAATTTCATTTGTTGAAAGGATATTTTTCGATAGAAGAAATTGTTCATAATTTAAAATCGGATCTTTTTTCTTCCATTCTTCAATGAGTTGTTTTGGAATGTAGTTTGTCCCCGAAGCTTCTTCATGTCCGCGCATCCTGAATGTTACCGCTTCTAATAAAAACGGTTTTGGATTTTTACGCATTTCATCAGCAATATTTTGAACAGTAGAGTAAACTTCCAAAATATTATTTCCATCAATCCTTTTTGCTTCAATGCCGTAACCGATTCCTTTATCAATCAACTGTTTACATTTAAATTGTTCGTCATTGGGAGTAGATAATCCGTAACCATTATTCTCAATGATAAATATTACCGGCAAATTCCAAACAGCAGCAAGATTCAGTGACTCGTGAAAGTCTCCTTCACTTGTTCCTCCGTCACCGGAAAATACTAACGTAACTTTTTTTGTGTTGTTGAGTAATTCCCATAAAGCAATTCCATCAGCGACAGATAGCTGGGGACCGAGATGAGAAATCATTCCAACAATGTGATGCTCTTTTGAACCAAAATGGAAAGAGCGGTCGCGCCCTTTTGTGAAGCCGTTTTTCTTCCCTTGAAATTGAGAAAATAATTTGTGAAGAGGAATTTTTCGAGTAGTAAATATTCCCAAATTTCTTATTAGCGGAAGAATAAAATCATCATCACGTAAGGCAGATGCCGCTCCGACAGAAATTGCTTCCTGCCCAATACCGGAAAACCATTTTGAAATTTTTCCTTGTCTCAAGAGATTAAGCATTTTTTCTTCAATAAGACGCGGAGTTATCAAATCTTTATAAAGTTGAAGCAGCTTTTCTCCACTAAAAGAAAAACCAGAAAATTCCATAAGTTACTCTAAAAAGTAAATTTGCTTGAGATGTTAAAAAAGAAAATTATATCCTAAAATGAGAAAAGCAGTGAGAATAAAAAATCCAAATCCGATAGTAGTATAGCGAGCCATTAATTTTGTCCCGAGAATAATTGCAATAATTCCTTTAAAAAGAAAATTGGCAAATAAAGCAATCACAATTGAATTAAGAGCTACCAGCGACGGGATACTATTTTTAGCAGAAAGCTGTGCCATCGAAAGAGTAATAGCATCAATGTTGGATAAGCCGGAAATAAAACTAACTAAATAGCTTCCTTTATCACCATAATTTAACTGTGCGAGTTTTGAAAGAAATAATATTAATCCGAAAATTAACCCGAAATAAAGAGCTGATTTTAACTCGAAAGGATTTTTCAGGTCAATCCCCGTTAATTCAATCGCCTTAATTCTTTTCCACATAATAACGCTTAACAAAATTCCTACAATAGTAAAAATCAATATCGGGACAACTGCTAACCTTGCAAGTTCCGTATTAACAACTGCTATTTCCAAAAGAACTTTAGGAAAAACCATTGTTGAAGCTAATAATATTCCGACACTAAAGTTAGAGGAAAGCGAATCGTTCTCCTTGCTTTTCTTAGCAAAAGAAAAAGTTAAAGCGGTGCTTGAAACCAAACCTCCAAAAATTGAAGTAACCGAGATCCCCTTTTTATAACCGACATATTTTGTTAAAACGTATCCGAGAAAACTTATCAGCGCAATGAATATTACCATCATCCAAATCAAGCGAAGATTGATAATGTTATTCGGTCCGAACGAGCGCTCCGGTAACAAAGGGAAAATAATTATAGTAACTATTGATAATTTCAAAACTGCAAATATATCTTCGCCGGTTACCTTTTCAACAAATGAATGAAGTTGAATTTTTAAGGAAAGGAAGACCGCCATGATGACGGCAACGATTGCAGCAATAAGAATAAAATTCCAATAAATCATTGAACCTAAAACAAAAACCATTAAAGCGGAAAGTTCTGTTGTGATACCAATCCTTCCACCGCGCGCCATTGTAAAGTAGGAAAGTCCGACAAGAATCATTACGGAAATAATAAATACAAAATAAAATGCATAATTGAGATACGAAGAAAGCATCGCGGAAATAAAACCATACATTGCGATGAGTGGAAACGTCCTTATACCGGCAAATGATTTCGTTCCCGTATTTCTGGAATGTTCACGTTCCAATCCGATCAACGCCCCAATAAGAATGGCTATTCCCAATTTTTGAATAATGACGAAAAGCTCGTCATACGTAAATTGGTTCTGCATTCCTTTAACAACTTCCGGCAAAAGTTTTAGGCTATCAGTCATTTTAGCTCACATAAACTGTTTTAATATTTACGAATTCCCTTATACCGAATAAGCCAAGTTCTCTGCCGTAACCCGATTGATTAATTCCGCCAAACGGTAAGCGGGGATCAGATTTTACGAATGAGTTTACAAAGCAAGCGCCTGCAAAAAGTTTTTCTTTTGCAATTCGTTCACCTTTGTCTAAGTCTTTTGTGAATACTGCGGCTCCTAAACCAAACACAGTTTTATTAGCCAAACGAATTGCATCATCTTCGTCTTTCGCTTTTATCAAAGGAGCAACCGGTCCAAATATTTCTTCCTTAAAAGCGATATTATTTTCATCAACATTGGTTAGAACGGTTGGAGGATAAAAAGCTCCTTTTCCTTCGGGAATAAAACCGCCGAGCAAAAGTTTAGCTCCTTGTTTAACACTTTGTTCAACTTGACTTTGAAGCTCATTTCTTAAATCGATTCTCGCTTGCGGGCCAAGTGAGTTCGATTCATCAAATGGATTTCCCATTTTTCTTGATTTCATTTCTACAAGAAAAACAGCTTGAAATTGCTCGAATACTTTTTCAACAACAATAAATCTTTTTGCGGCAATGCAGCTTTGACCGCCATTAATCAACCTTGAAGTTACGCATGTTTTTGCTACTTCAATCAGATCGGCATCTTCTAAAATGATGTAAGGATCGCTTCCACCAAGTTCAAGTACTGATTTTTTCAAAACATTTCCTGCAATAGCTGCAACGGATTTACCTGCCGGTGTACTTCCGGTGATAGTTACTGCTTTCACCAAAGGATGTTCGATTACTTGTTTAACTTTTGAAGAAGAGATGATTAAAGTTGAAAATAGATTTTCCGCAAATCCGGCATCTTTAAATATTTTTTCGATGGCAAGAGCAGTTCCGCTGACATTAGATGAGTGTTTTAGTAAGCAAGCATTTCCGGCAAGTAAATTAGGTACTGCAAAACGAAAGACTTGCCAATAAGGGAAATTCCATGGCATTACTGCTAGTATAATTCCCAGCGGTTGAAATGAAACAAAACTTTTTCTTGCATCGGTTAGAATAACTTCGTCGGCTAAAAATTGTTCTGCATTTTCACAATAGTAATTGCAAAGCCAAATACATTTATCTATTTCCGCGCGCGACTGTACAATAGGTTTGCCCATTTCAACGGTCATCAATTTAGAAAATTCTTCCTTTTGCTTTTCTAAAATTGAAGTGGCGTTTAGCATTAGACTAATTTTTTTGTCGAGAGGCACTTCTTTATAGGAATGATAAGCCTTGTCTGCTTTTTCTATACAGCCGATAATTTTTTGATCTGAATATTCTTCATATTCGGTGATAAGTTCTTCCGTCGCGGGATTAATGGAGTAAATCATTTCAATTATTATTTATGATAGTTAATTGACTTGTCCCAAATTAATTTTCTTTTTTCTTAATTACAACAACTGTTTTATCATCATTGTACTCTCCCCCTTCCGAATATTTTACAACCGCTTCAATAAGAAGCGCGGCAATTTCTTTTGATGAACGATGAACATTTTCTGTTAAAATTGTTTCAATTTTCTTTTCACCGAAAGGTTCAAAATTTTTATCTGCGGAGTCTATCATTCCGTCACTGTAAATTAGAAGCACGTCTCCTTTTTCAAAAAGGATGCTGTCCACCGTATAATTTGCTTTTGGCGCCGGACCCAAAACAGGACCGGTTGGGTTTAGATAATATATTTTTTTCTCTTTTATTTTATAAAAGAAAGGCGGATTGTGTCCGGCATTAGCATATAGAAATAAGCCTGATTTATCACTTGACAACTCGCCGTAGAAGAAAGAACTGAATTTATCATCGCTGAAAATTTTATTCACAAGAGTGTTTATTCTTCTCATCAGCGTTACAATTTTTATTTCGAATGTCATCGCCATGCGGATAGCGCCGGAGATGTACATCGCTTCTGCAGCTGCAGCTATTCCTTTACTTGCAGCATCGCCGAGAACAATTCCCAATCGATCTTTGTCATCGCCGATTTCGAGATAATCAAAAAAATCGCCGCCGACAATTTCTGCCGGATAGGTAATTCCGTATAAATCAAAATCAAAGAACGGGTATTCATGCTGCGGAAGAATTGATTTTTGAAGAATACGGGCTTTGTCAATATCAGCCTTTATCGAGCGTTCGCTTTTGGATGAGCGCCATTGCTTCAACTTTGAAGTTACGACCGTAGCAATAATATTCAACGAATATTTGTACTCTGAACTTACGCTTGAACTGTTAAATGCTAAAAGATATTCGTAATATTTTTTCCCATTCAGTTTAACTTTGTTCCCTACGCCGGAAGCATAGTATTTTGCAATTCCTTTTTTCTTCAGAAAATCATTCGTCTCTGATCGCAGAACCGTTCTCTCTTTTTCCAAATTATCAAACAGCGGGTAATCACTTATCGAAAGAATAAAATCAGAATTTATTTTAGATTTCTTCGCAGTTTGATAAACGAGCTCATAGCCTTGTTTTTCTAATGAAAATCTCCAAATTCTTCCACCGAGAATTTGAATATCTTGCTTCTTAACAAGTTCCTGAACAACCGTTACGAGCATATCAATTTCTACTGCAAAGAACTTTGAAGTTATTGTCTCTATTGTTTGATGAAGATCCCGGTAAAACATGATACTCTTTTTTTGTTAGAAAATATTTAGAACGCGACCAGTTAAAAAAATTATTTAGAGTAAAAATCTATCATTTCTTGAATTGCTTTTTTGCAAACGGGACAAAAGTTGTTAACTGATGCCGATTTCATTGAACAATCATAACTTGGACGATATATACCCTTCGCCATATAACCGCCTCCTTCAAACAAACCGACTTTATTTTTATAGGTTGTATCATTTGGAGTTGGAATTGGAATATCTTTGTCAACCATGTTCTTCCATTTAGCATCGAAGTTAACTCTCGTAGTTAAGTTTGCTTCCAACGGTTCGATGTCGGTCGGGTAAAAATCCAAATATGCTGTTGAGCTTGTGTAGTATTCATCCCCGAGGAACGCAAACCCATGTCCAAACTCATGAACAAAGATGTATTCGCTTTTAAAGTTATCAGCTACACAGACGGAATAATGATTGTAAATTGATCCGCCGCCGTATTTGGAGGAGTTCACCAAAATATAGATTTGATCGTATGGCGCATTCGCGGCATAATCGCGCACTGCTTTATAATCGGAAGTCATACAATATCGTTCTTCATCAAAAGTATAAAATGTAGTATTGACGTTCGTCCTTTTCCAAATATTTTGCCCCGGTATGTCGGTTCCGCTTTCTTTCGAAGGAGCTTCTATTCCCCAAATATTAAAGCTTTCTTTATTTTCTTTGTAAGGCGAAGCGTTAAAAAGGTATTGAGCAAATTTATTGCAGTCAGTTTTGAACTTATCCATTTCACCGGCTGTATAACCGTCCGGTATAATTACTATATCAACTTTTTTAGACGGGTCTCCAGAGTAGCTAACCTTGAAATTTGGAAATTCGTTCCTTCTATCTTTTGCGATAAAATAATTTTTTGGATTTACAACCATGGTAAACTTTTTGTGCAACTCATTTCTTCTATCTCTTGAAAATAACGAAACAATGACCGTCTTTTTAGGGAAAGGAAAAACAACTGACTCGTTAAAACTTTTTTTATATAATTTTGCTTCTGCGGTGGTTTGCCATTCCGAGAATAATGTTGAAAAGTACTTTGAATAAAGCACACTATTTGTAGCAGAATCAGCTACCTCAACTTTATACTTACCATAGTTGAACAAATCTAGTAGATGTGTTTGAGATCCGCCCCAATATGGTTCTTCACGCAATTCATCGAATGAATACTCATCACTTGAATTATCGCCGGAATGATAATAATCAATCCTCAACGTTTTGTTTTCAAAATAAGAATCAAATTTGATTTGTCCATTTAAAGAAATGAACAGACTTATAAAAAGTATAAAATATTTCATTTTAGCTCTCATTATTTTTTTGTAATCGAATATCCATTTGGGGGAATGGGATTTCTATTTTCTCTTTTCTAAATTCAATTAAGATCGCTTCTCTTAATTCACTTCCGAGTTTCGCATTATTTTGATAATTTTCCGTAAAAGCTGTCAAGCGATAACTTACTCCTGAATCATCAAATTTAGTTAAAAAAGTATCCGGTGCGGGAGACTTTGCAACTAAAGGATTATTCTCTGCAACAGAAATCAGAATCTTTTTTACTTTGTCAATATCACAATTATAAGAAACCATAACTTCTACAACCACTCGCGAAAGAGCGGAAGGATATGTTAGATTAACAATCCGCGATTTTACAATATCATTGTTTGGAACAATTATAATATTATTATCGAAATCCAGAACCTTTGTACTTCTAACTCCAATTTCAATTACATCACCAACTAAGTCCGGATTAACTTTTATCCTGTCACCGATACGAAAAGGTCTATCGGTCATAATAATAAATCCGGAAATCATATTTGATATTGTTTCCTGGGCGGCTAATGCTATAGCAAGAGAACCTACACCAAGCGAAACTATAAATCCACTGATGTCAATATGAAACTTTGCCAAAACAATAACAAATGCGAGAGCAGTTAAAAGCATTTTGCTTAATTTTTGGAGCAGCGGGAACAAACTTCCGCTTAAATTTTTGTTTTCTCCGGCATCAATCTTTCCTGAATACCAGTTGAACAATATTGTAACTGTTCTGAAACTTACAACTAAAATGATGACGACGATCAATAAAAACAAAGCGTAGTCGGCTCCTATTACGATATCTTCGAAATAAGGATAATAGGTAATTAATTTTTGCGGAGGGTTACCTGACTGTAACGATAACCCGCTTTTGAAAATTCCCAATCCAACAGATAATCCAATCAAAATGATGATCTTGAAGAATGTTGATTTCATTAGCTCAAACATCTGATCATCAATTTTGGCTTTGGAACGTTTAACAATCGGTTTTAATAATTTTCTTAATGTTAGCGAGATCATTTTCCCGAAAACAATTAGAACCGCGGCAACACCAAAACTGATGATGGCGATGTATAGTAAATCGTTGTTAATATTAGTTCGAAAATGCTCTAACAATTTGTTGATCATAAAATTTTTCGCGAACCAGGTTTAATAAATGGAATGTTTTCCTTACACAAAATACAATTTCCCGGCTCATAAGATATGGCATCAAGTGAAACAACGCTTTTTTGAGGCACGCCGAATTGAACTTTTCCTTTGCTCCTATCTACAATGAACCCAACGCCAACGGGAACTGCTTCGCTTTGTTTAATGATGTCGATAACCTCAAAAACAGAACCGCCGGTTGTCACAACATCTTCGCAAACAAGTATCCGCTCCCCTTTTTCAATTGAAAAACCGCGGCGTAAGTTTAATTTTTTATCTTCTCTTTCAGCAAAAATGAACCGCTTATTTAATTGGCGCGCGACTTCTTGCCCAACAACTATTCCGCCGATTGCCGGAGCTATTACCGTATCAATTTCAAAATTTTTATAATGTTCGGCAATTGCGGCACAAATAATATTATTATATTCTGGGTATTGGAGTACTTTTGCACATTGGAAATAAACGTTGCTATGCCTACCGGAAGTCAAAAGAAAATGTCCGTTTAAAAGAGCTTCCGTTTTTTTGAAAATGTTTAGTATTTCTTCTTCCGTTAAATTCTTCATAATATTTCTCCCAGCAACTTCTTTGTAAGGTCTCATTGCAACTTCAACAATGGATTTGGATGTTCATCTATTTCAGGTAAACCAACATACGGAACAAGGTCTTCACTTTCAAACTTTGGTCTTGGTCTTGGTCGTGTAAGATTTATGAACGCAATTTCTTTAAGTTTTTTACTATGAGAAATTTTCATTGGAAAAGATGAATAGTAAAGCGGGCTTAAAGATTTTTCAACTTCACTTTTTTGAAGCAGAAAGATCTTATTCTTATTTAGTGTAGGAGAAATAGTATAAGTGCTTTCCGGCATTCTTTACTTCAACTTTTTCAAATTATAGTTCATCAATAAAGATTTCATTTGTGTAATAGCTACTTCGTTAAGTTTTTTTAAGCGCTCACTTTGCGGTAGTTGTTGTCTTAGTAAAACAGAATTAATGCTTTCAAGATTTGTTAAAACAACTAATTGTTCCAGAGTCGAGTAATCACGTATGTTTCCTTCTTTCTCTGGATTTTGATCTCGCCATTCTTTAGCGGTTATACCAAAGAGCGCAACATTCAACAAATCAGCTTCATTGGCATAAACGAAATTTATTTGCTGTTTTGTAATCACTGTGGGAATTAAGGTTTCTTTAATAGCGTCTGTATGAATACGGTAATTAATTTTTGCAAGGGTGCGTTGAAGATTCCACTCCAAATGTTTAGTCTGGTTCTCTTCGTCTTTGAGTCTTTGAAATTCTTTTATCAGGTAGATCTTAAATTCAGCACTAATCCACATCCCAAACTCAAAGGCAATATCAGGATGTGCATAAGTTCCCCCATATCTACCGGCAGTTGCGTTAAGCCCAATTGCATTTGTTTTCTCCTCCCATTCTTTAACGCTTATCTTGTAATTGTTCAACCCTGCTTGACTTTTAATTATGGCGAATTCGCCATAATTAAAATCGGGATTGTAAACACTCTCCCAAATTCCTAGAAACTCTACAGTGTTTCTATTTCTAAGCCAGTCAGATATAAAAAAATCACCGTCTTTGGCTTTGAGCATATCGGTTAAAGAAATGTAATCATTATTATTTTTCGTAATAATCGAAATCTCGGTTCCTTTTACATTGATGGTTTTATTTTTTGTCTTGCCCATTATTTTTCTGCTTTGTTGATGTGTTGAATAAACAGGGATAACTCTTTGCTTATCTCGGGTAATTCATTTTTGCCTGTACTTCTGCCTGTTGCATCATAACCAATGTCTTCTGCTATTGCCATAAAAATTGGATAATCATCGAGCGCTTGTTGTTTAGCGGTAAAATATTTTTCAGTCATTTCTTCACCAAAGTCATAAATGCTTCTGCCTGAACTTTTTCTTCGGGGTTGTTAAAACTGCGTTTTATATTTTGATGAATGTAAGTGATAAAGTTTCGTTCTTCATCAAATCTCACAAGTCCTTTTTCTATTCCTGTTTCAATTAAATTCATAACCAACCTCTTTTAATAATCTTCCAAAAACTTGTTGATTAATAAAATTGTCATCGGCACCCTGCCTCACCGTCAAGTAGGTTAAAATTTTATTTATTTCAGACATTTATTTTCTTACTTTATTCAGCTAATCGCTTTTTTAAAAGATGAATATATTCTATTTCACTTGGATCTTTACCACGTTGGATTGCGAGATAATAAGAAATCCAATCTGTCAAATAAATTAAATCAAGCAGCCGCTCTTGAAATGATGCTTCAGCGCTTGATAATGAAATTATTTCAACTCCAGCTTTTGTTAGTAATTCGGATGTAATTGTAAATCGTTTTTTAATTTGCGAATGAGTTGTGACTTCTTCAATAAAAACTGCTTTCAACTTTGCAACGCGTTCATCATAAGTTTCCCAACCGATAATTTCGTTATGATTCAATTCCGGAAATGCATTATGGAAAGCGTGCATTTTTGAATTTTCATTTATCTGGCATTTGAATCTATTGCCGACAGATGAAGTTAAATCAGCAGTTGAATAAATTACCGGCAGAAAGCCAACAAGTTTTTCAGCAACTTGAAATGAATAATTATTTTCTGTTGAAAATTCTTCTCCCCTTTTCTTCCAAAGAAGAATTGTTTTATCAATTATTTCTTGTGAAGTGGTAACAAGCCGCAGAGTTTGTAATACTTTAAGCAGACTGAAAAAACTTAATCCTAACGAATAGCGTGGCTGAAAACCTTTTTGAAGAATAACGGTAGGAAGTTTTTCTCGATCAGCAATTTCTTTTACCGTTCCTCCGGTTGTTAAACAAATGATTTGGCATTTTCGTTTCAAAGCTTCATTTAAAACTGAAATTGTTTCTTCCGTATTTCCCGAATACGAAGATGCAAGCAGAAGAGTTGATTCATTAGCATAATTCGGTAAAGAATAATTTCTGTTTACTTGCATCGGAAGTGCAATTTCGTTCTGCAAGAAGTTCACCATTAAGTCGCCGCTAATCGCCGAACCACCCAAACCGCTAACAATTATATTTTTTATTTTTGAAGTGTCAATCCCGGCAAGATCATATTGATTGTTCTTCGCATACTCAATCTGTTGATAAGAATTTTTTAAAACTTCAAATTGATTTTCCGGGTCGTATTTTTTAACTAATTCAGTAATGGTCATAAAATGTTCCTTGTACGTTGAATAAGATTATCTTTAAAGAATTTTTCGATTATTTTTATAATTTCTTCTTCTGACGAAAGATTGAGGCATTCTTCCGCTAATTTTTTTGCTTTGGAATAATCAAGCGCGCGGATTGTTCTTTTGACCGAAGGAATCGCTGAAGGCGAAACGCTTAAGCTATCCAAACCAAGTCCTACAAGCAGTGGAACAGCAAGTGTATCGGCAGCCATTTCACCGCAAATACTAATCATAACTTTCGATTTTTTCCCTTCAAGAACAATATGCGATAACGTTCTAACTACCGAAGGATGAAACTCCTGATAAAGACCGGAGACGTAATCATTCCCTCTATCAACCGCCATTAAATATTGGATAAGATCATTTGTTCCGATGCTGAGGAAATCAACTTCCGCCGCATAATCTCGCGACATAACCGCTGCCGATGGAACCTCAATCATTATTCCAATCTTCATGTGGTTATCAAAAGGAATTTTTCCATGATGAAGTTCTGTCTTGCATTCATCAATTAACAATTTTGTTTTTTTAATTTCCTGTAACGTGGAAACCATCGGGATCATGAAATTAACATTTTTATGGATGCTGGCTCTTAACACCGCTCTTATTTGAACTTTAAAGAGATTTTCGTTTTCCAATAGAAGCCGGACACCGCGTAAACCTAAAAACGGATTGGCTTCCTGTAAATCAAATTGTCTTACTTTATCGCCACCAATATCAAAGGCGCGGATGGTAATACTTTCAGGATATATTCTGTCGGCAAGTTTTGAATAAATTTTTACCTGTTCTTCTTCATCCGGGAATTCACCGATCTCTTCAATTATTTGTTCGGTACGGAATAGACCGATACCTTTTGCCCCATTTGTAATTACAACATCAATTTCACCGCTAACATCAACATTAGCTAAAAGATTTATTTTTCTCCCGTCAAGAGTTTCAGCAGGCTTATCCTTTAATCCCTGCAATTCCTGGTTGATCTCAAAAAGATGTTTTATTTTTTCGGAAAAATATTTTATTTGATGTTCATCGGGATTAATAAAAATAATTCCATGAAATCCATCTATTATCAGTAGATCACCATCTTTAATTTTTTCACTTGCATTATGCGTACCAACAACAGCCGGAAGATTTAACGAGCGTGCAATTATCGCCGCATGGGAAGTTAATCCGCCATGATCTGTTACGTATCCGACCGCGGAAGATTTTGTAAAAAGAATAGTATCCGCCGGAGTTAAATTTCCGCTTACAACAATCGCTTCTAAAGGTATTTTTGACTGCCATCTTTTCTTTTGTAGATTTCTGATTATTCGGTTTTTAATATCTTCAATATCAAGCGCACGCTCCTTCATATAATGTTCGGATGCGCCAAACATTAACTGCTGATACTTCGAAATCTCATCATCAACTATAAACTCCGGGAATTTTTTTTCTTGTTTTATTCGTTCCGTAATATTCCCGATCAAGACAGGGTCATCCAAAATCATCAGGTGAGCTTCAAAAATCGACGCACGTACTTCACCCATTTTTTCTTTTGCAAAACCGAAAATTTTTCGTAATTCTTGCTGAGATTTTTCCAGAGCTTCATGGAAGAGAGAAATCGCTTCATCAATTTCCGTTATTTCGTTATGATTGATTTGCAAAACTTCTTTTGCGAATACATAAGCTTTCCCGATAGTAAGTCCGGGAGCCGCAGCAATACCGGTAAGATAATTATCGGAGTGTTTTAATATTTCTTTTAATCCTTTCATAGTTCGTCAAAACCTCCTTGAATGTATCCGCAAATTTCGTCATTCATTTGTTGTTCATCTTCACCTTCAAAGGATAAATGAAGTTCGCTCCCCATTTCTGCGGCTAAAGTCATCACACCAATAATACTTTTGCCGTTAATGTGCAGTCCGTCTTTCGAAATAAAAAATTCCGATTTATACTTTGAAGCAATTTTAACTATTGTTGCTGCGGGACGAGTATGAAGTCCGGCTTTGTTAATTATTTTAACCGTAGTTTCAATCATTATTTTGTTCTCTTAATAAGTGAGTGAGCAAGAAATGTGAAAAGTTGTTTGTCGCTTTCATTTTTTATATAAATTATTTGTTGAAGCGCTTTGCGCGTGTATTTAACAATTTCTTTTTGTGCGTCTTCCAAAACGCCGAGTTTCTGATATAGTTTTTTATAATCATCAACTTCATCGGGTTGAATACCTTTATTCACAATAATTTTTTCAAGTGATACTTTTTCTTTCCCTTTTGCTTTTTCCAATGCTTTTAGAAAAAGGAATGTTTTCTTCCCTTCAATTAAATCTCCGCCGATCTTCTTGCCGAAAGCATTTTCATCGCCAACAATATCAAGAAGATCATCTTGAATTTGAAAAGCGATGCCGAGATTTCTACCATAAAGCGAAAGAGCTTTTATTTCATTAGTTGAACCGCCACCTATCTGTGCGCCAATTGCACAGCACATCTCAGCCATTGCAGCGGTTTTTTTTGTGATCATGATTTTATATTCACTTATTGAAACGGATTTTTTCAACTCAAATTCTTTATCTAAACTTTGTCCTTCACAAACTTCAACTAATCCCTTGGTGAAATATTTTACAACTTCATTTCCCGGAACAATTAAATCTTTTAAAAGATATTCATATGCAACAGCAAGCAATCCATCGCCGGCAAGTATCGCGGTATTCACATCATATTTAATATGAACGGTTAATTTATTCCGGCGTTTGTCGGCATTATCCATAATGTCATCATGCACAAGCGTAAAGTTGTGCAGCATTTCAACCGCTAAAGCAGCGTTGTAAGCCAGTTCATATGTTCCACCGGCTGCTTTTGCAGAAAATAAAACAAGTAGCGGACGCAGTCTTTTCCCTTGATCGGCTAAAATATAATCTGATGGTTCATATAAAGAACGGGGTTTTCTTTTCGCTAAAACTTTTTTCAGTTTTGCATCAATAGTTTTTCTTTCTTTTTCTATTAAAGAATGAAAATCTTTTTCGGAAATCAATAGCAGTCCTTCTTTAAGATTAATTTTTCTTTCCCAAAACTACGCAAATTCTGTGAATCGGTTAGGAACATTATCTGCTTAACATCTTCAAACCAGTCTTTAATAAGTGTGATAACGCCTGCTTGTTGATCCTTTATTAACGTTTGAAGAATTATTCTGGCAGAAGCGGTAAAATCTGCTCCAAGCGCTAAAGCTTTGGCAGCATCAAACGAAGAATTAATACCACCGGAACCGATTAACATAAATTTATTTTTCTTTTTTAATTCGGCAACAGTTTTAATGCAATAGCTTGTGGGCAATCCCCAATCCCAAAAAGGATTTTCGGTTGATTGTTTATTTCGAAGGATTTCAACGCCAGCCCAACTTGTTCCACCGGCGCCGGCAATATCAATTCCGGCAATTCCTAAATCCAATAAAACTTGCGCTGACTTTTTAGAAATTCCCGAACCAACTTCCTTAACAATTATTGGCATCGAAGATTGTTTAACCAACTTTTCCAGTGACTTTTTAATTCCATAAAAATTCGGTTCTCCATTCTTCTGCAAAAGTTCCTGCAACGGATTTAGATGAACAACCAAAACATCCGACTCAACTTTATCAAGAAGATGAAACAACGTCTTAAAAGATTTCATCTTAATAATCTGCGCTCCACCAATATTACCAAGCAGCGGAACAGCTTTGGCAGCTTTGCGGATTTGTTTAAAATGTTCATCATAGTCATTTGTTTCCAATGCAAAACGCAAACTCCCCAAACCCAAAGGGATATTCAAATCGGCAGCAACTTCCGCTAATTGAAGATTAATATTTTCTCCTTCGGTAGTTCCACCCGTCATGCAGGAAATTAGAAATGGATAGGTAACTTTTTTACCGAAAAACTTTTTTGATAAATCTATTTTATCAATTTGCGCTTCGGTAATAGCGGAATGAAGAAAATCGTACTTTTCAAAACCGGAAGTTTTTTCCTTGAATTGAACCGCATCCGTTTTGCATAACTCAAGATGCTCTTTTTTCCTTGAAATAATATGTTTCGATTGCTCTGTCATTAAGAGATTTTGTCTTTCTTTCTTTAAAGATAGAAAAAATATTTTACTTTTCTTTCTTCATTTACGGCGAAATATTGTCTTTCCCTTAAAAACGATTTCTTTAACTGATATTTCTTTCCGGACAGCATTAGTCAAAATTATTTTTTCGGAGTGTTTCAAATCAGATATTGATATTTCCTCTTCCGATACTTCATGTTTTTTAATGAAATAATTTCTATAAACACCGTTTAATATTCCGGAAGAAATTGGAGGAGTTTTCCATTTACCATTGTGGAAGATAAAAATATTTGTAGTTGTGCCTTCAGTCAGGTTGTTTTGTTCATTTAGAAACAAAACTTCATCAAATCCAGCTACTTTATATTTTTGAAGTTCTGTGGTATAAAGCTCTCTATTGGTTGTCTTAAAATACTGAAACGAATTACGAGAATCTATTTTTGTGTCTGAAATAATGACTCTTGCGTTCTCCATCCATTGCTGCGAATTATTTTTTAGTTCGGTTTTTGTAATGGTTAGTTTACCAAATTTATTTACGGATACTTTTATTTTGTAATATTTCTTTTCACGCAAAGAGTCGTAACATTTAGTTAATTCTTTTTGCACTTTTTTGGTATCAAAATAAAACAAAAAATATTCTGCTGAACTTTTAAGTCGGTGTAGATGCTGTTTCAGCAAAAAAGGTTTCCCTTTTTCAAAAATGAGCGAGGTAAATATTTCAAATTCACTCACAGGCTGAGTTAGAAAAGCACCTTTTGATAAGACTTCGTTATACTCTTCATTTGCGTTGCTGCACCAAGTAATCCCGGCGCCAAGACCAATATTTCCAATTTTGTTTGTTTTGTTAAGTTCTACAGTTCTTATTGCGATATTAAAAATACTTTTTTCGGGAAGTAACAATCCGATTGAGCCGGTATAAATTCCGCGTGGAATTTTTTCCAACCGGTGGATAATTTCCATCGTTCTAATTTTCGGAGCGCCGGTAATAGAACCGCATGGAAAAATGCTTTTTATCAAATCAGAAATTTTTGTATGATTCTTCAAAGTACTTTTTATAATTGAAATCATTTGAAAAAGGGATTCATACTTTTCAATTTCAAAAAGCTTTTTAACTGAGACACTATTTTGCTTGCTGATTTTCCCAAGATCATTTCGCAGCAGGTCAACGATCATCAAATTTTCAGCCCGATTTTTTTCACTGAGAAATAATTCCTCCTCCTTTCTCAAATCTTCTTGAATATTTTTCCCACGGTTTGCGGTTCCCTTCATCGGTTTAGCAGTAACTTTATTCCCTTCAAGTTTAAAAAACAACTCCGGTGAAAGCGAAAGAATATTTTTATTAGGAAGATTAATGAACGCTGAATATTCAGCCGACTGCTTCAATAATAAATTGTAAAACAACTTTTCAACACTTCCCTTAAATTGAAATGAAGCCGCTGCAGTTAAATTAACTTGATACGTTTCTCCTTCGGCAATTAGGTTTTTTATATGTTCAACTTTGTTGGTAAAAGAATTTTTAGATTCATTCAACTTAAAATTACCGACATCAACATGTTGCTCTTCCATCCCCCGAAAATCTATATCGGCTGTTTTTATTCTATTAGCATTTCGTTTATTAAAAGTTACAATTAACGAGTTCTCAAGAATTGCTCTTTCATCTTTTTGCGTTAATAATTTTCTTAATCTTCTCTCAAATAAAAATCCCAATTCATAAGGAAGGATAGTATAACCGAAAGAATTGTTTTTGTTGATCTCATCTAAACGGGATAAAAAACCGCCAACTTTTTCCAAATCTTTGATGAAGTGAATTTCCTCCGGCTCAGAAAAGTAATAAGATTCCTCATCACCGCTCTTTAATGGAGAATAGAAGAAAGCGGAGTAAGCCATAGAAGAAACACGGTTTAATATATCTGCTAATTTTATCATAACTTTTTTGTAATTGGAATAGTACAGTCGCAACTTTTAAAAAAAATAATCTCGCAACAATGATTTACAAACAACCTTCATCCTAACAGTCTATAGCCTAACAGCCTACAGCCTTATTGTTCAACAACCTGCTTTATTTACCCTACCCTTGCACGGTATAGAAAAATCAATTAATTTTTGTCTCAAATTACAAAAGAAACTTTCTCTTTATCAAACGGCAAAGGAATTTAACATGAAAAAACCGGCTCTCTCTTTTTGGCAAATTTGGAACATGAGTTTTGGGTTTTTAGGAATTCAATTCGGCTGGGGTTTGCAGATGGCAAACATGAGCGCAATTTATGAATATCTCGGCGCAAAGCCGGATCAAATTCCGATGCTGTGGCTTGCGGCTCCGTTAACGGGATTGCTCATCCAACCAATTATCGGAAATATGAGTGACAGAACCTGGGGAAGATTAGGAAGACGCCGCCCTTACTTTTTAGTTGGCGCTATCCTTAGTTCAATTGCTTTAATTTTGATGCCGAATTCCCCAACGCTTTGGATGGCTGCCGGACTGCTTTGGATACTTGATGCATCCATCAACATCAGCATGGAACCGTTTCGCGCTTTCGTTGCGGATATGCTGCCGGAAGAACAAAGAACACGCGGATTTGCAATGCAGAGTTTGTTTATAGGTCTCGGCGCTGTAATTGCTTCGGCTCTCCCATATTTACTCACAAATGTTTTTCATTTAGTGCAGGATGCAGCTGATAAAAGTTCTATTCCGATAACCGTCCGATATTCATTTTATATGGGCGCGTTTGCATTTATTGCTGCCGTCCTTTGGACGATCTTCAAAACTAAAGAATATCCGCCCGATGATTTGGAAGCTTTTAAACGATTGAAAAAAGAAAAGAAAGGTTTGCTCAAATCCGCTAAAGAAATTTTTGAATCGATTAAAGAGATGCCGCAAACCATGCGTCAACTTGCGTGGGTTCAAGTTTTTACATGGCTCGGACTTTTCTGCATGTGGCTTTACTTCCCCGTTGCAGTTGCAAGAAATGTTTTTGGCGCTCCGGATGAACTTTCTCCTCTTTATAAAGAAGGAATTGAATGGGCGGGACTTTGTTTCGCAATGTATTCAATAATTACTTTTGCGGTTTCTTTTGTTTTGCCAAAACTTGCAGAGTTAACTTCAAGAAAAATTACTCACGGCATTTGTTTAGCACTTGGCGCTTTAGGTTTATTATCAGTCGCGATCATTCATAATAAATTTTTACTTCTTTTCTCAATGACAGGAATCGGAATTGCTTGGGCAAGCATTTTATCGATGCCGTATGCAATTTTAGCGGGACATTTACCCGAAGGAAAAACGGGAGTGTATATGGGAATTTTCAATTTCTTTATTGTACTTCCTGAAATTGCCGCATCTCTTGGTTTCGGTTGGATAATGCTTCATCTCCTTGATAACAATCGCTTAGCTGCAGTTATTATGGGTGGCGCATTTTTACTTATCGCAGCTTTTCTGGTGCAAAGAGTGAATGATGAGTCGGTGGTTAATAGTTAATAACACATGTTTTGCACCAAACTTTTTTTACTATTCGTAGGACAGAATAATATTCTGTCCTACTGTTTTTAAATATTTTAACTTTACGATAAATTTAAAAGGTGAACAATGAAATCAACGCTCCTATTCATCTTCCTCTTATGGATTATCCCTTCTCAATCATTTTCTAAAGATGGAACTCGACTTTCCAATGGAAAACCAGCTTCAACATTTTGGCAGCAGCAAGTTGATTACAACATTGAAGCCGAGTTAATCCCGCAGAAAAAACTTCTTAACGGAAAAGGAATAATTACCTATTCAAACAATTCTCCCGATACGTTGAAATCACTTGTGTGGCATTTATATCAAAATATTTTCCGCAAAGATTCTTCACCAAGAAAAAACAATACGCAAAATTCACGCGCGTATGGAGAAACAAAAGGAATTGAGATTGAAAAAATTTTAATTGATGGGAAAACTGTGCTTCCGCAAATTAATGAAACACTAATGGAAACAGTATTGCCTCAACCGCTTCTCCCAAATTCAAAAATTGAAATCGCTATTGAATGGAATTATGATATTCCTCTTAACCCTTCACTTCGCACCGGAAGCGAGGGGAATGATTTTGGAATTTGCCAATGGTATCCGCAAGTTGCTGTTTACGATGATCAACACGGATGGGATAGAACCCAATACCTTGGCATTGCAGAGTTTTATCTTGAATATGGAAATTGGAATGCAAAATTAACTCTGCCGGCAAATTATATAATCGCTTCAACAGGAACTCTTAAGAACGCAGACGAAATTCTAAGTGCAGAACAATTAAAACGATTTAATTCTCTTTCAAAAGATTCTGTCTCAAAAATAATTTTACCGGTCGAATCCGGCGACACCACTAATGTCGTTAAAGAGAAAAAACGCACATGGCATTTCACCGCGGAAAATATACGCGACTTTGCGTGGGCTGCTTCTCCCGATTTTGTTTGGGACGGAACAAAAACAAAAGACGATGTTAACATCTACGCTTTTTACAAAGCCAAAGACTATCGCGCTTCAATTCCGATGATTATGAGTGACGCTTCAAATTGGGATGAAGGCGCAAAGATGGCAAAACATGCAATCGAATTTTACTCCGCAAGGTATGGTAAATATTCATATCCGCAGGCTACGGTGGTTTCCGGTCCCGTCAGTGGAATGGAATATCCGATGATGATCTTTGCCTCTGAAGGTGACCCTATAACGAATGAATTGGAAATTGTTATCGCGCATGAACTCGGACATGAATGGTATCCGATGATGGTTGGAAGTAACGAAACAAGTCATCCGTTTATGGATGAAGGTTTTACCACATACATCACTTCAAATTGTATTGAAGATTGGTCGGGGAACGACGGTTTGTTTCATAAAGAATTTGTAAAAAAATATTCGTGGTTAAATATTCCGAACAACAATGAACGACAATTTGAACAACGCGTTTATTTGATGGAAGCGCGAGCCAATATTGGTGCATCAATTTTATCACATCCGTATGCAATCCCTCCAGCGGAATACGGTGTAATGGCATACATGAAACCTGGCGCTGTACTGGTAATGCTGCAAGATGTTTTAGGAGTAGAAACGTTCAATGCTGCGATGACGGAATATTACAATCGCTGGAAATATAAACATCCGTATCCGCAAGATTTTTTCAATACGATTGAAGATGTTGCCGGATGC
>Ga0172379_10001979_pt1 | contig 38191 bp, 27 predicted proteins | sample GrowelOW334metaG_FD_119756 | JGI IMG/M metagenome (GOLD analysis project Ga0172379, IMG submission 119756) | Groundwater microbial communities from an aquifer near a municipal landfill in Southern Ontario, Canada - Groundwater well OW334 metaG | ecosystem: Environmental > Aquatic > Deep... | reverse complement strand
CCAAGCGATAGCGCAGGGTGTTTTGTTCAGAGCCCAAGCGATAGCGCAGGGTGTTTTGTTCAGAGCCCAAGCGATAGCGCAGGGTGTTTTGTTCAGAGCCCAAGCGATAGCGCAGGGTGTTTTATTTAGCCCCCTGGCCTGCCAGGGGGTTCGTCATTCTCGCCGCCCACTGTCATTTCAACCGCAACAGAGCCGCGAGCATTAGCGACCGGTCATTAAAAATCTTATCGCCGCAGGCGATTCCGCATATCTTCAATTTTCAATCTTCATTCTTCATTCTTCTATTTCGCCCCCGCCATTTGCCTTCGTTTTCTCTGATTGATAGTTCTTACAGGCATGCATTGCGTTTGATTTATATCGCTTGCGACCTTAACCGCGTCAACTGCGTTTTCCGCGAAAAGGTCTGCTCCAATTTCTTCCCAAAGTCCCTCTGCTCGGCCAAACACGCCGCCCGACAGCATTATTTTCATTGTGGGATGAGCGTTCACTTCTCTTATCCGGTCAATTATACTGCGTATCTCAGGAGTTTCGCTCGGCTCTGAGCCGTATATCACAAGAACATCCGGGCCAAACTGATTAACATAAGTAAGTATATCGTCGTTAGTCATACCGCCGCCGAGAAACCTCACATCCCATCCGGAGCTTTCAAACATATCTGCTATCATTTGGCCGCCAAGTTCGCCGGTTTCGCGAAGAGAACTGCAAACAGTCACTTTTTTGTCTATCTGACTCTGACGGGGAAGTTTGTTCTGGAGCTGGTCAACAATCGTACGATTAATCCTTGTGGCCAAATGCTCCTGTGCCGCTGTTATCCTGTCGGCACGGTGAAGCTTGTCGATTTCAACCATAACTGGCCAGATTACATCGCAGTACACGCCGGTGATTAAGGCGTTGTTTTGATGAAGGACGCCCTCAATAATCGTCCTGCAATGCCTTCTGTCGCCGGTCAATAACGCTTCAAGATACTTTTCCATTAATACTTCGCTAATCATTTTTTTGTCTCCAATTCCATTTTTTGAACCAATTTTGCCTGTTTTTTCGAATTCCAAAATCCATTGCCGACTAAATTCTGCTTATCTCGTAGGGTGGGCTCGCCTGTCCTGAGCTTGCCTGCGGTGAGCACCGTCGAACAGTCGAAGGGGTAGCCCACGCGGTTTTTCTTTGGCGAAGACGGATGCCGATTCCACAAATTTTCAATCTTCATTTTTCAATTTTCAATTATGTTAAATTGGGTAATCTATAATCAATATCGGAGAGTGGCTTTGAAAAACTTTAGTTAAAATAGGTAATTTTGGGGATTTTGGTAAAATTCTTGAAAAACACGGATTTTTACGAGTTTTCGAGAAGTTTTGGAAACAATTATCAGCAATAAAGTCGATTTTTATTCTTCACCCAAAGCCTTCGGGCTATATTACAAAAATCTGACACAGGCCGGTTTGGGAATGGATATCTTGCATCCTGTAGGTTCGAGTGTGCCGGTTTTAACATTTATTCTGAAGACGACGATTGAATTGCTGTCTTGATTGGCTACAAGGCAGAATGTTCCTGTCGGGTCAATGCAGAAATTTCTTGGCGTTTTGATGTCGGCAATTTCATATTCGATGAAAGTTAATTTTCCTGTACCAGCGTTGATTTTGTATGCGGCAATACTGTCGTGTCCGCGATTTGAACCGTAAAGAAATTTCCCATTCGGATGAACGCATATTTCGGCGGGATAATTAGAGCCGTTGTAATCTTCAGGAATGGTTTTTATAATCTGAATTTCTGTGAGATTGCCCGATTGCGAATTATACGAAAATGCGGTTATTGTAGAATCAAGTTCATTGATGACGTAGGCGAACTTTCCAGATGGATGAAATGTAAAATGACGGGGGCCTGCGCCGGGCTTGAGTTTTACAAATGGGGGATTATTCGGGCTTATGCTTCCTGTTTTCGGATTTGATTTATAAATCATTATCTTATCGGTTCCAAGGTCTGCTGCGAAAATAAAACGCCCGTCAGGACTGGAATTAATTGAATGAGCGTGCGGGCTTTGCTGCCGATTAGGGTTCACGCTGAAACCTTCATACTGAAAAAAGCATAAAGGTTCTGCCAGCTTGCCATTCGCCCTGATAGAAATATCAGAAATACTGCCGCTTGTATAATTGGCGACAAACAGATTTTTCCCGGTATGGCTGATGCTTAGATGACAGGGATTGATGCCGTTTGATTGCTGGTGATTTAGATATTTAAGCTCTCCGGTTTTACGATTGACTGCGAATGAATTCACATAACCTGTGCCGTTCGATTCACTGATGGAATAGAGGAAACGACGGCTTGGATGTATTTGAAGAAATGATGGGTTGTCTGCTTCGGCGGCAAGTACCGCATCGGAAAGTTGCCCAGTCTCAAGGTCAAGGGTGCTGCGGTATATCCCTTTGCCGGTATTCTTGCCTTCGGTATAAGTCCCAACATATAAATGAAACGATTTAGCTGAAGCCGTAGATATGGTCATAATAAAAAATGCTGTTATAGTAAAAAATTTCATTCTTATAACCTTATGCGTATCTCTAAAAAATGCGTAAATCAGAGCCCAAGCGACAGCGCAGGGGGTTTTCTTTAGCCCCCTGGCCTGCCAGGGGGTTCTTTTTAATCCGCCGCCCACTGTCATTTCGACTTTTCCTTGTCATTTCGACCCCCGCAGCTTCTTGCCGAGTAGGTCTATGACGAAGCAAGAGCGGGGGGAGAAATCTTTTTTAATTCCTTACTTCCATTATTCATTTTGTTTCAGAGCCCAAGCGACAGCGCAGGGGGTTCTGGTTAGCCCCCGGCTTTATGCCGGGGGTTCAGTTTTTCTGTCATTCCCGCGCAGGCGGGAATCCAGTTTTTAATTTTGGTCATTTGATATTGTTTCGGATTTCGATATTAAAATTTAGAAATTTTCAATCTTAAATCTTCAGGCAACCTCTAAAAATACGTAAATTCAGAGCCGCGCGACCGGTCAAAAAGTTTATTATGTTTGATTGTCAATTTTTAAAGGTTGCCTTTAAATTAAGCCGTAGATGAATGGACGAAAAAATTAAAAAAAACGAGCAGTTGTGCCCGGTGAAGAAACACTAACTGCTCGCAGGAGGAGGAAGAAGAAGATTACATTATTTAATTATACTATATAATCGGCTGCTTGTTCATAATTTCATTAGAAATTTTATTAAAAAAATGAAAAGAAAAAACCTTTTTTTTATTTTTTTGCAAAATTCCCGTTAAAACAGGCAATTTAAGACTGGACAAAACCGCACAAGTATTATATACTCTTATGGCAAAAGAAGTTATAATGCAAAAAATTAATGTTAATTTAGCTAAAAAACCGAAATAACTGGGGTATAAAGAGATATTTTTATAACAAAAAACCTGTTAAAAGATAATTGCAGACAGAATATATGTGATTTTTTTTAGAATCTTATGGCAGCAGAAAAGAAAACATCAGACATAGATGCCTCGCCGATTGAGACGGTTGAACCTATCGGCAAGCGGATTCTCATCCGTAAGGACGAGGATAAAAAAGAAACAAAGGGTGGAATAAAACTGCCCGACAACATCGAAATTCCAACCATCACCGGCAGAATCGTCGCAGTCTCCGCTGAAGTGGAAAATACGCCCGAACTTCCTCTGAAAAAATACGACAAGGTGCTTTTCAATCCCAAAGGGGCAATTCCTGTCGATTTCGAAGGCGATAATCGCCTGTTCGTAGTCGAAGTCGAAAATATCGTCGCCGTATTCAGAAAATCATAACAGGCTGAATATCCCGATTGTTATTCACTCACATTGTTCGGCTCATTACTATCCTGAACGACGACAGCGGCAGGATGCTGCATTTCTATTCTTTTCCGAAGCGACATTGAATTTATAAACAGCATAACGCCAACCACAGTCAACAGAAAAGTCATACCTGTCGCAGAAGTGGCTATGCCGGTAATTGCGAAGCCTTTGCCTTTTACTGTTCCGCCTGATTTGCCGATTTTGTTCATCCCCGCAATGCCGAGAACAAGCCCGACGACCCACACGATAAAAGCTATGGAACCAAAGACAAGACTAAGAATCCACGCAACGAGAACTATCGACTCGAAAACAAGCCCGAATATCGACGTAACGACAAAGATGCCGAATATTGAAAAGCCGGTAATGCCGAGAATTGTCGACGTTATCGCCCTGACGCTGGTACGCGTTGGTGTAGTGCGAATAAAAACGCCCCCGCAGTCCTGACACATCGTCGCGTTTTCAAGATTATCGAATCCGCATTTTGGGCAATGCATAAAAGCCTCCATAAAAAAATCGAAAATCAAAATGCAAAAATCAAAAGTAAGGATGTCATCGCAGCTTTGCTGCGATTCCACAATTTTTATTTTTTATATTTTATCTTTTATATTCTACAACATCCGGCTTAACAAAACAATAGCCGATTGTTCATTATTTACTCTTTAAAAAATCCTGTATTTCCGTCAGCAGATTTATCGCCTGAATCGGCGTTAGATTGTTGACATCGAGACTCTTTAAGCGGTCTAAAGCGTCTTTTTGCTTTTGGTCGAAAAGCGACTCTGCCTGTGCCTGTTTTGTTCGCAGTTTGGTTAACTTTTCGCCGTCAGCCTCTTTTTGGAATGTATTTTCCAAATCGTCGAGAATTTCCTTACTGCGTTCTGTGATGGATTTTGGAATCCCGGCAAGCTTGGCGACGTGTATGCCATAGCTTTTGTCCGTGCCGCCGGGGACGATTTTGTGCAGAAAAACGACTTCGTCCATCCACTCGCGCACAGCCACGTTGCAATTTTTAACATTCACCAGCAAATCCGCCAGAGCGGTCAGCTCGTGATAATGCGTCGCGAAAAGCGTTCTGCATTTTATTTTGTTTGCGATGTGTTCGGTAATCGCCCAGGCCAGCGAAAGGCCATCATAGGTGCTTGTGCCTCTGCCGACTTCGTCGAGAATGACGAGAGATTTTTCGGTGGCGTTGTTGATGATGTTGGCTGTCTCGGTCATTTCGACCATAAAGGTTGACTGGCCTCTGATTAGTTCATCGGATGCGCCGACACGGGTGAAAATTCTGTCAGCGATTCCGATTGTCGCCTGTTTTGCGGGAATAAAACTTCCCGTCTGCGCGAGCAGAACGAGCAGAGCGGTCTGTCTAATATATGTGCTTTTGCCGCTCATATTCGGGCCGGTGATAATCACTACATCGCCGCTATCAACGCCAAGTTCGACATCGTTAGGCACAAATTCGTTTGCGAGCATTTCAGCAAGCACGGGATGTTTGCCGTCGATGATTATAAGCTCCGTGCCATTGGTAATTTTCGGCCTGGTATAATTTCTGGCAGCGGCAACAGAGCCAAGGCCGCAAAGACAATCGCAGGCGGCAATAACATCGGCAAGAGCCATAATCCTGTCGATACAGCCTGCGCATTGCTGACGAACCTGTTCAAAAATCCGCTGCTCAAGCTCGAGCGATTTTTCGCCGGCGGTTAAAATCTTTTCCTCATATTTTTTCAGTTCATCGGTAATGTATCGCTCGGCATTTTTAACCGTCTGCTTGCGAACATAATCGGCGGGCGTTTTATTCGCGTTTGAATGATTTATTTCGATATAATAGCCGAAAACATTATTGAATCCGATTTTCAGATTCGCGATGCCCGTGCGTTCTATTTCCTTCTGCTGATATTGAGCAAGGAAAGTTCGCGCATCCTTTGAAATGCCTCGAAGCTCGTCAAGCTCAGCGTTGAAACCGGTTTTTATCACCCCACCATCACGCAGATGCGTCGGGCTTTGGGGCTCAATCGCGGATTCGAGAACAGCCGCCAATTCAGGCATACAATCGCAGCCTGCGGCAAGTTTAACTAAAAGAGGCGACTTAAAATCGGAAAGAAAAATTTTGAATGGCTCGGTTTTTTTCAAGCTCTGCCAAAGTGCGAACAAATCTCGCGGCCCCGCACGCAGCGTACTTATACGACCGACAATTCTTTCAAGGTCTGCGTAATTTTTCAATATGCCCCGAAGCTGTTCAAGCACGGATTTTTTTTCGAGCAGTTCCGCAATCGCATCCTGTCTCTGCTCAATCGCCCCGACATCGAACAACGGCATACAAAGCCAATATCGAAACATTCGTGCGCCCATACCTGTCAGAGTTTTATCAACGCTCTCGACAAGCGAGCCTTTTTGCGTCCCTGCCCGAATCGTCGAAAGAACCTCCAGACTTCGCAATGTTGTCTGGTCGATTTGCAGAAATTTTTTCTGCTCAACAATTTTTATAGTCGTGATGTGGGCAAGCGCGGTCTTCTGCGTTTCCTTTAGATATTCAATTATCGCGCCGGCAGAACTGATAACCGGACTGTCGTCTTTTATGCCGAAGCCTTCGAGCGTCTTTACGCCGAAATGCTCCAAAAGCCGCTTCTGTGCATCGTAAGGCTCGAAATACCACGCAGGCCGAAATGTTATCACCGCACCGGCCAGTTGCTCAAGCTGTGTCGCGAGTTTTTTTACTTCCGCGCCGAAAAGTTCGCCTCGTGTCTCCGGCAAAACACATTCGGCAGGAGCGATTCGCAAAATTTCATCGACGACCGCGCTTTCAGGAACAACACGGGAGAAAAAATGCCCCGTCGAAATATCAACCCAGCTTAGCGCAGCGTTTTTTGAATTCAAACTCACCGCGCAAAGAAAATTATCGAGCTTTTCATCGAGCAGATGAGCATCGGTAAGCGTGCCGGGCGTAATGATTCGTACGACATCGCGCTTGACAACGCCTTTGGCCTGTTTGGGGTCTTCAACCTGTTCGCAGACCGCGACTCGATAACCCGCCTTAATCATTTTTTTCAAATACGCGTCAATCGCGTGATAAGGCACACCTGCAAGCGGAACCGGATTTTCGCCTTTGCTTCTGCTGGTCAGCGTCAATCCGCAGACCTGCGAGCAGATTTGAGCGTCTTTGTAAAACGTCTCGTAAAAATCCCCCATTCGGAAAAACAGTATGCAGTCCGGGTGCAGTTGTTTGTAGTGATGAAACTGCTTCATCGCCGGCGTTATTTTGTCCTGCTGTATTGTCATAGACCGGCATTATACCCTAAAATCGTCATTTAGCAATTTCGTAATCAATTGCTGTATCCGCTTTATTTCATCAGCAGTTACGATTTGTTCCAATATCTTCTTCTGCCTGTCGGTAAAGCAGACGGTTTTTTTGATGTCGAAATCGTCAACGCCGAGTTTATGCTCTATTGCCGCGATGAGTTCCTGAACACCGCTGCCGGTTTTTGCACTGATTGCCAAACCTTTATTCGATACATCACCTGCCAAATCGCACTTATTATAAACTACAAGTTCGTTTAATCGCCGTTCAGAGCCCAAGCGACAGCGCAGGGAGTTGTAGGGTGGGCTCTTAGCCCACGCGGTATTATCCACAACAAACAAAACCAAATCAGAATTCTCAATCAGTTCTTTCGACAACGCCTGCGACTGCGCATCAATTGTGTTTTGAGCGATTAAATTTTCATCAAGGCCTGCGGTATCAAAAAATTCCGCCGCGATTTTTTTGAGTTTGATTTTCGCATTTAGCCAATCCCTTGTCGTGCCTGCGATGTCGCTTACGAGCGCTTTTTCCCTGCCGCAGAGATAATTAAATAACGTGCTTTTGCCGCTGTTTGGAGCGCCCGCTATAACGATTTTTGCGCCTGTTATAAAATAGCCCGCTGTTTTACTGTCCGCCAAAACCTGTTTGGCCTGTTTTTTAATATCCTCAATCTCGCCGATTTTAAGCCAGTTATTGGCCAAAGCGTGAAGCCCCGCCTTTGCCTGTTCAGCGATTATTTTTGCGCCGTCCAAAGTCGCCGCTTCCGCCCCTGCAATGTCAGCTTCAATCGCAATAGCATTATCGCCGAATTTTTCTCTGCCGAGAAAAATCATTATTTCGTTTGGCTCGATAATTTGAACATTATGCTTTTGCAGAAGAGCGAGAATGTTTTCGACGATTAGCGGATTGCCGTGGCAGTTTATACTGAAGCTGTTTTCGCTTTCACAGCCTATTACAACTTCGTCGATATTTTTTTGATTATCCACGATAAACCCATATAAAATTGAACCTGCGATAAATGGAACTGTAGGGGCAGACCTGTGTGTCTGCCCAAAAGGTTTGAAAATGGTTTTTAAAATTTCCTCTGCCCCGACCCCGGCAACTTGTATGCTCGAAATCGCCGCCGCAGTCCTCGCCGTGGTTAGCCCTGCCATCACTATGGCAGGGTTTGGAATAAATGAGCGGTCTTCCAAATTATGCCTTATCCTCGATATACTTTTTATATGTAAGCACAATGCCCTTTACAGCCAAATCGCTTACAAATGAATCGGCAAAATCGCAGCTCTCTTTGATAATCGGCATACCCCCGCCGGTTATAACCGTCTGCGGCCAGGTGCCGATATGCTCGGAATAAAGCCTTGTAATAGTCTCAAGAGCGCCGATTGCCGAGTAGTACAGGCCGTTGTTTATCGCTTCAGTTGTATTTCTGCCGAATGGCTTTTGTGGTGTTTGCACTTTTTCCAATTTAGGCAGAGTCGGAGCGAATCGGTTCAGCGCATCAGCGCAGGCCTCGAAGCCCGGCAGAATCGTCCCGCCGAGAAACACGCCCTTTTCGCTTACAAGGTCTATCGTTACCGCTGTCCCGAAATCGGCAACCACAACCGCGTTTTCGACAACGCTGTAAGCCGCATAAGCGCACATAATCCGGTCAACGCCGACTTTCCGAGGCTCATCGACATCGAGCTCCATCGGCAGCGGAACATCTTTGCCTATTCCTATTTCAAGAATTTTTTCGTTGAGCTGTTCTTTGAAAATCCGCCTGACGTTTTCTGTCCACTCCGATTTAACGCTCGCGACGACAATTACGCCATCACGTTTGGTTTTGTCTTTAGCCGATTTTGAAACCGGGATTTTCCCCCAGAATTTTTTGAAAATCTCGGCAAGTTTCGCCGAATCCCCGCCTGTGGTGAGCGAACCTGCCCTGAGCGAAGTCGAAGGGGTCGAACCGCCGGACGTTTTTTCTATGCCGCTCTCGATATCATCAATAAAAAGAGCCGTCGTTATATTTGTATTACCTATATCAATAGCGATTATATTCATCCCGTTAGGCCTCACTTATTCTGCAAATTTGTTTAATGTACATAAACTACCTTATCCTTCACAACTTAAAAATATGGAATATTATTAAAGAGGTCTAACGGGATTCCTTCCATCGTTCAGACCTTCCTTTATGCTGGACTCAAAACTTTCCTTACTTCCCTGCTTCTCGACTTCCTGCTTCTGCTGTTCCTTATCTTCCCGAACAAACTCGTATAACGCCTCGCAAAGCTCTTTAATGCCCTGACCTGCCACTGCGGAAATTGTGAAAACTTTGGTCTTTAACTGTTTTGTAGGGTGGGCTTTAGCCCACGCAGTTATCTGCGTCTTCAATTTTTTAACAATTTTGCCATCGGGGTCAATATCTATTTTATTTATTACGATTACTTCCCGTTTTTTGCCGAGTTCTTTGCTGTAGCTGAGCAATTCTTTTCGGATTTTTTTATAATTATCGAGCGGCTTGCTGCCGTCAATGGGCATACAATCGAGAATATGAACGATTATTCGCGTGCGTTCGATGTGTTTCAAAAAATCGATGCCGAGGCCTGCGCCTTTATGCGCGCCTTCAATCAGGCCCGGCAAATCAGCAACGACAAATCTTCTCTCTTCGTCTAATTCGACGATTCCGAGCATCGGCTCAAGCGTCGTGAACGGATAACTCGCGACTTTAGGCCTGGCTTTTGAGCAGCGCGAAAGCAGCGTACTTTTGCCTGCGTTGGGCATTCCGACAAGGCCGATATCGGCAATCAATTTCAAAACAAGTTTGAGCTTTCGCTCCTTGCCTTCTCTGCCCAATTGAGCGCGACGCGGAGTCTGATTCGTGGAAGTTGCGAATTTCCTGTTGCCCTTGCCGCCGATTCCGCCGCGACAGATTTTAATTTTCATACCCGGCTCGTTCAGGTCGATGAGCAGCAAATCGTCCAGGTCGGTATCAAAAACCTGCGTGCCGACCGGAACGGGAATAACTAAATCCTTGCCATCCAGGCCGTATCGGTTTGCGCCGCTGCCGGGATGGCCGTTTTCCGCAGCCCAAAGCGCCCTGCCCGCGAAATCCAAAAGCGTATTCACGTCAGGAGAAGTCTCGAAATAGACATCGCCGCCGTCGCCGCCATCGCCGCCGTCGGGGCCGCCGTGGGGAATATATTTTTCCCGCCGAAAGGCGATGCATCCGTGTCCGCCGTTGCCGGCTTTAACCGTGATTTTTACTTCATCTATAAACATTTTAGGGATTAGGGTATAGACTTTAGGATATAAAATAAACAAAAAAAGGATGGCAAGGCGCCATCCTTAGTTTAATTCTGTCTCGAATGGAGATTAGGCTTCGATGTGCACTTTTGTGCCCCTGAAACATACAACACCGTCTTTTAGAGCGAAAAGCGTGAAATCTCTGCCGATTCCGACATTGAAGCCGGGATGAAATTTCGTGCCTTTTTGACGTACAATAATTGCGCCGGTCTTGGCGATTTCACCGCCGAAAAGCTTAACGCCCCGATATTTTGGATTACTGTCTCGACCGTTTCGGCTCGAGCCTTGTCCTTTCTTATGTGCCATGTAACTACCTTTTAAAAAAGAGGTTAGCGATTTTCAGAACCATACAAAACGGTTAATTATACATATCCAAAACCGTTTGTCCAGAAAAATTTCCCACACCCAAAAATAAGCCAAAATACCAGTCCTGTTTCATTTAGCCCCCTGGCCTGCCAGGGGGTTCTTTTTAATCCTCCGCCCCCTGTCATTCCTCGAAGACCCCTTTGGGGAGCGCAAGCGGGAATCCATAATTTCCATCCGCCGCCCACTGTCATTTCGACCTTTTCTTGTCATTTCGACGCGCAGCGGAGAAATCCGGCGAAGCCGTCCTGAGCGAAGTCGAAGGATCTAAAAAATCTCATCGGCCGTCAGGCCGATTCCTTAAATCTTCCCTTCGGCAAGCTCAGGGCGTGAGCCTGTCGAACGCAATCTTCATTTTTCATTTTTATCCGCGAAATCCGTGGTTGCATTCATCTACTTCAGCGGCATAATGCCTTTAGCCACCGCATCAATAAAATCTTTCGGATACGGGAAAAACGCGTCTTCAATTTCGTCAGGCGGAGTAATCCAGTTCTTCGCGCCAAGCACTACCGGCGGAGCATCAAGCTCATCAAACGCCATCTGCGTAATATGTGATGCCATCGTATGCAGATAACTTCCGCGCTCGCATGCATCAGAAGCCAACAATATCTTGTGCGTCTTCTTCACGGAATTAAGAACTTTTTCATAATTGAATGGCACAAGACTTCGCCCGTCAATTATTTCACACGACACGCCGTGCTTGCTTTCCAATTCCTTTGCCGCCGTTATCGCTCTGTATAAAGTCGAGCCGATTGTCAATATCGTCAGGTCTTTTCCTTCTTTGCGAATCGCAGGCTCGCCGAACGCTACTTCATAAGCCCCTGCCGGAACGCCGCCTGCAGCAAATTCTTCAGCCATTCCGTACAGTCGCTGACTTTCAAAAAATATAACAGGGTCAGTCCCGCTCAATGCGGTGTACATCATACCCTTGGCATCGTAAGGTGTTACAGGGAACACAACTTTCAAGCCCGGAATATGCGTGCAAATCGATGTCCAGTCCTGACTGTGCTGCGCGCCGTATTTGCTGCCGACCGAAACACGAACAACCACTGGCACCTTTAAAAGTCCGCCGCTCATCGACTGCCACTTGGATAATTGATTGAAAAGCTCATCGCCCGCTCTGCCCATAAAATCGCAATACATCAGCTCAACCAAAGCGCGACCGCCCTCAAGACCATATCCGACCGCGCTGCCGATAATCGCGCCTTCTGAAATAGGCGAATTAAACAATCGATGATAAGGCAATGCCTCCGTCAATCCGCGATAAACCGCAAACGCTCCGCCCCAGTCGCGATTCTCTTCGCCATAAGCAATCAGTGTCGGGTCGGTATAGAACCCGTCAAGCACCGCTTCAAAAATCGCGTCCTTTATGCCTACACAGCGGGTATCTTTAAGTCTTTCGCCGTTTTCAAAAGCGCTTCTGCTTTTGCCAATCAGACCTTTAACTCGCGGATTTTCTTCTTTGGTTATAAGCGTCTCAGGCTTTCTGCTCGTATCCATCGACACAATTTTCTGCTCCGAGAACATCGTCCTGTCCAAAAGGCAATTCGGCTTCTTCAAATCAGCCCTCGGCGAAATCGTCAAATCAGCCGCTTTCCTGCACGCCTTCGTAATCAAACCTTCAATCTTTTTATGAATGCCGGCTATTACATCCTGCCCGCAAACCTTCGCCTCAACCAAACTCTTTGCGAACGCCTCAATCGGGTCATGCTTCTTCCAGGCATCCAGTTCTTCCTTTTCACGATAACTGTTCTGGTCGCTTGGTGAATGCCCGCTGTAACGATATGTAATAGTATCCATCAGCACAGGACCATCGCCCTTTGCCAAAATTTCTTTCTTGCGAATTATCGCATCTGCTACCGCTAAAGGATTATACCCATCAACTCTTTCAGTATGCATCTGCTGCGGATTTATGCCTGCGCCAAGACGAGCTAAAACTTCAAAGCCCATCGTCTCGCCGTTTGGCTGGCCGCCCATCCCGTAAAAATTATTTACAAAATTGATAATCAGCGACAGGCCGCCTCTATAAGGCTTTTCCCACAGCTTCTTATATTGGTCCATCGCAGCTAAGCAAATGCCTTCCCATACGGGCCCGCACGCGCTTGATGCGTCGCCGATGTTGGCAATTACGATACCGCTCTTCTGATTTACTTTTTTATAAATCGCCGCGCCGACCGATATATCGCCGCTGCCGCCCACAATTGCGTTATTCGGATAAACTCCGAAAGGCGGGAAAAACGCGTGCATCGAACCGCCCATGCCCTTGTTAAAACCTGCTTCTCTGCCGAATATCTCCGCCAGTGTACCGTAAAGCAGGAAATCAATTGCCAAATCCTTAACGCTTCCTTCCGCGTCTTTCTCGACGATGCGAAGACAATCGCCGTTGAAATAATTTTTCATTATCTCCATCAGTGTCTTGTCATCTAATTTATGTATCGCTGAAAGTCCCTTGGATAAAATTTCGCTGTGACTCCTGTGGCTGCCGTAAATATGGTCGTCGATATTAAGATGATACGCCTGTCCGACCGCCGATGCTTCCTGACCGATGGACAAATGCGCTGGGCCGTTATGAGAATACGTTATCCCGTTATATGCGCTGCGGAGTTTGATTTCGTTGAGCATATTTTCAAACGTCCTGCAAACAGTCATATCACGCTGTATTCTGATAAGGTCGTCTGCGCTGTATCGTTTAAGTTCTTCTTTAATGGTCTTTCCGTACTGATTGACTGGTATTGGCTGAAATTTTATAAAATCAGCTTTCCGTACACTTTCCGGACATACAAACTGTGACTTTGGCATTTTTACTTCACTTTCTTTCTAAAAAAATTAATCTTTATATTCCATATTTTTTACTTAGCCCCCGGCTTTATGCCGGGGGTTCGTGCTTAGCCCCCGCACCTGTGCCGGGGGTTCGTGTTTAGCCCCCGCACCTGTGGCGGGGGTTCGTGGTTAGCCCCCGCACCTGTGGCGGGGGTTCGTGGTTAGCCCCGGCAATACTTTGCCGGGGTCATAAAATCTCATCGGCAAAGCCGATTCCACATTCTGTCTTCTGTATTCTATATTCTTTTTTTCTTTACTTCCCTGCTTCCTTACTTCCCTTCAACTATCCCTATTTCCTCCGGCGTTAATCCGTACAATTCATAAACCAATTTATCTATCCTGTCATCCGTCGCCGCTATCTGACGCTCAATCCGCGTCTTCTCTTCAGGATTCTTTATCCGCGCAATCCGCGTAATCAGCGTTTAAATAAATCCAAATCTCATCGGCCACCCGTCCTCCGTAGTCTGCCGCAGCAGACGAAGGATGGATTGCCGATTCCACCTTCTACCTCCTATCTTCTATCTTCTACCTTCTACCTTCTATCCCTATTCCGGGTACACCAATTTAATATTATACTTATCAAAGAACTTGCACCATTCAGCCGCTGGCCTTTTTTCCGTTATAATCGTTGATATCGAACGTATGCTCGTAGTCTTATACAGCGCAGGCTTGTCGAATTTACTGCTGTCTGCAAGCAGGATTGCCCGTTTGCTGTTCTTTACCGCCAGCCCGAAAATACTTGCGCTCTCGACGTCTATCGAGGTGAACCCGAAATCTCTGCTCATCCCGTCTGTGCCGACAAATACCGTATATCCTCTCAGCCTGTCGAGGGTTTGATACGCTATAGGCCCTATGCAGTCCATCCTGTCGGGCCGGTACTTGCCGCCAAGCATAAGAACATTCAGCCCCGGTGCGTTGAGCTCTTCTGCGATTCGAACTGAATTCACGATAATTGAAACGGATTTTTTTGCCCGCAGATATTGTGTCATTTCAAAACACGTTGTGCCGGAGTCTAAAAATATCTGGTCGCCGTCTTTTACCATCTCTGCCGCAAGCTGGGCTATCGTCTTTTTCGCCTCGACATTCCGCTGTGATTTGGAAATGAACGAATAGTCCGAATTTTTTGCAAGAAACGCGCCGCCGTGAGCAACATCCAGCAGCCCTTCTTCAGAGATTGCCTGAATATCCCGGCGTACCGTCGCATCGCAAACGCCAAGTTCCTTAGCCATTTCTGTTACCGACACAAAACCATTCTTAATGGCCGCCGATATTATTTTTTCTTTTCTTTCTTTTATATTCAGAAGCATAAAGCATCTCTTTCGTTTTCTCTACCGCCAGTTCCCTGTCATTTCGACCTTTCCTTTGTCATTTCGACCCCCGCAGCGGGGGGAGAAATCTTTTTAAATTCCTTACTTCCACTATTCACTTTGTTTCAGAGCCCCAAGCGTAAGCGCGGGGTCATTTGTTCAGAGCCCAAGCGACAGCGCAGGGTGTTTTACTTAGCCCCCTGGCCTGCCAGGGGGTTCTTTTTAATCCGCCGCCCGCTGTCATTTCGACCGACCTGTGGTGAGCGAAGTCGAACCAAGGGAGAAATCTTTTTAAATTCCTTATTTCCACTATTCACTTTGTTTCAGAGCCCCAAGCGTAAGCGCGGGGTCATTTGTTCAGAGCCCAAGCGACAGCGCAGGGTGTTTTATTCAGAGCCCCAAGCGTAAGCGCGGGGTCATAAAATTCCCATCGCCATCGGCGATTCCACCAATCTTCAATCTTCACTTTTCAATTTTCATTCTTTATCCGCGTAATCCGCGTAATCAGCGTTTCCGGTTTCTTCGTGCCTTTGCCTGTCCCGCCATAGCTTTTGGCAAAGACGGAAGCGCAGGGTGTTTTATTCAGAGCCCCAAGCGTAAGCGCGGGGTCATAAAATCCATCGCCATCGGCGATTCCACCAATCTTCAATCTTCACTTTTCAATTTTCATTCTTCAATCCGCCGAAGCCGATTCCACATTCTGACTTCTGTCTTCTGTATTCTACATTCTATATTCTTTTTTTGCTGATAACTGATAACCGATAACTGAATTACTGTTCTTCCACTATCCCTATTTCCTCCGGCGTTAAATCGTACAACTCATAAACCAATTTATCAATCTTACTTTCAAGCTCGCTTGTATCCGCCTTAGGGGCTCTCTTTTTAACGGTTAATATCTTATCAACCAACTCGACAAATGGCTTCTGCAATTCTCCAGAAACTTTCATCAAAGGAATCTGAGACAATGGCTCTGCGTCAACCTGAAAATTATTCCCTTGTTTCTTGCCTTTATGGTCTAACCAGAATTTTACTAATTTGCTATTCAGTAAAGCGGTTAAATACTTCGTATTTACTTCCTCGGTTTTTATTACATAAAAAGCAGCCGAAACATAACAGGGAAAATTTGTATAGGTAAAAACTGGTTCTTTAGGACTTTTACGAATAACCATTATCTTTTCACCGTTGAAAAAATCTTCTTTTCTTGCACGGTGCAGACCATATGGCTTATTGTCGGATGTTATCACTTTAACAAATTTGTCTAAATGCCGCTGTATTGCGGGATAAGGCTTTATAATTTCAATCTTTTTGAAATCAGAAGTTGTATAAATTATCCATTCTTCATTTTCGTTGTTTGCCCAATATTTATGCAACTGCTTACTTGTATAATAAGGTTTTATTAAATCATCAACCTCTTTCTTTGTCAGTTTTAACTGTTCAAGCTCTTTATGTGCCAATGCAAAAATGCCTTGTCCAATTCTGAATTCATTCCCAGCTTTTTCTAACATTTTTTTTGCAACTCTGTCATGATGGGAATGTATGCCATTTATAAGCTCTCTTTTACTTAGCATAAAATTCGAGTTCTCTTTTATCTTTGACAGCACCACATCTGCTTGTTTATCAGAAAAAGTAAAAGATTGGTCTATCATATCGTTCCGGTTGAATCGCGCGCTTATTCCTAAGACTTTTGCCGTGTTAATTTTGTCTCTATCGCATAAAATATCAATCGGCTTGAAATTATCTTCTGAGTTAATGACTTTTCTATAATCAAAATTATACTTGTCAGAATTTGGGTCTTTTTTCAGCATCAATATCATTGTTTGTATTGAGGCTTCGCCAAACACCATAAAATCATTAAAATCTATCAATTTCAGAATTTTGCTGAAGCGGGTAATCTTATTTCGCAGCCTCATAGCTCCATAATTAGTCCCCCAGTTGTTTGTTGCGATAAAACAGAAATGAGCGTTGTCTTTTAGCAGGTCTAAGCCAAGTCCGCAGAATAAATACCAAATATCCATTTTGCCGCGATAAACCTCTAAATCCCGCAAACCGTCAAAAACAGTTTTATCGTCATTTTCTTTAATGTATGGCGGATTGCCTATTATAATATCGAAGCCTGTGAACTTGGAAGTCTCATCCTCAAGAACTTCCGGAAATTCAAATCTCCATTCTAAGGCAGCTTGTTTTATTTTTTCGACCTCATTCTTTTTCACTTCTGCCGTCAATTTGTCAATTTTCATCTTTTTTAAGGATAGCTTTTTCTCTCTCGATTTCTTTTCCTCCGCCGATTCATCAAATAATTTAGGGGTAAGCAATTCTCTGTATTCTTTCGATAACTTGCCAAGTTCTTTCAGTTTCGGGCTTTCATAAAGAGGACTTGCCTGAAACTTCTTTTTCACATTATCAATAAAACTCCGCATCTTATTTCTGACTTCCTTGTCATTCGCGCGCTTGTATAGCGATACGCTGTCCTTGTATCGCCTTAGATTTATATCGCCGTCAAAAATCATTCTTATGTCGCTATTGATGGGCAAAAAGCTTATCAGCGAGTTCCCGCATTTTATATTTATATCGATATTCGGAAGCGTCTCAAGCTCGCTGTCGTCTTTATAATATGCGTTTTTCAAAAGCTCAATCCACAGCCGCAATCGGCAGATATTTACCGAGTTCTGGTTTATATCTACGCCAAATAGACAGTTCTCAATTATTGTCTGCTTTTCGTGAAAAAGCATTTTTTGAATTCTTTTGGCCTCTCTGTTTTCCGGCTCGTATCTAAAAAAATCGCCATTATTATCAAGAATTACAAGTTCGTCATTCTCGACATCAACTAAATAATCTCGCAGCGGTTTGCCGCTATCGTCCATAAGAATTCCAAGCTCTGCTTTGATTGCAATAATCTCGTTGAGCGCGGAAACAAGAAAATGCCCGCTGCCTACCGCAGGGTCGCATATTCTTAATGAATTGATAATCTGGTTATACTTATCAAGGTCAGCCTTCTTATAAATACCGGCGGTATAATTTTTCAACTCCCCAAAATTAGCGCTGTTAAAATCTGTTTGCTCCCTGAACTTCTGCATAACAGCTCTGCGGATTGTCTCCCTGCACATATACATTGTGATAAATCCAGGCGTAAAAAATGAGCCGTCTTTATAACCGTTTATTTTCTCAAATATCAAGCCGAGCACAGATGCGTTTATCAGCGTCTTGTTTTCTTCCGCTATCTCTTCTTTGCCCTCTGACGAAAAATCATAAGCGTCTAAAAAATTAAAAATGTACTCCAGCGTATTAATCTTTTCGTTATTACTTTTTACCGCTGTCTTTTTATATAGTGGCAAACTTGTATCGTCCGGCAGATTGCCTATGAAAATCGTTTGCTTCTCAAGCTCTGTTGGCTCAAATAACGAACTGTTCAGGTACGGCACGTTTGGAAACTTTTTCTGCGATGTTTTCCCTCTGTTTTTCGCCTCGACCGCCAGTACCTGAAAGAACAAAGTATTTAGGTCATCATAGCCTGATATTTTTTCTTTATTGATAAAAATATAATCCTTGCTCTTTTGATGATAACCTACAATCTGTGATTCCAAAAGTTTAAGAAAAAGTATTCTGTTCACCCACGTTATAGCAAGCTCTAATGCGATATTAAAAAGCTGTTCTTCCTGATTTTCGCCAAACTGCCGAATATCTTTTATTTGTGAGAGCTTGTCAGAAAATTTAATTTGTGTTATTGCCGCCTCAATAAGCGAAGCGTCATTGCGATTTCCATTTATTTTACGCCGAATCAGATTCTTGCTTTTTTCTTTGTACTCCTCAAGGCCGATTATATGAAGCAATTCGTTATAGAACTCTTTGTTTAGTATATTGCTGTCATTCGCAGGTTGAAGTTTAAGCAAATGTATCGGTGAAAGTATTTTTTGCAGTTCTATTAGTTTTCTATCGCCTGTCTCAGTTTGGTTTTTAAGGTGCTTTTCATAATCGCGAATATCAAATTTTACAAATTCTAATTTTGCCTGTTCAAGTACAGGGCTGGCTATTTCCTTGTAGAACAACTCTGTTTTTTCAGAAGTTAAACGTCTTTCGGCAAAATCATTATAATTCTTTATAAGTTTAGGGGTTTCTAACTTCTGAAACTCTTTTGCGTCAAAGATAAACCATTCATAAAAATTAGTTGCTATGAGATGGTTAATCTCAAAATTTTTGTTTGTAACTCTTTCTCTCAGAAAATATAGCAGAAGTTCCTGTGTTGCTTTTTTATTTAAATTATTAACCGTCGGCATCTCAGTTTTGTTGCCGGGGTTTTTTACTTCGATAATAACTCCGACACTTGAAGTTTGGCTCTTGTCATTATGTATGGCAAGGTCGATTCTTTCTTTTGTATTTATGTAATAATCCGAAAATGCGGTGTTTTTAAGAAAATCCTTAAGTAAGCCTTTGTGGTGTTCTTCGGATTCCTTGGGATTAGCGTTATCAAGCATTATTACAAGGTGCTTTTTAAGAGTATCAATTTCCTCTCTGGTTGGCCTTTGTTTTCTAAATGCTTTTGTAAGCGATTGTTTTATATCTATTTGTCCGCTCATCTACATTTTCCTATCGCTTTGTTTTTCAAAAAATCCGTGTTAATCCGTGTCTAAAAAAATAAAATTCCCATCGCCTGTCCCGCTATATGCGGGGTGCAGTTTTTCTTTAAGGCTCAATCCCAGAGGGATAAAAATTCAATGCGAAAGTTCCAGAAGCCAGTTTACTTGCTGAAGAACTTAGCATCGAATTTTACAGGTGCGTTCTCGCACCGCCTTAAAACAAAAGTTATCCGTGTTAATCCGTGTCTAAAAAAAATAAAATCTCATCGGCGAAGCCGATTCCACAAATCTTCAATCTTCAATTTTCAATTTTCATTCTTTATCCGCGTAATCAGCGTAATCAGCGTTTAAATAAATCCAAATTCCGCCGAAGCCGATTCCACAAATCTTCAATCTTCAATTTTCAATTTTCATTCTTTATCCGCGTTTCCGGTTTCTTCGTGCCTTTGCGATTTTGTGCCTTTTTTACGAAAACTCGTAAAAACAACAACATTTCGTGTAAGTTCGTGTTCATTCGTGGCTATTTCTTATTCAATTCTAACAAAAATTTTGTAAAATTCAACAAAATCTTACAAGAATTTGTCGTTTTCGTGTAACTTTATGTTTGATTTTTGTCGTTTTATGTAGTATTTTTGTAATATATTCATACTTGATATAAGGGTATGGTTTCGTAGGGTGGGCTTTAGCCCACGCGGTTTTTTTACCTGTTAAGGAAGTAAAATATGGACAAAAAAGTAATTCCAATCCTAATGCCGCAGGCCGGCCAATCTATGGAAGAGGGCACAATTCTCTCCTGGAAGGCCAAAATTGGCGATAAAATCGCGGTTGGCCAGATTATTTTCGAAATAGAAACCGACAAAGCCACTATGGAAGTCGAGGCGGTTGATGCGGGCAGACTATCCAAAATCGTGGTCAGCGAAGGCCAAATCGTCCCTGTAAAGACTCCGGTCGCCTATCTGGCCGACAGCGACAGCGATGTCGAAGCCTTTTTGGCTGGACAAACTGCTCCTAACTCTGTTCCAGATAAGAAGTTAGAAAAACCAATAATCCAGACAGTAACAATAGAACAGACAAAAGTCGAAGCTTCTCGACAAAAAGTTTCACCTGCTGCTCGGAAACTTGCCGAGCAGAAAGGTATTGATACATCGTCAATATCGGCGGGTTCAGGCATTGGCGGGCGAATCATAACTAATGACCTGCAAAGCAGTTCTGACAAATCCACTCCTTCGCAGCCCGTTGCCGCTCCCAAAATGAGTAAGATGCGAAAAGTAATTGCCGAAAGACTTACTTTCTCAAAACAGAATATCCCGCATTTTTACATCAAACTCACCATTGATGCCAGGGAGCTTTTCAGCCTATATAAGAAGACAAAACCGCAATTACTATGCAGCGTAAATGATTTTGTTATAAAGGCTTGCGCTAAAGCCATCAGGCAGCACGCCTCTTTCCGCAGTCAGTATAAAAACGAGCAGATTGTCGAATTTCCAAACGTCAACATTGGTGTTGCGGTTGGTCTTGATGATGGCCTTGTTGTGCCGGTGGTGCTTGATGCCGACAAAATGGACTTAAAGGCTTTAGCCGCAAGGGTTAAGGTTATTATCGAAAACGCTCGAAATGGCAAAATTGAGGGTATGGGACAGGGTGTTTTCACAATAACCAACCTCGGTATGTTTGGAACCGAAGAATTTAGTGCGATTATCAACCCCCCTGAATCCGCGATTTTAGCCGTCGGCGCAATCCGCGAAAATATTAAAGTTGAAAATGGCGCGATGCAGCCCACGCGGCTGATGACACTTACGCTCAGTGTAGACCATAGAGTAATTGATGGTGTTGCAGCGGCGAAATTTTTGCAAACAATAAAAGAACTTCTCGAAAAACCGGAAGTTTTATTGAATTAAGGGTTTAAAATAATGTCTGAATATTTTCAGGTTGCTGTAATAGGCACAGGCCCCGGTGGTTATATTGCGGCATTAAAAGCGGCACAATTAGGCGCAACAGTTGCGGTTATTGAAAAACATCAATATGTCGGCGGAACCTGCCTAAACTATGGCTGTATTCCATCCAAGGCGCTTTTGGCGTCGGCAGACCTTTTGCATAAGATTAAGAATGCTAATACATTAGGCGTGAAAGTCGATGGCAGTGTAAGTTACGATTGGCCGGCGATTCAGCAGCGAAAAGACAAGGTTCTTGCCAAGCTTCGAGGCGGAATAAAAGGCCTTTTCACCTCAAGAAAAGTCAAACTTTTTCAGGCCGAAGCAAAATTCGCAGGTCAGGGCAAATTGCAACTGGCAGACCAGGCTGGTCAGATTCAGGAAATCACTGCAGATAATATCATAATTGCCTGTGGTTCAATACCTTCAGTGATTCCGGGCTGGCCGACAGATAAAAATTTCGTTTGTACTTCCGATGAGGCTCTGCATTGGCAGCAATTGCCAAAACGTCTTTTAATTGTCGGCGGCGGCGTAATCGGCTGCGAATTCGCCTGTATGATGGTTGAATTCGGGGTTGAAGTTTCGATAGTTGAAATGATGCCGGGCTTGCTTCCTGAAATGGAAGCTGAACTTGGACAGGGACTTGCGGGCATATTCAAAAAGAGAAATATAAATATTTTCACTGGTGTAAAAGTCGAAAATCTCGAAATAGCCGGCGACGCTGTAAAAGCGACAATTACCGGCGGACAGGTTATTGAGGCTGATAAAGTTCTTGTTTCAACAGGCAGGAGACCAAACACCGCACAACTCGGACTTGAAACTGTCGGTATTCAAACCGATAGAGGATTTATAAGAGTAAATGATAAAATGCAGACCGCTGTAAATGGCGTTTATTGCATAGGCGATGCCAACGGCAGATGTTTGCTGGCTCACGCGGCAAGCGCACAGGCGGTTGTCGCAGTGGAAAACGCACTTGGGCATAATAGCGATTTTAATCTTCCTGTTCCCTACGCTGTTTATACTTTCCCTGAAATCGCATCTGTTGGTATAACAGTCAAACAGGCACAGGACCGAAATATTCCGGTAAAAATCGGCAAATTCCCAATCGGCTATTTGGGCAAGGCAATGGCGGTCGGCGAAGAAGCCGGCTTTGTAAGCGTAATCCGTAATGCTGACAGCGGCGAATTGCTCGGCGTTCATATTCTCGGCCATAACGCAACAGAAATGATTCATTCGGCCGCTGCGATGATTGGTATGAAGGGTTCAGCCAAGGATTTGGCAGAGATGATTTTCGCACATCCTACGATGAGCGAAGCAGTTAAAGAAGCTGCGGAAGATAGTTTTGGCGCTGCATTGCATTTGCCGGCGAAGAAGATTTAAAATGTATTATCTCCAAGTGATATTTTAAGGAAAGTATAAGGTTATTTATGGCTTTACCAAAAACACAAAAAGCGGTTCAGCTCATCGGTGCAAGCGAGTTGAAATTAAATATCAACAAGAATGTGCCGGTTCCGAACGATTATCAGGTTCTTGCCGAAGTTCAAGCCGTCGGACTTTGTTTTTCCGATTTGAAACTTTTGAAGCAATTCACCGGCCACGCTCGCAAAAGCGAAATCATTTCCGGCGTTGACAAATCCGTTCTTGCTGAAATTCCAAGTTATGTGCCTAATGAAAAACCCGCTGTGCCTGGACACGAAGCTGTTGTAAAGATAGCGGCTGTCGGTAAAAAAGTTCAGAACGTCAAAGTCGGTCAGCGTTTTTTAGTTCAGGCTGATTACAGATGGCTCAAAACCGCAAATTCAAACGGCGCATTCGGATATAACTTCGAAGGCGCTCTTCAGCAATATGTTTTAATAGACCAAAGAGTTGCTACGTCGCCCGACGGTCAATCAACTCTTATTCCCGCTACGGATAAATTATCCGCTTCAGCCATAGCTCTTGTCGAGCCATGGGCTTGCGTCGAGCAGGCTTATGCGGTAAAGGAGCGCACGACACTGAAGAAAGACGGTCAGATGCTTATCGTTTCCGATGAGCCGATTGATAAAAAGCAAATTGACGCGTTCACCAAACAATTCGGCAAACCCGCAAAAATTGTTCTTTCAAAAAACTCCTCTGTTGACGGCCAGTTCGATGATATTGTTTATTTCGGCTGCAACGCTCAGATTGTCGAATCGCTGTTTTCCAAAGTTGCCGTTAACGGTCTGTTCAACATCGTTTTATGCGGCGGAAAATTTGACAGAAAAGTATCGACGCAGGTCGGCAGAGTTCATTACGGAAATATAAGGATAATCGGCACAACGGGCGGTAATCCAGCCGAAGCGATGGCGCATATTCCGGCGACCGCCGAAATTAGAAAAGGCAATAACGTCAACGTAATAGGCGCAGGCGGTCCTATGGGCGTAATGCACGTTGTTCGCAATGTTTGCCAGGGCATCGCAAACACAACCGTTTACGCCGGCGACCTCGATGATGTACGTTTGGCCGCTCTTGAAAAAACGGCAAAACCTCTTGCTGATAAAAATAAAGTAGGCCTGAAATTTTATAATCCCTCAAAATCCGCGCCGCAGGTGAAATTCGATTATTTTGTCGTGATGGCTCCTGTGCCGAAGTTAGTTGCTGCCGCGGTTGATAGTTCCGCAGAACGCGGCATCATCAATATCTTTGCCGGCATTCCGGCAAATGTGAACGCCGAGATAGATTTGAATGCGTACATCGAAAAACATCTTTATTTCATCGGCACAAGCGGTTCAACAATCGACGATATGATAACGGTCTTGAAAAAAGTCGAAACCGGCGCGCTCGATACAAACATTTCAGTCGGAGCAATATGCGGAATTGAAAACGCTATTGACGGAATAAAAGCCGTTGAAGCCCAGAGCATATCCGGCAAAATCATTGTCTATCCATCGTGCGAAAACCTTCCGCTTACCAAGCTGGAACATTTAAAGGATATTCGTCCTGATGTCGCCAAAGCCTTAGATAACGGTTTATGGTGCAAACAGGCGGAAGATATTCTCCTGAAAGAAAGCAAGTAATGAGCAAAATTTAGAAAGCATACAGCATTGCAAAAGAGATTTATGCAACCGGCAAGCCTCTGGGCAGCGATAGTTTTATGAGTAAACTGGAAAGAATGGTTGGCCATCGTTTACGTCCGCTGCCGATTGGCAGGCCCAATAAAACAAAAGGAACGCAAAAATAGGTGGCTGTCCCTATTTACCCCGGCAAACATGTGATTAGGGTCTGCTTCGATGGAAGCTGTGAAAGCATTCATTCTATTAACTTTTCAAAAAACTATTTATTGAACGTACATTTGGGTTTATTGGTATGTTCCGTTCCCTCCCATTTTGCATTTATTTTGTGTGATATTTCTTTTACAATTTGTCTGGTTTTTGTGTCCTGCATAAAAACCCTGATTTCATTAATCTCAGCAGGCCTATCGAAAGAAAACCAGCATTCCGCAACGCCGGGATTTTCTTTCTGTTTATTCACAGGTATCAAATGGTGTGCACTGTATCCACCCGTTCTTTTGCCGTTTACAAAAGGCCGCACCCAAATCATGGCACTGTCCATAGAATTCAGCTCATAAAGAACCTCTACATTGAGGTTTTCGCCTAGTGCCAGCACCGCTGGCTTGCAGGAAGACACTTCCAATACATCCTTGGAAGCGAGAGTGCTTTCGATGTCCTGTCTTGTATTGAGAATAGCCGGGCTATTTAAAGCAATTTGCTTATTACAGCCACCGATTATGAAACAAAAAATAGTTGCAGTTACAATCCAACTTTTCGTAAGCATATAATTCCTTTTTGCATCAAGGTATTAGCAAGTTATTCTTTATTGATTGGTTCGAGACTCTTAGTTGCTTCTTTATAACGATATTCCTTTTTCTGAATTTCGTCTACAAAGATATCGCCTTCTTTAAGACCTAGATTTTTATATGTAAAAGTTTCGGATGCGATAGACTGATTTATTCGTGAATTCTTAAAAGACATTTTCTTGCTATAGCTAAGACTGCCATCTTTCCCCATGTAATTTTGGTGGGTGGTTTCTTTCGGCAGATAAACACCATCTATCAACTCATAATTCCATGTGCCTTTTTGGAATATCCTGTCATTGACATCGGCCATTTGGAACAAAGTAATATTAAAGCCCTTTTCGCTGGAAAAAACCATTGTGGTAAAAATAAGATTCCCTTCTGTCATTTTGCCAGGCATTATGATTTGATACTGAATAACATCTCCTGTTTTGTTTTCTTCGACTTTCAAATTATGTCCATTAACTTTCCATTCACCATCTTTTAAAATTTGCTTCAATATATGCTGAATTGTTTCCCAAATAGGTTGTCCGGCATTAAAACTTTCTCTCGGATCAAAAACCGGTTGATTCTGACAACTTTGGCAATCTTGAAGGTTTTGTTTGATAGCCTTCCGGCTTGTAACGACACCATTGCGCATTCTGTCTGCTTTACATTTGACATAGTATTCTTTTGTCAGGATTGATATTGCTTCGCCAGGAATTCCTTTTGTACCCAGAGATCTTCCCGTATCTAAACCCCTGTATTCTATTGGCTTATTTGAATAGCTATGAACGAACACGCAATCTTTTTCTGCATCTAAAGAAAATTCAGTGATAGTCTCGACAGAGTTTAATACAGATAACGGGGTTTCTCCGATACCTTGAGTGCTTGATTTAAATATTTTCTCCGCAGCTTTTCCTTCGTATATATAATCTAATTGTGATTCTATTCTACCTTCCCATGTTCTTATGAGCTTATAATTATTTTGGGTATTATCAGATATCATATTTAAAATTTTTGGTATTTCGTTAACGTCAACCGGAGAAAATTTATTGGGAACTCGACCCGATTGACTTTCAGCAATAACAAATCCACATGAGATAATCAGGCTGACGACGAAAATCTTCATTGTTTTATATGTAATTACTGTTTTCATAATTTGGCCTTTCAAAAATACAGCTTCCACTATTATACCCTATTTTTTTAACAAACAAATTATAATACGGGCATTATATCAACATATCAATATTCACAAGCATGATGAGTTACATAGAAATCTTCTCCCGGCCACCATGTGTCTTTTTTACACGGTACGCAAAATACATATGGATCGAGCGGATCGATTGACATACATTCTACTCCCCCGGGAGCCCCCACACTTGAGTGACAAACGCCGGGTCTTAAATATTCTTCACTACATTTATATTCCGTATAGCAAAGAACATCGTCCTGCTGAGCGCACTGACCCGGGCATCCACCAACACAGCCATGATTTATATTTCCAGTATACTCTTTGAATGGGATATCTGCACAGCGAGGTCCCAGAATTAACCCTGCACATCCGGGACATATTTCATCTTCGTTTTGATTGGCATCACAAGCGCCGGTTGGTTCTGTGTTATTACAATCGTCATGGCAAGCATGGTCAACAGAACAACACCATTCACCCTCTGGACAACAACCTCCGTAACAACAAGTTTGATTAGAGTCGCAGGTATGTCCATCTCCATCACCGCAGCATTTTTTTGTATCGTAATTATATATGGTTTTATTGTCGCAGCAAGTCTCGTTTGCATCGCTGTCGCCACAACTGCCGCCACAGCAGAATTTATGCGGGTCGCCGCCGCAGACTACACAATTTCCGCTGCCATTGCAGGTTTGGCAAAGATTCGGATTGCAGGATGATTCACATCCGCTTGCCCCGCAAACCTGACAATTAGGAATACTGCAACAGGAGGAGCCATTGCAGCAGAATTTACCAGTTTCGCCATTGCAGACTTCACAGCTGCCGCCAACACAGCTTCGGCAGCCCCCTGATGCACAGCATAAACCATTACAGCAGGTACCATTGCAGGTTATACAACCGCCGTCACAGCAGATTTGCCCGCCAGTGCAATACTCCATATCGCAGGCAGGAGGACCGGATGTTTGATGGTAACAGGGTGGAACAGGCGGACAGGGACAGGCTGATGCTATTATACTAAAAACGCCAATTACAAACAATCCGGTTAAAATCGTTCTTTTATTCATCCCGTTAGACCTCCTTTCATTTGATGGAAACCAGCATAAAACATTCCTGCTTTTTCAGTATTAAAACGCACATATAAACTCAAAATAGGTCTAACTGGATTCATTTTCCGCACCCTCCGCACTTCTGGCACTTTTTGAACATAGCATTAACAACGCCGATTCGATTCGGGTCATCATTTTTCATCAACAGCCAGCAGTAATATCCGCAGGCAGCCACCTCGTTGCCCTTGTCCAAATTTATCTGACTAAGCCGCATCGCGGCATAATCTATAATACCGCATTTTGGATAATTTTCAAACAATGCCTGATAGCCCCATTCGATAATCGGGTCAGCCTCAGGGGCATTTACATCGCCGGCGGCCTTGAGCTTTTCATAACAATCGGCTACAAGCCAGTGCATATTCCCGGCAAACATATAATTAGGGTCTGCTTCGATGGAGGCTGTAAAGGCATCGGCGGCATCAAAATATTCGCCAAGCTGCCAGTAATTCAGGCCGATCATGTACTGTGCCGAGGATTTTAGTGAATTGCTAACGACAACGCCAATGATATCGTTTTCAAACAGGCCGGCGGACTGGCGAAAGAATTCATCCTGTTTAGTTTTCAGCCCCGCCAGATAACACGTCTCCGCGATGGCGAATAACATGTCGGTCTGTTCAGGCACAGAGTCGGCATATTTGGCCTTTATCGCCGCCGTACCTTCTATGGCAGCGGCGAGGTTGCCGCTATTGATGTCTTTGAGCAGCCCAACGCAGTCTTTTTTAATTCTAATCCTCAGGGCCTGAGAAGAATCGGGGTAATCGGTAAGTATCTGCTGATGTAACACATTGGCATCTTTCGGGAAACGCCTGGCCACAAACTGGCCTGCCGTCCAATACAACTGAACAGGCTTATTCTGAGCCGAGGATGCCAAAGACCCTATCTCTGCCGCTATCGCGCGTGCCGAGGCGATGTCGCCGCCGGAGAGGGCATTGATTAAAGCGAACTCTTTTGCATGAAAACCGGCGAAATCTGGCCCCGCATACGAAGATGAAGGACAGTCGGTAAGTACCCGCTGGTACCACACCGCGGCATCTTCAGGGAATTTATTGGCCGCAAACAGGCTTGCCATCCAATACAACTGAATGGGCTTATTTTGAGCCGAGGATGCCAAAGAGCCGATATCTGCCGCTATTGCGCGTGCCGAGGCGATGTCGTTGCCGGAGACGGCATTGCGCAAAGCGATAACTTTGACACGATAACCCGCATAATTCGGCCCTGCATAAGGAGAATTGGGGTATTCAGTAAGTACCCGCTGATACAAAGCCTCGGCATCAGCGAATACCCCTTCGCGTTCCAGCCCTGAAGCCTGCTGATAAAGTGATTTGGCATCATCCGCTGCCAATGCACAATATTGAAACAATGTCGCCAAAACAAAAACTGTTTTAATAGAAACTGCCCGCAAGTTCATAAAATCTCCTTTTCTTATCGATAACGATACAAAATCCCACTTTTATACTGTTCATGATTGGAAAATCCCATAATTTATCAATCAAAAAGCTGCCCTTTCATACCTTAAAAGCATCAGTTTGAGCAGATATATGTAATGTCGTTTTGGGCGGATAAAATGTTGACAGTAATTTTTATTTATTTCAGAAGATGCTGAAAAAATGATTGGTAAAAGGATGCTGATGATTACTTTGCCGGCACGTTTAATAACTGTCGCCATTTCTAATTCTCCTAATAAAAAATGACATAGCCCAACTGCACAAATTTAAGGCCTTCTTACAGACCAACCTGATGAGCCCCCACACATCCCATCTGGTATCAATTACAGAAATAACTGTCTAATAATATCTTGTCAACAAAAATTTTGAAAAAATTTAAAAAATTATCAGTGGTCAATAGTCGGCGAAAAGGGGGAATCTGCAAATCGAAATCTGGGCGAAATCTTGGGACACCATACGAATGCCAGTTCCTTAAGGCGTTTTCCGCTTCTCGAACCTGCGTTTATGCACAGAAATCGAGGATTTAACATATTCCTATGCTGTTAAGGAAACGCCATTCGGGACACCCTACTAATTCCCATATGTACAACTCTTACGACCGCTTCGGCAGGTTGCTTTCTATGTAAGCCTTTATATTTTTTCTTCCATAAGATTGACTTCGAATATTTTGCCTTTACTATTTGTCCTGAGGGTTTTAATTTCAAATGGGCCAAAATCGAGACTGGTTTTAATATCCAAAACTGGCAGCTTCAACTGAGCTGACTGCTTTTTAGAGCTTGAATTAAAAAGCCTGATTATCCAGTCATTATTATTTTCCGCCTTTTTAACGGCAGCTATTTCTATGGCAGCTTTATTAAGAACCACAAATGGTTTTGGCTTTCTGCCGCTGCCGCAGGGGAAGAAAGATAACGCGAAAGGCTTTTCGTTTTTGGCGAGAGCTTCATTTCCAATTATTTCAAGCCTTTTATCAACCGCCCCGCCATTTATCCAGAATCTGAAAAGTCTTTCACCCTGATCTACACGTTCGGTGAACCGGCCTGACATAAGCACCTCATTATCGCCTATCGGATGGCCGCTGTATGCAGGCGAACGAAGCAATGTAAGACGTAAATTTCGGCCTGAAAAATCTGAACCGTAAATGCCATCATTTATACAGCTAAAGCACTTGTCAGACTTTGTGTTCACAACAGCAACCCACTTTTGAGCGACAGCTTCGTTTCCATTTGATGGTAATTCCTGAGTACCAAAAGCAGTCTGACCAAAATAACCGCTCCCCGCTTCAGTCATTGGAATCAGCAGCTTAAGAAGCCTGCTTTTCTGATTCCAGTAGACCCTTGTTTCCACTTCAAATTCAGTACCTGCTTTAGGCAGTTTATATCTTTGACAGATAAAAGATTCCTCAAATCCAAACACGGCCTCTACCACCGTTCTGACATCGCCATCTTCAATAACCCGCACAGAATCAAGCTTAACACCTTTAAGTCCGCTGAATTTTGTGCCGGCAGCTTTGTCAAGGAGTTTGAATTTGCCGATTGTTTTTCCGAAACCAACTTTTTGCATTTCCCATGGGTCCTCGCTGTCCTCAAGAACAACGGGGCAAAAGGCGTCCTTACCAACAAAATCAACGCCATTTACTCTATATGTGTCTATAAAGCCGGTCTTGGCATTGACAACAACCTTTAACTGAGAATTGTCAAAAACAATTTTACCGTTCTTTGAAGTCTTTTGAATAGGCGGCTTTTTAGCAATTTCTTCTAAAGTACAATCAAATCTATTCATCAGGCCTGGTTCTAACACGGCCTGGAACACTATTCGTTTTCGCCAGTCAAGCGCAAGATTGCTTAATTCTTTTTCAACCTGACTGGAAATAATTTTGCCATTATGAAAAACTTTAACATTGGTAAAAGTTCCGGTGGTATTAAAATCAGGCAGATTAAATTCGCATTCAAAAACGCCTGCAATTTTATTTTGGTGAGGGTTATAAACCAGAACCGGAATCTGTCCTTCTCCCGCTTTCTTCTGTCCAGATGCAAGCGCAAAGAAACAGCAAGCCTTTATTTTTGAAAGAATTTCCAGCCCATGATCCATTATTCGCAAAGCCGCTTCCTCAACCGGCTGAATTGATGAGCCTGGTAATATGTCGTGAAACTGTGCAAACATTAAATCTTTTGAAGCCTGGGCTAATTCATCCTGCGGATATTTTAAAAGCCCATTAGCCTCGGCAGAAGATGCCATTTTTTCCGCCATATAAAGTTCATTTTCAAGCCGGCGGTGCTTTTGCTTAACACGAACCATAGAAGTATAACAGCCAATTGCCCATGGATTCAAATCCGCCTGACGCCTTTTAAGGCCGGTATTGCCGTTACGGGCTTGCGTAAAATACTCCTCTGGAGTAGAATGGCATATATTAATATCCTTACGCTGTTTTATCAGTTCATTAATATCCGCCAAATCTTTTCTGCTCGGTCCGCCGCCGTGATTTCCTACGCCCCACGGAATTTCCACGATATTGTCTTTAGATTGTTCAATTCTTTCGACAATCTGTTTTTTAGCTTTTCCAAGACTGGTATTGTACCAGCTTCTGAATCTCTTGGCCAAAACTTCAGAGCCGTCAAAACCCACCCAAACAAAAAGGTCATTTTCCAGTTCCATAAACGGCTGCTGCGGCCTGCCGAATAAATATGAATCATAACCTGATTTGGCAAGTATCTGCACAAGGCCTCGACTGTGGCCGAAAGGGTCAAAATTTATAGCTGTTGTCGGTTTAACGCCGAAATTATTTTTGAAATATTGACGACCCGTAAGAATCTGTCGAACAAACGACTCGCCGCTGGGCATATTGCAGTCAGGCTGAAGGTACCAGCCGCCCATAATATGCCACCTGCCTGCTTTTACAAGTTTCTTAATACGCTCAAAGAGCTTGGGCTCATATTCCCTTACCCATTCATATAAAACCACTTCATTGTGATTAAATATAAACGTCTTGTTCTGTTCGCATAACTCGGCAGCCGTACGAAACGTCGACAGCACCTCTGCCGCTCCTTCTTCCCATTCCCAAAGCCATACAGGATCCAGATGCGCATTACATATTAAATGATTTTTTTTCATAACTATCCCATAACATTAAATGATTCTTGATAACAACTATTTTAAAACACTAATCGGCCTGAAATGCCCCTTTAACCAGTTCGATGAGCTTAGTTTTATACTTGCTCTCCTGCTTATCCCAAATCCTGTTTAAAGCTATTATTAGCTCGTCCCATGAAAACCGGCTGCCATTATTCTGCTTAACATAATATATCAGTCCTGCGGCGGCGCCTTTTGCCATATTCTTCGGCTCAATGCCAAACTCCAAAGCCAACTGCATTGTGCCGAATATTCGGTCATTTAGGCTGAGCTTTCGCTGCGGATCTCTGGCGGCACGTTCAATTGTATCGTCAAGATAAGGATTCGTTATACGCTCAAGCAAATCCTCCGCAAAAGCTCTGTAACCTTTTTCCGTAAAAAGACTATCTCCAAGATTTTTATATTTCTTTATCAAAGCGGCTCCGGATTCATTTATAAAGGCATCTGCGGCAATCTGCATTATTTTTTTGTCATTTTTAAAATCTGCCATTTTTTTATAGCCTTTATTAGCGCCGAGAAACGCTAAAAGAGCGTGGATTGCGTTGTGGCCATAAAGTTTGGCCTCTTCAAACGGCAGCAAATCTTCTTTTTCAATAAAAACTTTTATGCCGGGAGTAAAGTTTTTGATTTTGCATTTGGTTACGAGAATTTTATTAAACTCCTCAACCAAAAAGGCTCTGTCGATGCCGGGGACTATGGGCATTATCTTCTTTTGAATAATTTCATCTTTGTCCGTTACGACCTGGCTCATTTTCCCGATAACGGTGTTTAAAAATTGGACAGTTGCCGGGATTTTGCCGAGTTTTGATTTGATTTTTTCTTCGAGAATTTCCGCCGCGTGGTTGTTATTTTCAGCGGTATAAATTATCGCTGCCTTTGCTATGCTGTTTTGCAGCCCCTGAGATATAAGAGCCGCAACGCTGTTTTGGCCTGAATCGTAGAAATTCACCGATGGCAGCGAAGTGCATATTTCCGTGGACTGCGAAAGAGCTTTCAAGAGTTCAACTCTGTCGTTGTCGTTAGATGGATTGAAAATTTCTATGCCTTCAATTTTGACAGCTTCTATGCCTGTTGATGAAGCGACATTGACATAATAGCTGCCGTTGTTTGCCCTGACCGCATCGACAAGCTTCTGGTCAATCTCCGCTATTACTATACGTTTGAAATTGCCGCTCTTAAATGCTTCTGCCGCAAACAAACCTGATTGTATCGGCCCGAAACCAAAACCTGTAAAAACATGCTGTTTCATAATTAAATTTATCCTTTTACTTTTAAAACCTGTTCCCTGCGGTAAGCAAAACTAAAACACATCAGGCATATCAATCCTATGCCGGCCGCAATCAATATCGCCGGTTGGTATGTGTTGTATTTATCGTAGATATATCCGCCCAATGGCGCGGCTATGACTGCCGTTATGCCATGAACAAGAAAAACTATCGGATAAATCATACCGAAATTTTTATGACCATATTCATCAGCGACCTGCGAAGGAATATTCGCAATCATACCGCCGTAACTCACGCCTGCAAACAAAATAACGGCAAGAAAAACAAACCCGCCGCCCATATCGCCGGCAAGCAGCAGCGAACTTAACGATACCATTATCAGAACGGCTTTAATTGTGGATGCCTTGAACCTGTCGTGCATAGCGCCTCCCGCTACTCTGCCGAAAGCATTACCCATTGAAATCAGGCTGATAGCCAGAACGGCGATGGAACTTTTATATCCGAAGGAAAGCACCATCGGCTTGAGATTGCCTAAAATCATAAGGCCTGGAAATGTACCCAGACCTGTGGTAATTGCCAGAATGTAGAATCGCGGCTTGCGAATAATATGATGATATTTTATTGTCGCAGCAATAGTTTTACTACTGTAACCATCCGGGTTCTTTATAATTATCGCGCAGATACATATCGCTGTGCCGAAGATAATCCCGATGATTTTGAAAATATTCATCACGTCCCAGCCGCGGTTCAGAAATGCCTGAGAGATAAAGGAAAGAATTACCGCTCCAAAGCCATAGCCGGCAACTACCATCCCGCAGGCGAATCCCTTTCGGTTTTCAAACCATCTCATAATTACCGCTAATACGCAGACATACCCAAAGCCTATCGCGATGCCTGTGATAACGCCATAGCCGAGCCATAAAGCGAAAAAATTTGTTCCGCTATGACCCGCCGCTGTATAACTTATGAATATCAGCAGCCCGCAGATGACAATCATTAAACGCGGGCCAAGTATATTTTCAAGCCTGCCCGTGAACAGTATCGTGAAAGTCAGCAGGCATATTATTGTTCCGAATACAATCTGGGTCTGCGTTGTGTTATAGCCGTAGTTTTTTACCAGCTCCGGCACAAAGATACTCCATGCGTATATGCCGCCAAGGCAGATATTGACAACGATTGCAGCGATTAGTACAGAATATTTTCTCATTTTAAGAATAGTTTGAATTAATTCATAACGATTAAAAGCAGCACGAATAATTTTCTCATTGTAAGACAATCGAGACCAATTCTTCAAAATTACTGAACTGAGAATTGTCGTTAATAATACTGAGCATTTTTTCGTACCGTCCTATAGTGCTGTAACGATTGTTTAGTGGAGCTTTTATATAAAGCGATGCAAAAATATTTGCCATCTGAACCGCCTGTTCGATATTGATTTTACCGTTCCTGAATTTTTCTATATTTTTGACAATATAAGCAACGAAACCTGCCCTAAACGAATCGCCCGCACCGACCAAATCCTTTACATTGCCAACCATAAATTTAGAGGTTATCTTCTGCGGGGCAATCGTATTGCCTTGCGCATCTCTGTAAATTACAAATGCGCCATCTTTTACTGTTACGCCAAAAACCCTGGCGTTTTTGTTTTGCCGCCAAAATTTTTCTGAAAGATATTTAAGAAAATAACTGATATATTCCTCTTCAGAAACACCGATGTATTTGCCTTTGCCGCTGATGGTATTTTCAATCATTCTCGCTTCATCGTAAGATGTAAAAAATATGTCAAGTTCAGACAAAAGCGGCTCTAACAGCTTATACTCTGGCACAGATGCCCCGGATTCGATGAGTTCTCCTGGATTACCCGCAAGGGTATGACTGTCCGCTGTGGTTATTATTCCTTTTGCTCTGCACCAATTCATAAAATCCGCAAGATCTTTACCGCCGTTGTCATCTCCTCTGTCCGATAAGCCTGAATACATATAGAAAACAATTTTTGGCGAAAGCCTTTCTACGGCAGGTTTAAAATATTTAAAGTCAAAATCGTTGTTAGCATTCGGGAAATATGCCAGACCGCCCCTGTCGCCGCAGGGTTTATTGTAGACAAAAGTAACTCCTGTCGGCAGCGATTGGTGAATAAATGTTGCGGACATATCAACGCTGTTGGCAATCATTGTATCATAGAAAAATCTGCCGTTAGCATCAAGGCCATCAAAGCCGCCTTTGCCAAGATTAACACCCACTGCGGTTTTAATGCCTGCCTTTGCAACAAGCGGCGCGGTGTTGCCTGGGCCGCCTGCCGTTGCCAAACCGGAATCTATCCAATTCTTATACTGCTGCTGGGTGTAAGCGGGCATATCTTTTGTTTTGCCTCTGGCAAGACCGCCTTTGCCGGCTAATCTCTCGACAAACTCAAATTCATTGCTTCTGAAATCCGCAACCGCTGTATTAAAAATTAAAATATCAATGGGCATTAAAACTCTTGTGAGAAAGCGATAACATATTTATTTTTCGAGCCATATTTTATTACTCTGTAACTAAATCTTTAAGTTCTGCTTTCAATATATTATCCTGCGGATAGCCATGACCTAAATGCTGTCTGAAGCCTTCGGCATATTTACAGCCGGCATGCTGCCCCCTCATTACCCCCTGTCGTTTCATCGACTCAAGATATTCATCCATTCCGTGATGAGCCAAAAGCCAATCCCTCTGGCTTTTATGACAGCCCAGCATACGCCCCTTTATGTCAATAACCGATGTAATATCCACATAAATTTCAGGTTTAATTCCATTTCCAAAAATGTCCTTACCTTCAAGAGGGTCGGCATAGTATAGATAAGGAACAAAATCGTAAGCTTTAGCTCCTGGCGTTTCCACATTCGGCACTCCGCAGGAAAAACAGGCTGTTCTGACTAAATCGGAAGTTATCTCATGGTCAATAAAATAATCCTGCGGGCTGGCTGTAAATACGATTGCCGGTCTGACCTTGCGAATGATTTCTATCGTCCTGAGCAGCGATGGTTTATCATACATTACAAACACATCTTCAAGCTCGTTGCAGTAATAACTGCCGCCAAGAACTGCCGCCGCGTTTGCCGCTTCTTTTCTTCGGATTTTGCTGATTTCTTCCCGGCTGTGAGTTGCAGAGCCGCAATCTCCCGGCGTCATTGTCGCAATATGTATATCCCAGCCTTTGGCTTTCAGCAAAGCCAGCGTGCCTGCACATACAAATTCCGTATCATCAGGATGACATAAAAACGATAAAACTGTCCTGTTATTACTCATCGCTTAACCTAACCCGAAACCTTTCTGCTTGTATTTTCAAACCATTTTGCCGATTTAACTATGTAGGCAACCTCTAAAAATTGACAATCAAACATACTAAACATTGTTTTTGACTGGTCGCTTACGCTCGCGGCTCTGATTTACGCATTTTTAGAGATACCCTGTAAAATTACCTTTCACCTTATATATAACCAAGGCCACCCCGGCTGTCAATCCTATGATTAACCGCATATTGGGCTTGTGGGCTCGAATTCACTCTGCTCGCACATCGTGCCGTCGGAAAAATCAGTAAAAAAAAGGCGAGATTAAAAAATCCCGCCTTTTACCTTCAGCTTCCTTTTGAAATCTTCTATACTTCGACAGGCTTCTTATAATCTCTTTTCAGAGGTTTTACTACAAGACCCATTTTAATAGCCTTTGTCGAAACCTTTATCCTGCAAGGCTTTCCATCAATGATAGCACGAACTTTTTGGATATTCGGCTTGAATTTTCTTTTTGTAATACCCGTGGTTTTTACGCCGACGCCGCCAAGATATTTGGCCTTACCGCGTCTTGCGATGGTGTTGCCGGTTGTTGTTCTCTTGCCGAGAAAATGACATACTCGTGACATAATTATAGCTCCGAATCACTTTACAATTATCAGGGTCTTAAAGTCCAGCAAGTATAAGCATTTTGCGGAACTTTGCAAGTCCAAAATAAAAATCGTCCTAACCTCTTGATTTACAATAACTTACCTTTATTGTTTTTGGCCACTTCTAACGTTTTTTAAGCTCAAGACAGTAGCTATAAGGCACAAAAGAGGCCGGTGCGAAAACCGGCCTTTGTTTAAATGTTCAGGTTTGAAAAAATTCTATTCTTCGGAATTTTTTATCGCATCTATAAATTCCTGCCAGGAATTAGCATCTATAGAATTCCGAATACTTTCATCAGCCTGCCATAAATCATCAAGCCAATTCAATGTTTCATTAACATCGAATGGTTCGGCAGAAATTGCGGATTCTGATGAACCCCCAACATAAAGTTGGGGGCTAACTGATAATGATTGCGATTGCATTGACATCATCATCATTTGGCCGCCTTCAAGCGGACATTCGGCTTCTGCGAAATATGCACCATCTCCGCCAATGCCATTGTCAAGATTCCAGCCTGCAACCCAAAGCCAGTCTTCAGCAAGAACGGCCAAATCGTAGATGTCAAAATTATTTTGCCAACCGCCGGCCAATGCGGCAAAATCCAAAAAATTAACATAGCCATCGACAGGATTTGGGGCAATATCTGCGGCGCTGTGGTAAAATTCATCAGCGCCCATATCAACCCTATTCAGCATTATTCTTGCTTCGCCATCAATATCGGTTTCGTTTGTATCGGGTGTGAAATAGGGATTGCCTGCGTTAATGCAATACGTCGAGGCGGATGTTAAATGGAAATCGTTGGCATCGGCATTTTTGAATTGCGGAAGCTGACTTGTGTTGCCTGTTCCACCGCCGGTATAATTCTGTATGCAGTTATAATTTACTTTTGTAAATGAGCCGTTTAACTGCTGGCCGCCGGTATTATTGTAATAAATGATATTGCTGTTGATGTTAGGGTCGTAATAACTTTCGATGCCATAGCTGCCGTTTTTGACAATTGAATTGTCGCGGATTTCCGAATAATTTTCTAAAGATAT
>Ga0172379_10001978_pt1 | contig 38194 bp, 33 predicted proteins | sample GrowelOW334metaG_FD_119756 | JGI IMG/M metagenome (GOLD analysis project Ga0172379, IMG submission 119756) | Groundwater microbial communities from an aquifer near a municipal landfill in Southern Ontario, Canada - Groundwater well OW334 metaG | ecosystem: Environmental > Aquatic > Deep... | reverse complement strand
CAACAGCTCCCTGGAGCGCGTGGGATAAATTTAAACTAAACTTGATGGGCGAAGCCATTCAGTTATTTTAACATTAAATTTTTAATTAAAAAACACCCGTCACAATGTGACGGGTGTGGATAAGTCTAGTAATAATCGCGGACTTTTTTTAGCTCCCTGTGTTTTCGCAATTTTTCCAAAGCCTTGGCTTGAATTTGCCTGATTCTTTCTCTGGTCACGCCAAACTCTTCACCGGTTTCTTCAAGCGTGTGCATTACTCCGTCATCCAAGCCAAAACGCATTCCCAAAATTTTTAATTATCTTGGAGTTAAATCGCTGGAAATTTCTTTTAGCCGATCTTTTAAAAGTTTTCTGGCAGCCTCAGTATTTGGTGCTATAGATTTATCATCTTTTATAAATTCTGCCAAAACACTGTCTTGCTTGTCTTTGTCTTCGCCAACCGGAGTTTCCAATGAAACTGCTTTTTGCGCAATTTTTCTAATGTGGTGAACTTTTTCAACATCCAAACCCATTTCAGCTGCAATTTCTTCGGCCAAAGGTTCGCGCCCAAGTTCTTGCAATAAATTTTTTCTGACTTTTGTATATTTTGAAATCGTCTCAATCATATGCACAGGAATTCTAATTGTCCTTGCCTGATCTGCAAGCGCGCGAGTTATGGATTGCCTAATCCACCATGTTGCATAGGTTGAAAATTTATATCCTTTTCTCCAATCAAATTTTTTAACAGCTTTAAAAAGCCCCAAATTTCCTTCCTGGATTAAATCAAGCAAAGTTAAATTTGGCGACCTACCCACATATTTTTTTGCAATAGAAACAACCAATCGTAAATTTGCCAAAGCCAATTTATTTTTTGCTTCTTCGTCATTCATTTCAATTCTTTTTGCCAATTCTTTTTCTTCTTTTGCCGACAAAAAACTTGATCTTCCAATTTCTTTTAAATACATTTGTATTGGGTCAATTTTTCCAACAAGCGCCTTCCTGCCCTTTTTTTCTTTTTTGGTTTTTGTTTCCAGAAATTCTTGCACTTCTTTTATGGCAACTCCCCTTTCTTTAAAATCATCGTAAACTTTTTCCAGGCCATCAATATCATGTTCAATTTTTGGGAAAGCATACAAAATTTCCGAGGTTGTAATAAAACCCCTTTCCTGCCCTTTTTTTATTAGCTGTTCCAATTGCTCGGGTGGTATAACAGACTTTTTGCTCACTCTTTCTATTTTATGAACAACTTTTTTTGATTTTTTCTTTTTTGCCATAATTTTATACTTTTTTAAAATGCAATTCTTTGGCTTTTACATTAAATTCTTTTTTTAGTTCTTCTTCTTTTTGGCTGTCTTTTTCTTCTTTTATAAGCCCGGATATCTTAACAAGCTCTTCCCTCCTTTTTACATCTTTTAGCTGATTTATGCAAAGCAAAATTTCATCTGAACCGTCTTCTTGCAAGTCTGCCATGACATTTAAGGCTAGTTGGTCCAAAAAATCCTTATATTCTCCTGTCTCTAAAAATCCATTTTTCTTAATATGCTCTATAAAACCTTTTGTTTTCTCGCAAAATAAATTATGGTGGCAGTCCTCAATCAAACTCAAATTTTCATGATCTTTTACAATTAAAGAAATAATCTTATCTTCTAAAAGTTTTTTTCTTCCTTCTGCTGTAGCCCCTTCTTTGCCCGCCAAAGTTAGAAGAACAGAGGCAGGTTGGCTAATCTTCTCTAATTTCATATTTTTTAATTCTTCCACAACAGCTTCCTGGCTTACACTTAATTTTTCCGAAATTTTTTGAACCCAGTATGATTGCTCAATTTTGTTTTGCAATCTTTTAATGGCAGGCAAAATAATTTTTCCAATTTCTTTTTTTCCGCTTGGCGTGTTTTTATCCAATTTAGAAAAAGCAGAATCAAAATAATAATCCATTATTGTCCTGGCGTTTGCAACGGAGTCTTCCCAATTTTTTGAATCCTCCAAAATAATTTCCGCGGGATCTTTGGCCTGCCTGCCGGCAGGCAGGCTCCCATATGTGTCTATAATTTTAATATTAAACCCTTCGGATTCCGCCAAATTTATTCCTCTTTTTGTTGCCGAATCTCCTGCCAAATCCATATCAAAAGCCAAAAGTAAATTATCAGAATATCTTTTTAATAAATTCAAGTGCCTTGGCGTTAAAGCGGTTCCGGAAACCGCTACTGTATTTTCAAAACCCGCCTGGTGGCACATTATTGCATCCGTATAACCTTCTGTCAAAACACATTGATTCTTTTTTCTTACAACAACTTTTGCAAAATTTATTCCGTACAAAACATTGCTTTTGTCATACAACATTGTCTGGGGAGTGTTTATATACTTTGCAGTTTCTTTTTTATCGGCATCCTTGAAAATTCTTGCGCCAAAACCAATTACCTGCGAATTTATATCAAAAATTGGAAAAATAATTCTACCACGAAACCTGTCATACGGATTATTACCTTTGTCAGATTGCACCGCCAAGCCGGCTTTTACAATTTCTTCTCTTGTGTATCCCCGCCCCACCAAAAAATCAGACAAGCCCTGCCAAGTATCTGGCGAATAACCCAATCTCCATTTTTTTATTGTTTCTTCTTTTATGCCTCTTTTCAACAAATAGTCTTTTGCCTCTTTTCCATATGCGCTGTTTCCCAGTTGCTTTTCAAAAAATGATGCAGACAAGTCGCAAATTTCATACAACTTTTTTCTCTCACTCACTACCTGGGGATTTTCTCTTTTTAATTCAACACCCGCCTTGCTTGCTAAAATTCTTAAGGCGTCGCCAAATTCAACTCCTTCAATTTCTTTTATAAATTCAAAAATATCTCCCCCTTTCCCGCAACCAAAACATTTCCACATTTGACGCGCAGGACTCACAAAAAAGGATGGCCCTTTTTCAGAATGAAACGGACAAATCCCCCGATAATTTACTCCGGTTTTGGTGAGTTTTACATACGAACCCACAATATCCAACACATTCAATTTGTTCTTAATTTCCTCAATTTGTGAGTCCATTATTTTTAATTTCTTCAGCCAATTTTTTAAGGTCCTCCATATCTGCCTTCGGACCTAACTGAGTGGAAATATATCCTGAGTAATTCTCAAAAAACACTTTTTCTTTTGCCCAAATTTCTTGAAATTCTTTTTCGATTCCGTGCAAAGGATAAAGTTTTATGTGCACATGGTTAACTCCCATTCCTTCCGCTACCATCGCCACCCGATTTACATATAATCCTCTGCGCAGAATTTCTGAAACTTTTTTAACAGCCATTAACAAATTTTTATAATCATCATCCGACATCAAAAATGCGTCAGAATCAAAATGTTTTTTTGGCATAACCAAGGCCATGCCTTTTGTGTTCGGGTTCAAATCCAAAATCGCAATAAAATTTTCATCTTCCCAAATTTTAGCAGAATCGAATTCCCCGTTTGCAATTTTACAAAAAATACAATCCATTATCTGACTTGGTATGTTAGGTTTATTGTGACATCAATTTCCTGCTGGCCGGGCTGGATTGTTGGAGCAGGGACTGCTGAATCTATTGTGCCTCCACCCATTCCCACTGCCTTACTGCTATAATTCATAGGATAAGCATAATTTTCGTAAACATTTATCAGCCTTCCAAGATTTATCCCGGAGTCTTTGACAAGGTTATCTGCATTTGTTTTTGCCTCTGCAATTGCTTTTGCCCTTGCTTGTTCTTTATATTGTTCAGGGTTGTCAATTGTAAATTGCAAGTCACCAACCAAGTTTGCTCCGCTTGCAGTTGATTGAGCCAGAACATCGCTGATCTTTGCAAAGTCTCTTATTTTTACCTGAATGTTCTGCTCCAATTTGTACCCCGTAAGAATTGTTTTGGTTGAATAACTCATAACAGACGAAGCAGTAGGAACTTCCGTAGGAATAGTATAACGATCATTATATACAGGAGTCAGATTATAATTTGTTGTCTGGATATCCTTATCTTCAACTCCCAATTTTTTGACTGCTTCAATAACAGCATTCATTTTATCTGTATTATTTTTTGTCACATCTGCCACAGTTGTTGCGGTTGTTGTTACTCCCAAACTTACCAAAGCAATGTCCGGTTTTGCATAAACTTTTCCTTCGCCGGAAACAGTAACCTGGTAGTTGCTTGCGCTGTCAATTGCTTTTTGCTGTAAAACCATTTCGCCCACAAAAAAAACCAAAACTCCCACAATTAACACCCCAGCCAAAACAAATACTCTGTTCAAAAACTTTATTGTTTCTCCTTCCATATTTTTTATTTTTTAATAATATTTTTACTGGCGAGACGTACAAATTGCTTTGCAATTTTACGTTTCAGCCACGTTTAAATTTTTCCAAAGAAAAATTTATTACGTGGCGGAGGAGGTGGGACTCGAACCCACGAGACCCTTGCGGGTCACAGCTTTCCAAGCTGTTGTAATGGCCGCTATACGACTCCTCCAAATTTGCTTATCTATTTATTGCAGCGGCATAACCAAACAAATAAAAATAATCATTCCATTTTTTATCGGTTGAACAATAGATATTGTCAAAATAAAAATAATCGAGCAAAACTTCTTTCAATCTGCAAAGCTCTTTTAGTTCGCTTCCATGATTTTTTTTATCAGATATTGTCAAATCAAGCAATTCTAATCCCCTTTCAAAAGACGCTTTGCTCATTTTTTCATCTTTATTCTTCCAGTTTATTGCCCTGCCAATTTCAGCCCCAACATTAGCCATTTGTTCAAAAAAAGGTTTTCCATGCCATTTTTCTTCTGTAAGTTCTTTATGAAAAAACGCCATTATTTTATAATTTTATTTATTATTTTTATAATTTTTTCTTTAATCTCTTTGTCCTCAACATCCCTGGAACGGTTTCCAAAAGCAGGCTTAATATTCATAACAGAATCATATTCAATAAAATTATCCCTTTTTTTATCAGGATATATATTTATTCCCCACAAATTTTTTGATTCTGAATTTTCCTTTTCAATTAAAAATTCTAGTAAATCGGAGTGCATGGGCGCATCAACAGCCAATATTTCTTTTTCCACATCAACCATGGCTTTTACTAAATTTCCAAACATCTTTTCCGACATTTCTTTTAATTCTGCAATTTCAATTTTATCTTTTACAATTTTCATATTTTAAATTTCCATGCCACGCAATGCTTTTATTCTTTCTTCTACGGGCGGGTGGGTCATAAACAACTTTGTAAACCAAAGGGTTTTTTGTTTGCCTTTGTAGGGCGACTCAATAAAAAGCGAGCTGGCAGCATCGTTTGTAACTTTCATTGGACTTTGATCTGAAGAAATTTTTTCCAAAGCTCTTGCCAAACCTTCAGGATATCTTGTCAATAAAGCGCCGTCGGCATCTGCTAAAAACTCTCTTTTTCTTGAAACTGCAAGTTGAATCATGGTTGCCGCAATTGGAGCCAAAATTGCTGCCACAATTCCTAAAACCATTAACAATGCTCCTGCTTTATTGTCGTCATCATTATTGCGCCCACCCCAAAAACTTATTCGCATAAAAAAGTTTGCCAACATTGCTACAACTCCTGCCAAAACAGCCACAACTGTGCTAAGCAACATATCTTTATTCCCAATATGGGACAGTTCGTGTGCCAAAACTCCTTCTAATTCTGTCTTGTTTAATTTTTGCAAAATTCCCTGGGTTACCGCAACAACAGCATGCCTTGCATCTCTGCCTGTAGCAAAAGCATTGGCCTGGGTTTCAGGAATAATATAAATTTTTGGGACAGGAAGACCGGCTGTAATACACAAATTTTCTACAATATGGTAAAGCTCTGGATTTTGATTATGTTCAACGGGCACAGCTTTATACATTGACAAAACAATCTTATCAGACCACCAATAACTGCCAAAACTCATTGCAATGCTTAAAAGCACCGCAAAATATAAAATTGCGCTGTCGTTTAATAAATAGCTGAAAAGCCAGCCTATTGCAATAATAAAGACTAAAAACCCAGTTAATAAAAACCAGGTTTTGCGGGTATTTGAATCTGCTTGTGTATAGATTGATGCCATACTTAAAACTTTACTGCAACAGGTTGTTTTTCTGCTTCGGACGCTGTTTGAAATAATTCCATTTGCTTAAACCCGAATGATCCGGCAATTATGTTTGCGGGGAAACTTTCAATTTTAATATTGAGGTCTCTGATATTTGTATTGTAAAACCTGCGAGCCGCCTGAATTTTATCTTCTGTATCCGTAAGCTCTCTTTGCAATTCTAAAAAATTTGTTGAAGCCTTTAAATCGGGGTAGCTTTCTGCCACTGCAAACAAACTTTTTAAGGTATCGTTTAATATATTTTCAGCTCCGGCTTTTTCTTTTGCTCCTTGAGCCGACATTGCGCTGGCTCGAGCCTGAGTCACTTTTTCAAAAAGCTCTCTTTCGTGCGTTGCATAGCCTTTTACTGTTTCAACCAAATTTGGAATTAAGTCGTATCTTCTTTTTAGCTGCACATCAATATCAGACCAGGCTTCCTTTGCCCTATTTTTAAGAACTACCAAACTATTATAAACCGTCGCAATTCCAAGAAATATTATAAATAGTATTGCTATAATTATCCATATAAATGTTGCCATATATTTTTAATTAATAATAATTTATTTCGGCATTTCACCAATCAGCATATTTAAGTGTGGATGCTGTGTGATGAATTTATAATTAAAAAGTTTTAAAAGCGTTAAAAAATCTTCCAGCTCGCTCCTAAAAGTTTCCGGACCGGAAAAAACATCCCATAATTCTAATACGAGGTTTTTACTGTAGCGATGCAAAACCTCGTAATCGGACTTATTTTTCAAATAATTGATTATCTGTTTAAACTCTCCGCGGTCCAGCCATACGCCTTGGCATTTTTTGCAAAAATCAATTTTTGTTTTTGATTCGTCGTAATTTATTTCAATTAGTCCAACCCTGCACACTGGACAGAATTTGCTACTTTGCAAAACTTTAAACTTTGTTTTATCTCTCCACAAATCAATATCAAGCCAATTTAAGTCTCTATCCTTGTCATCTTTTGCCAGCCTTAGTTCATCTTTGTCAAACCAAATACCCAAACATCTTGGGCAGTAATCTACCTCCACATCATGAAACGAAACTTTCTCCAATTTTTCATTATCATTTGGGCACTCCATACTGTAACTATACCCAAAAGTCTGCCAAAACGCAAGGACAAAAAACACCTCAAGGGGTTGAGGTGTTTAAACAACAAATTTAGTAATCTTGGCCCATCATTGGGTTTGGCATGCCATGGTTGTGCCCATCATCTTTTTTGGGCAATTCAGAAATTACAACTTCGGTGGTCAGCAACATACTGGCTGCTGAAACTGCATTTTCCAAAGCAGTTCTGGTAACCTTTGTGGGATCAACAACTCCGGCAGAAATTAAATTTTCATAAACCATTTTATAAGCATTAAAACCAAAATCTCCAATTCCCTCTTTTACTTTTTGCACAACCACAGCTCCGTCAACTCCTGCGTTTTCAGCAATCTGGCGAATTGGCTCTTCTATTGCTCTTCTTAAAATATTTACTCCGGTTTTTTCATCACCCTCTGCAGAAACATTTTCCAATGCACTCAAAGTTCTCAACAAAGCAACTCCGCCTCCGGGAACAATGCCTTCTTCCACTGCGCATTTTGTTGCGTGCAAAGCATCTTCAATTTTATGCTGTTTGGCTTTTTGCTCAACTTCTGTGGCTGCCCCAACTTTTATAACTCCGACTCCGCCCGATAATTTTGCCAATCTTTCCTGTAATTTTTCTTTGTCAAAATCGCTGGTTGCATTTTCTATTTCGTTTTTAAGTGAAAAAATTCTTTTATCAATTTCATTTTTCTCGCCCCTACCTTCAACAATTGTTGTATTCTCTTTTATTGAAATAACTCTTCTTGCATGACCAAGCATATCCAATTCAACATTTTCAAGCTTCATGCCCTTTTCTTCAGAAATAACTTCAGCTCCCGTAACGCAGGCAATATCTTCCAGCATTTCTTTTTTCCTGTCGCCAAACCCCGGAGCCTTTACTGCCAAAGCGTTAAAAATTCCTCTAATTTTATTTACAATTAAAGTTGTTAGGGCGTCTCCGTCAACATCATCGGCAATAATTACCAATTCTTTTTTGCCTTCTTTTACAAGTTTTTCCAGCAAAGGCAAAATTTCCTGAAGCGAACTAATTTTTTTATCTGTTATCAAAATATACGGATCTTCTAAAACAGCTTCCATTTTTTCTGTATTTGAAACCATATATCCCGAAACATACCCGCGGTCAAATTGCAAACCCTTTACAATTTCTTTTGATAAACCAAAAGTTTTTGATTCTTCAACTGTAATCACTCCGTCTTTGCCAACTTCCTCCATAATTTCTGCAATCAAATCTCCCACCTCTTTATCCTGCGCAGAAATTGTGGCAACCTGCGAAGTTTCTTCTTTATTTGAAATTGGTTTTGACATTTCTTTCAATGCCAAAACTACCGCGTCCTTTGCTTTTATAATTCCTTTTCTCAATGCCAATGGATTTGCTCCGGCCGCCACGTTTTTTAAGCCTTCAGTGGCAATTGCCTGGCAAAGCAAAACAGCAGATGTTGTACCATCGCCAGCTGTGTCGTTTGTTTTTGAAGCTACTTCTTTTATTATTTCGGCTCCAATGTTTTCAATATTATCTTCCAGCTCAATGTCTTTTGCAATTGTTACGCCATCGTTTGTAATTGTTGGGCTTCCATAACCAGAACCCAAAACAACATTCCTGCCTTTTGGGCCCAATGTAACTTTTACCGCATTCGCCACTTTATCCAAACCGTTTTTTAATATTTTGCGAGCATCCTCGCTGTATTTTATTTGTTTTGCCATTTTATTTATTTTTTATTCTATTATTGCTAAAATATCGCTTTCTGTAGCGATTAAATATTCTTTGTTATCTACTTTTATTTCACTTGGACCGTATTTTGTAAACAAAACTTTGTCTCCGGGTTTTACAGACATCATCATTATTTTTCCGTCTTCTGTTTTCTTGCCTGGCCCCACTGCAATAACTTTTCCTTCTTCAGATCTTTCCTTTGTTGCGGTGTCGGGTAAAAAAATTCCGGTTTTTGTTTTTTCTTCTTCCTTTATCGGCTCAATTAAAATATGGTCTGATAGTGGTTTGATTATCATAAGTTTTAAATTTAAATTTTTAATTTTAAATTAGTACGATATTATAATCTATCTGAATAACGGCCTCTTGTCAATATTTTAAAAAAAAGCAGTCTCGCTGTAGCAAGACCGCACGCGCTTTTAGCGCCTACTACCAATATGGCAGGCCTCAATGTCCGTAAACCATGTTAATACATTTCAGCTCGTCTTCCATCAAATCCAACGAAGACGCATAAGCCGGGGGAATCCATGTATGGGCTACGTGCTCAAAGCTCAGAGATATTTCCAGCTCAAATGGAAAACAACAACGAAACAAACTGTACTCAAAACTGCATTGAGGATAGTCAACATAAAGAAGCGAGTGAAACAAAAGCTGGTTTCCAGCTATAACAATCCCCGCCTCTTCTTTTAGCTCCCTCAACATTGCAATTTCGGGCGTTTCATTTTTCTCAACCCGTCCGGCAGGGCAACCCCATTTTCCAGGCTCAATCTTTCTATCCTTTGCTCGTAACAATAGCAGAATGTCTCCTTTGCATTCAACAAAGCATCCAACTGCCCGAAAACCAGGCCGAAAGCCTGCGGGCTTTTCAAGATAAATCATTGTAAACTCCTTCCCTTGTTAGACCTTGAAACAAACTCCATAACTTCCCCCGCGGTCATTCCAAATATTTTACAAATACTTTGGAACTCTGCAAAAGAAATCTCGCGCCTGCCTGCCTCCACTTCCTGCAACCATTCCGGAGGCATATGCAAACCCGAAGATACTTCTGCATTTGTCTTGCCGTAAGCCATTCGCAGAGACCTGATTATCTCTCCAGTGCGAACCTTAATCAACTCAAAATCTTGAGCGTCTTTTTCACCTGCGTTCATCTTACACTCCCTTTTCAATGAACAGTGCCAATTACAACAAATACTTTCCAGTGTAGCTTTTTTTATTTTTAATTATATCACCTGGAGTGCCTTGCGCAACAATTTGCCCTCCGGCTTGGCCTCCTTCCGGGCCCAAATCCAAAATCCAATCAGCGCATTTTATAAAATCTATATTATGCTCAATTGTCAAAACAGTATTTTTTTTATCAACCAATCCGCGCAGTACAGAAATCAATTTTTTAATATCGTCAAAATGCAAGCCTGTTGTAGGCTCGTCTAAAATATACAAAGTTCTGCCGGTGCCTTTTCTTGAAAGCTCTGTTGCCAACTTTACCCTTTGTGCTTCTCCTCCGGACAATGAAGTTGCCGCCTGTCCCAGCTCAACATAAGAAAGCCCAACTTCTTTTAAGGTTTTCATTTTTTCATAAATGCCTGGAATATTTTTGAAAAATTCCATTGCTTCCTCAACCGTCATTTTTAAAACTTCTGCAATGTTTTTATCCTTATAGGTAATTTCCAAAACTTCTTTGCTGTACCTTTTTCCTCTGCACTCTTCGCATTCTACATAAATGTCCGGCAAAAAATACATTTCAACCTTTTTCTGGCCTTGACCTTCGCAAGCCTCGCACCGCCCGCCTTTTACATTAAAGCTAAACCTGCCCGCAGAATATCCGCGAATTCTGGCCTCTTTTGTTTTTGTAAAAATATCTCTGATATATGAAAAAGATCCTGTATAAGTTGCCGGGTTTGACCTGGGAGTTCTGCCAATTGGAGACTGATCAACCAAAACAACTTTGTTTATATTCTCAATTCCCAAAATTTCCTTGTATTCTCCCGGCTCGTCTTTTGCCCTGTAAAACTTTTTTAACAAATATTTTGCTAAAATATCATTTACCAAAGAACTTTTTCCTGACCCCGAAACTCCTGTTACACAGACAAATTTTTCTAAAGGAATTTTAACATCAATATTCTTTAAATTATGTTCTTTAGCACCAATTATTTCCAAATATTTTTGCGGTTTGTTTTCTTTTGCTTTTTCTTTTTTAATTTCCACTTTCAACCTGCCAGACAAATATTTTCCGGTTAAACAATCGGATTTCAAAAGCTGTTTTGGCGTTCCTTCAAATACAACTTTTCCTCCATGTTTTCCGGCTCCAGGACCAATATCAACAATCCAATCGGAAGCCATCATTGTTTGAGGATCATGTTCCACAACCACAACAGTATTTCCAAGCTCTTTTAGCCTAATCAAAGTTTCAATCAGCCTATGTTGATCTCTTGCGTGCAAGCCAACCGAAGGTTCGTCCAATATATATAGAACGCCCGATAATTTTGACCCAATTTGCGTTGCCAGCCTTATTCTTTGTTCTTCTCCACCGGCCAACGTTCCTGCTTTTCTTGCAAGCGTCAAATACCCCAGGCCCACATCATTTAAAAATTGCAACCGGTCAAAAATTTCTTTTGTGATGGGCTTGCTAATTTTTGTTTCAGGAAGCTCGGAAAAAAAATCTTTTACATCCTCAACGCTCATCTCTACAATTTTATCAATTGAAACATTGTTCACAGTTACAGCCAAAACTTCGGGCTTTAAGCGCTTGCCTTTGCATTTTGGACAAATTTTTACAACCATATACTGCTCAATTTCAGCCCTTGTCCAATCCGAATCTGTTTCATGGTACCTTCTTTCCAAATTTTCTACCACCCCTTCCCAGCCCGAGGCTGGTCCGCCTGGGGCGGAAAACTCTTTATCACCGAACAAGATTAAATCAATTATTTTTTTAGGTAAATTTTTTACCTCCTCATCAACAGAAAAATTATGCTTTTCTGCCAGCTCAAAAATTTTTGAAGAAAAGTATCCCTGCCTGCCCACTTTATGGGAAGCTCTGCTCCACGGCCAAATCGCGCCCTCAGCCAAAGTCAAATTTTTATTCGGCATAACTAGTTCCGGGTCAACCTCCAATTTTTCTCCCAAACCTGTGCATTCCGGGCATGCGCCATAAGGATTATTAAAAGAAAATAACCTTGGCTCCAATTCCGGCAAAGAAATCCCGCATTCTTCGCAAGCAAAATGTTCCGAAAAAATTAAATCGTCTTTGGACTTAGGGTTTACAATTACAATTCCCTTGCCAAGCCGTAAAGCTGTTTCCAAAGAATCAACTAGCCTGGACCTGTCCAAATCTTTGGCTAAAACCAGCCTGTCAACAACAACTTCTATGTTATGCTTTTTTTGCTTGTCCAAACTTCGGTTTAAGGATTCTTCAATTGGATAAATATCGCCGTCAATCCTTACCCGTACAAATCCGGCTCTTTGAATTTCCTGCAAAACAGCTTGGTGCTCGCCTTTTTTATTTTTAATCACCGGTCCCAAAACAGTAATCTCTGAACTTTTTGGCAATTTTACAACCTGCGCAACAATTTGATCAACCGTCTGGCGCGAAATTAATTTTCCGCAATTAGGGCAATGAGGTTTTCCAATTCTTGCATACAAAAGCCTTAAATAATCATAAATTTCTGTAATTGTTCCAACTGTGGACCTTGGATTGTGCATTGCTTTACGCTGGTCAATTGAAATTGCAGGAGAAATTCCTTCTATCTTATCCACGTCTGGCTTATCCATGACTCCGAGAAATTGGCGGGCATAAGCAGATAAACTTTCAACATATCTTCTCTGGCCTTCTGCATAAAGCGTATCAAAAGCCAGCGAGCTTTTGCCGGAGCCCGACAAGCCGGTAATTACCACCAGCTTATTTTTTGGAATATCCAAATCTATATTTTTGAGGTTGTGCACGCGCGCTCCGCGTATTTTGATATAATCGTTTTGCATAGATTTAAAGTAGTGGTTTATTATACGCTTTTATTTTGCCAAGTTCAAGGGCATATGTTAAATTACAAATATGGATAAATTTAAAGTTATACCAAAAAACAAAATAGACGAACTGCCAAAGACAACTGGGGTTTATTTGTTTCGCGCAGGGAAAAACACCATATATATAGGAAAGGCAATAAATATACAGAGCAGGGTAAAAAACCATTTTAATCAACCAAGCTATCGTGATAATTTATTTATAGATAAAATAAACAAAATCGGATTTTTTGAAACAAACAATTCGGAAATTGAAGCTTTAATTTTGGAAGCCAATTTAATTAAAAAATATCAGCCAAAATATAACGTTGTTTGGAAAGACGGCAAAAATTATTTTTATGTTGCAGTTGCGCAAAATGAAAATAAAATCTCATATGTTTATATCACCCATCAGCCCGCCTCCGCCAAAGGCTACGGCGTGGCGAAGCCAAAATACATTGGGCCGTTTGTGGAAGGCACGGCTCTAAAAAAAACCTTACGTTTTTTACGCCGGGTTTTTCCTTATTACACATCGGCTAAGCATCCAAAAAACAAGTGTACTTATTGCCATTTGGATCTATGTCCAGGTCCAAACCTGGACTTAGTTGAATACAAAAAAAATATAAAAAAGCTGATTTTAATTTTAAAAGGCAAGAGAAACGCTGTTTTAAATTCCCTAAAAAAAGAAATGCGCCAAGCATCAAAAAATCAAGACTTTGAAAAAGCAGGTAAGATTCGCGACAAAATTTTTGCTTTGCATCAAGTAATGTCCCACACCCATGTTATTGAAAATTCGAAATTCGGTTTTACCGCGGAGCGACCAATTCGAAATTCGAAATTTACAGGGCGGGTTGAATGTTATGATATTTCAAATATTCAGGGAAAATTTGCAACTGGGTCAATGGTTGTCTTTATAAATGGAATGCCAAATAAAAATTTATACAGAAAATTTAAAATAAAAATGAAAAACGAGCCCAATGACATCGCAATGCTAAAAGAAATTTTACAAAGGCGCTTTAAACACTCAGAATGGCCGTATCCTGAAGTAATTTTAATTGACGGCGGAAAGGCGCAACTAAATGCTGTGCTCAGTGTCATTGCGCAAAACTCTGGATTACCACGCTCGCCTGCAGGCTCGCTCGCAATGACAGTAATGGCGATAGCAAAAGGAAGGCAGGAATTATTTATAGAAGGAAAAAAAAATCCAATTCCGCTAAAACAGCTCCCGCAGGAAATTTATAATCTGATAAAACAGCTTGACGACGAAGCCCATCGTTTTGCCATAACATACCACAAAAAACTTCGCAAAAATAATTTACTGCAATAATTGTTGCTTTTTTGCCAAAAACCTGCTATTATAATAAAAGATGAGGAAGTTAATCTCTCAAATTATAGCCTCAGGTTTGGGCCTATGGCTGGCATCATTGGTTGTGCCGGGAATTATAATAATAACATACCCTGATTCAAACTTTTTTGGTTTTATTTTAACAGCCCAGTGGGAAATTATTTTGGTTTTAGGAATTGTTTTGGGGCTTCTTAATTATTTTTTAAAACCGCTTTTAAAAACTCTGGCTCTGCCTTTGGAAATAATTACCCTTGGACTTTTTACTGTTGTAATAAACATGGGCATATTATGGCTTTTAGACCTGATGTTTGACGAACTCTCTATCCCATTATTTTTACCCCTTCTATATATTACGCTTATTATTTGGGCGCTAAACCTTATTATTCAAAAAATATTAATTAGAGACGAAGATTAAATATATAACCATGAACCAAATTTTATTTTATACACAAATTGCAGTATCTATAATTTTAATTGTGCTTATTGCCTTACAGCAAAGAGGAGCTGCCTTGGGGGCAGGCTTTGGAGGCGGAGGCGAAGTTTACTCCACAAAACGCGGGGCTCAGAAAAAAATATACTACGCAACAATTGCGCTAGCAACCATTTTTCTTGTTTTGGGCGTATTAAACATAGTGATACAATAGCATTTTTTATAAATGAAACTCCCTACGCTCTCCCAATGGAAACAGCTTTTTAAAACATTGAGGGGGACGGAAAGAATATTTTTTTTGGTTTTTGTCAGTCTGGCATTTTTGTCTGCAATATACTTTGCGGTTAGTTTTTTTATAAACAACACCACATTAGTCCCCGCCTATGGCGGAACATATATAGAAGGCGTTGTCGGCCAGCCAAGATTTATAAACCCCATTTACGGAGAAACAAACGACATTGACAGAACCTTAATCGGTTTGGTTTATTCAGGATTAATGACCTATGATAAAAACGGAAAACTGGCAAATGACTTAGTAAAAAGTTACCAAATTTCTGACAACGGAAAAACTTACTCCTTTCAATTAAAAGACAATCTTTTTTGGCAAGACGGAATTCCTTTAACAGCCGACGATGTTATTTACACAATAAAAACAATACAAAACTCTGATTATAAAAGCCCATTGAGAGCCGGCTGGCTGGATGTAATTGCCCAAAAAACTTCTAACACTGATTTTTCTTTAACCCTCAGCTCGCCGTACAACTCTTTTTTGGAAAACTGTACTGTAAAAATAATTCCCCAGCACATCTGGAAAAATGTCTTGCCCGAAAACGCAGCTTTGTCTTCCTACAATTTACAGCCAATTGGATCTGGCCCCTATGCCATGGAGGCCATAGAACAAACCAACACCGGATTCATAAAAAGCCTGGCTCTAACAGCAAGTCGAAAATATTATGACAAGGCTCCATATATATCAAATATATTTTTTAATTTCTTTGATAATAAAGAAGATTTAATAAAGGCAGCAAACCAAAAAACAATTAACGGATTTTCAATTACGGCGACAGACAATAATGGAGCTCTTGCTGAAAATCAAATTCGCCAAGGATGGACGGCAAGCGAAAAATTCGATGTTTATTCTTTTTCAATGCCAAGATACTTTGCCGTATTTTTTAACACGCAAAGTCCCAAAATTTTAGCTGACGCAAATATAAGGCAGGCTCTTAATTATTCTGTAAACAAGCAAGAGCTTACACAAAAAATATCAAGCTCGTTTAACGAAAAAATTTCTGTTGTGAACTCGCCAATTTTGCCGGACTATTTTGGATATTCAGCTCCCGCAACAACTTACGATTTTAACATAGACACAGCAAACAAGCTTTTGGATAAATCAGGATACAAAGATTCAGAATCCGGAGTAAGGTCAAAAATAAATACAAAAACACCTGCCTTCCAATTTAAAAGTTATTTAAAGTCGGGCTCGTCAGGAAATGAAGTTGTGGAATTGCAAGGATGCCTGTCCAGATTAGATAATAGCTTTAAAGATCTTTTAGCGGGCGAGGCCAGCGGAAAATACGGCAAAGGCACTGAAAGCGCAGTTACTGCTTTCCAAAAAAAATATATTCCCGATGTCCTTACAACAGGAGAAACAGGCCCTGGAACGCGAAAAAAACTTAATGAACTTTGCTTGGTTCCGCAAAGCAATTCCCTGCCCCTAAAAATAGCATTAACCACAATAAATCAGCCACAATTAGTGCAAACGGCAAATATTATAAAAGATTATTGGCAAAAGGTGGGAGTGTCTGTACAACTAAAAACAGTAGAACTTTCCGAATTGAAAAACATTATAAAAAACAGGGACTACGACGCCTTGCTTTACGGCGAAGCTCTTTCAAGCGAACCGGATCTATACCCTTTTTGGCATTCAACGCAAATAAATGATCCTGGGCTGAATCTTTCTGAGTATCAAAATAAAAAAGCTGACCAGCTCTTAAAAGACGCTCGAGAAACGCAAGACCAGCAGGCAAAGTCCCAAGGATATGAAAAACTGCAAGATACAATACTTGCAGACGCCCCCGCTTTGTTTTTGTATAACCCGGATTATCTTTACTGGGTTTCAGAAAAAATAAAAGGTGTAGACACAACAAAAATAATAGATCCCGCAAAAAGATTTGAAAATATTACTAATTGGTATATAAATACAAAAAGAATATGGAAATAGATTTAACAAAACTTATTCCGGACATCCGCCATGCAAGTGACATGGGCGAGGTTTTGCTTGATAAAAATCTGGCAAAAAATTCTCCTGATGTTGAGCTGTATTACATGTATCGCGGAGTTGAGCAAAAAGACGGGCTTAGATATGACATTACGGTTATTCCGGCAAAAATGCTGGGAGAAGAGTTTGTAAAAACAAAAGGGCATTACCATATGGAAAATTGGCAGGAAACTTATACTGTTTTGGAAGGTAGCGCTTTTTATCTAATGCAAAGACTTGGTGAAGACGGGAATATTGCCGATGTATATGCTGTAACTGCAAAAAAAGGAGAGTCAATAATTATTCCTTCGGGCTACGGCCATGTAACAATAAATCCGTCAGAAACAGAAAAACTAAAAATGGCAAACTGGGTTTCTCCGGATTGCAAAGTTGATTATTTACCATACGAAAAATTGCAAGGCGCATGCTATTATTACACAAAAAATGACTGGATTAAAAACAAAAATTACAAAAATGTTCCGGAACTGCGTTTTGAAGAACCGTTAAAATCTCTACCTGAAAATTTAAGTTTTCTCAAATAAAATTAATTTGTCGCGGTGGCGGAACTGGAATACGCGTGCGTCTCAGAAGCGCATCCCGCAAGGGTTGAGGGTTCGACTCCCTCCCGCGGCACTAAAATAAAATATATGATAAATACGAATACAAAACAAAAAAATAATTTAAGAATTATTCCTCTCGGAGGATGCGAAGAAGTTGGCAGAAACATGACTGTTTTTGAATATGGAAATGACATTGTTATTTTAGATATGGGTTTGCAGTTTCCCGAAGAAGACATGCCAGGGATTGATTATGTAATCCCAAATGTTGAATACCTAAAGGGCAAGGAAAAAAATATACGAGGGGTTATTTTTTCACACGGCCACTTAGATCACATTGGAGCAGCTCCCATTTTACTCAATAAATTAGGCAACCCGCAAATTATTGGCAGGCCATTAACTCTTGAAATGGTAAAACACAGAGTTGAAGATTTATACCGAGGAGCTTCTAAAAAATTAAAAACAACCTATGTGCAAGATTTAGGCCAAACAATAAATTTGGGAGCTTTTACTTTAAAATTTTTCCAAATTGACCACGCAATTATGGACGCAGTTGGCGTAATATTGGAAACTCCTGTTGCCACAGTAATACATCCTGGAGACTGGACAATAGCAAAAAATCCAATCGGCAGAGCTGCTTTGAGCTACACCCACCTTTCAAAACTGCAAAGGCCCACAATTTTGATGCTTGAATCCTTAGGGTCAACGGTTTCAAAAGAACAGGTTACGGAAGAAGAGATGTTAAACAATCTTTACAATCTGATAACAAAAGCTCCCGGACGCACAATTATTGCCACTTTTTCTTCGCAAATTGAAAGAATAAAACAAATACTGGAATTTGCCACAAGAACAAACCGCAAAGTTGCGCTTGATGGTTTTTCAATGAAATTGAACATTGAGCTGGCAACAAAACTTGGCTATGTTAAAGTTCCAAAGGGAGTAATTATTACAACAGACAAGGCCCATACATACCCGGATAATAAAGTAATTATTGTTTGCACGGGGGCGCAGGGAGAAGAAATGGCAGCTCTTTCAAGAATTGTTGCGGGAAACCACAAGCATATCAAAATAAAAAAAGAAGATACAATTATTTTTTCCTCTTCTGTAATACCGGGAAACGAAAGAACTGTCCAAAGATTAAAAGACAATCTTTACCGGCTATCTGACCATGTTTACCATTCTGATATTGTTGATGTACACGTTTCCGGACACGGTAATATTGAAGGCATAAAACAAATGCTAAGCGAAATAAGTCCGGACTTTTTTATCCCTGTTTACGGAAATCATTATATGTTAAAAGAAGCTGCAAAAATTTCCTATGAAATGGGGTTCAGAAAAGACAGAGTTTTTGTACCAGACAACGGATCAATAATTAAATTTACAAGCAACGAAGTGGAAGTATTGAAAGAAAAAGCGCCAACAAATTATGTTTTTGTTGACGGGCTTGGAGTTGGAGATGTTGGAGAAATTGTTTTGAGAGACCGCCAAATGCTGGCCGAAGACGGAATGTTTGTGATTGTTGCAATAATAGATAAACGCACCGGCCAAGTAAAAGGCAGTCCGGATATTATTTCTCGCGGATTTGTTTATTTAAGAGAATCAAAAGACTTGCTCAGCCAGACCCGCAGAAAAGTTATTGAAATTATAGATAAAACAGCCGGCCACGGAGGCCCGGTAAACTGGACATACGTTAAAGATGAAATCCGTAACAAAATTGGCGACTTTCTGGCCACCAAAACTTCCCGTCGCCCAATGATTCTCCCAGTTGTAATAGAAGTCTAAATCTATTAAAATATTATAAACAACAAAACTATGAGAATATTTTCAGGCATTAGGCCAACGGGTAACATTCATATAGGAAATTATTTGGGAGCCATAAAGCAATGGATTGCTTTGCAGGAAGCCAATGAGTGCGTTTTTTGCATTGTTGACCTGCACGCAATTACAACGCCATACGACCAAAAAGAATTGCAAAAAAATATTTTGGACGCAGCAGCCATTTACCTGGCAGCGGGAGTAAACCCGGAAAAATCAGTTATTTTTACTCAGTCGTCAGTAAAAGAGCACGCGGAATTAGCTTGGCTTTTGGGTACCATAACCCCAATGGGCGAGCTGTCCCGCATGACCCAGTTTAAGGAAAAATCAAAACAGCACAAGGATTATATCAATGCAGGACTTTTTAATTATCCCATCTTAATGGCATCTGACATTTTACTTTACAAGGCGCTTGGAGTGCCTGTGGGAAAAGATCAAGAACAACATGTTGAACTTACAAGGACAATTGCTAAAAAATTTAACCAAAAATTTGGAGAAGTTTTTTCCGAGCCGAAAACGATTCTGCCAAAGTTTGGAGACAAAATAATGAGCCTGCAGGATCCAAAAAAGAAAATGTCAAAATCCGATGATCCAAAAAGTTATATTTCTCTGTTTGACGAACCGGAAGACATTACAAAAAAAATAATGTCTGCCACTACAGATTCGGGCAAGGACATAATTTTTAATATAACGAAAAAGCCGGGCATCTCAAACCTTTTAATAATCTATTCGCTTGTAACAAACAGGTCGGTTGAAGATATTCAAAGAGATTTTGTAAAAAAAAGCTATGCAGATTTTAAAAAATCTTTGGCAAAAACTCTGGTGGATTACTTGGAGCCATTCCGCAGAAAAAGGAAGGAGTTGCAAACAAGAGATGTTTATATAAAAGAAATTTTAGCCAAAGGCAGTATTAGGGCAAAAATTATTGCCGAAACCACAATGAAAGAAGTCCGAGAAAAAATGGGGTTGGCATAACTGCAAAAAAAGAAACAGCTTCTCGCTTGGCGGGAGGCTGTTTTTGTTTCCACGGGACAGATGGCCGAGCGCGGTCACACCGGAGAATTCCAGTGATATCCGCATTTTGGGCATTTCAATAAATAATATTTGAAATACCTCTCCCTTCTGGGCGAAGCTACCAATCTGTTTACATTATTGCATTTTGGGCATTTATCCTGCCCTGGCGCAGTAAAATAAAACAGAGTCCGGTAAAAAAATATCAAGGCTCTCCGGCAAAAATCGTGCATCGTAATCCGTCCTTATTGTTAAAGAAACAGTTTAGTTAGTTCTTTTTGTTTTTCCTCCAAAATTTCTTGAGTATCTGCTTCAATTGTCAGTCTCATTAATGGCTCATTATTTGACGGCCTTACATTAAACCACCAATCCTGGTATTCCACAGTAATTCCGTCCAAAAAATCCTGCTTGCCATCTGCATATTTCTTCTTCACTTTTTCTAAAACTTTCTCTTTGTCAGCCACTTCAAAATTAGTGTCGCCTTTGGCGTAGGGTTGCAATTCTTTCATAATTTCTGAAACTTTTCTTTCGTCTTTTGAAAAAAATATTAACAATTCTAGGAAAGTAATTATTCCAGAATCCATGTAATAATTATCTTTAAAGCAATAGTGACCAGAAAGCTCACCCCCCATAATTCCGTCATTTTTCATTAAGCCTTCTCTTACATTCACAAAGCCCACTTGAGTTTTGATTGGGATACCTCCATATTTTTTAATAAAAATTGGAGTAGCTCTTGAGCATATCAGATTATAAACCACGGCCATGCCTGGATTTTTCTGCAAAAAATATTTTGCAAGTAACAAAAGAGTGGCATCACCGCTTACCATTTTTCCGTTTTCATCTATAAGAAAAATCCTGTCGGCATCTCCGTCAAACATTATTCCAAAATCGGCTTTATTTTTTATTATTTCTCCGGCAATTTGATTCACTGTGCCTTCAAGCAGAGGATTAGGCCCGTGAGCGGGAAAATTTCCGTTTAGCTCAAAATTGAGTGGGATAATTTCTACGGGCAAATTATCTTGCATTCTTGAAATCGCCAAACCCGCTACGCCATTGGAAGCATCTACAACTATTTTTAGTGGCACAATTTCAGACAAGTCAACAAAATCAAACATCCTGTTCAAAAAATCTTTCCAGATATCCTTTTTTTCTATTTCTTGTATTTGGCCGGTTCGCTGGATAGGCAAAAGAGACTCAAATGTTTTCAGTAAATCTTTTCCCCTGATTACTTCTATATCATTACCGTTTTTTTTCACCATTTTGAAGCCATCGTACTCTTTTGGATTGTGACTGGCTGTAATCATCACGCCGGCATCAAAATCATAAAATCCTACTGCAAAATAAATGCATTCAGTAAGCACTTGCCCAATATCGCATATTTGACCGCCCTCTGCAGCAATGCCCCCTACAAGGGCTTTAAATAACGCAGGCGAGGCTAGGCGCGAATCTTGCCCGACAACCACCTTTTTGGCGCCAGTTTTTTTAACAAATGCTCTGCCTATTTCAAAAGCAGTAGCGTCGTCAAGTTCTGAAGGGTAAATGCCCCTAATATCGTAAGATTTGAATATTGATTGATTTATTGCCATATTTAATGATTATATTACCTGGCTCTTGAATTTTCAAGCAAGATCTGTTATTATATTAACATAATACTATAATACATGAAAACATACGAATTAACATACATAATCACCTCGGAAATAACATCAGAGGAAGCAGAGGCCAAGGGTAAAGAAATTGAATCTGTTGTACGGAGCAAAGAAGGGATAATTTTAAAGCAGTCAAACCCCATTGCAAAAACATTGGCTTTTCCAATAGCAAAACGAGCTTCTGGTTTTTTTGGCGTAGTAGAATTTCAATTGGAGCCGGAAAAATTGGTTGAATTAAAAGAGGTTATCGCAAATGATAAAAAAATTATCCGCCACATGGCCATAATTAAAGAACCCGTAAGGATAAGAAAAGAGAGGAGGACAAAAAAGCAAGAGGAGGTTCCAACACGCCAAAGCGCCGAAATTACCGCATCTGCAGTAGAAAAAGAAGCCAAGCCGGTTGAGTTAAAAGACATTGAACAGCAATTAGATGAATTATTAGGAGAATAAAAAATTATGAATTTAAATAAAGCATTCGTATTAGGAAATGTAACACGGGAACCAGAAGTAAGGTCTTTACCATCGGGACAGCAAGTAACAAATTTCAGCATTGCCACAAACCGATTTTTTACTTCTAGCCAAGGCGAAAAAAAACAAGACACAGAATTTCATAACATAGTTTGTTTTGGAAAGCTAGCTGACATTTCTGCAAGATATTTAAACAAAGGTTCATTAGTTTTAATTGAAGGAAGAATAAAGACAAGAAATTGGACAAACCAGCAGGGAGCAAAACAATACAAAACAGAAATCATTGCCGAGAGTATGCAACTTGGGCCAAAAGGAAGCGGAGGAACTGGAGGCCCTGGAAACTCAAATTATTCAAAACCACAATTTGGAAGCCATGAGCCGGAACAGCCAAAACAGGAAGACATTCCAATTATTGAAGAAAATTATGCACCACCTGCCAACGACAACCAAGAAAATTCAGAAGATCAAAAACCAATTTCATTTGAAGACAATGCCGCAGATGAAATTGATGTAAAAGATATTCCATTTTAAAAGTTTAAACAGCGACGAATAAAGGACTTTCTGCGTAAATTATGCCTAGATGTATTCGATATATCATAGCCTAATTTCCGAAGCAACCTTGTTCGCCTCGCTCACAAGGCCGTGTGTTATTTTTGCCAAAAAAATATAGAAGAAGTAGATTTTAAAAATACAGAGTTGCTGTCGCGTTTTATATCCGGGTTTTATAAAATAAAACCAAGGAAAAAAACAATGCTCTGCGGGCATCATCAGAAAAAAATTGCCGTAGCAATCAAGCGCGCCCGCCAAATGGGCATGCTCCCCTACACTCCAAGATAAAAAATCTATCGGCTCAACGCGCGTTGAGCCGATAGAAACCGCCTTCTGGCGGATTTTTGGTGCTATCTTACAAAAAACTTTTCTTTTACTGCGATTATCGATCCAGTTACTAGCAAAATCAATAATATTATTTCAAGAAATGAATAAATAATAAATAATATGCTAAACATTCCAAAAAAAATCCCGCTCATAAGTGAAAAGAAAAGCCAGTAGCGGAACGCAAAATAATTTGAATTCCATAAACTAATAAAAAACGCCGCACCAAAAAATGGAACTAATTTTATAAAAATAGAAAAAAATAATGATAAATTTAAAATCCTATTGGCTCTAAAAAAATTTAAGCCGACCAATAAATATAAAATGCCAGCGAAAATTGATACCAACATAACCTGTTTTTCAAAAAGCTGGTAAAAAAAATAGGATAAAAATAATAAAGCTGCTATTATATATAAAATTTTTAGCCAGAGTTTCATAATTTTAGATACTAATTATTCTTTATTGTTAATCTTTTATTTTCACCTAACCTTTTAAAATTATTTTTTGAGACAACTGGTCTGCCCAATTCCTTTTCAAGTTCTTTCCTTGCATTTCCGGCTACCCTTCCACCTCTATTGGCGTCGCTTTTTAATTTTGGCACTCCTTTTGAATTTTTGGTTCTATGGATTTCGGTTGTTGAGCGCTCGCCCAACATAACAAAAATCAGCTCCAAATCGTCCATATGATCTCGCAAGTTTTCTCGCTTTAAATTTTTGTGTTTTTTGTATTCGCTGGGAGTTAAACCAAAAGTTGCTTTAGAAATTTCTGCTGTTAATATCTCATAATCTTTTTGTTCTCTTGCTCCTCTATTTTTCCATTCGTCTGTTAATTCTTCGCGGATAAAAATTCCGCGCATTCGTTTTTTAATCCAATCGTCTGAATATCCCTTTAACTTGTAAAGCATCCTGGTTCTCTTGGTTGCCAATTCAGGATTTTCTATTTCCTGTATTCTTTCATAACCAACTTTTGCCAGCCACCTCTTAAACGGCTCGGCTTTTGGAGATGGGATTGACTGAATTATTCTAAAAATACCTTCTGTGTTGGCACAATCCGTTTCATATTTTTTACCGTCAGATGACTCTAATTTCAGTTGTCTACAAATTGTAGACAACTCAATTCCATCTTCGCTTTTGACCCTGGTTTTCATAGCATTCCAATAGACGCGCGGTTTTATGCTGTCAGTCAACGCACCAACCACATCAATTACCGAAAACCACCACTCATTTTGGTGAAGCGTTTTTCTTATTTTTTTACCCTTGAACAGGGCAATTTTTGTTGTTTCTATTTTTTGCTCCACAAATTTATATTTGGATTACTCTTTTGTTTTCATTGCCTCCGCCTTAATTTTTGCCATTGCTTCTTTATGCTCTTTTAAGTAAGCCTTGGCAGCTTCGGTTCCTTGCCCAATTTTTTCTCCGTCTAAAGTAAAATAACTTCCCGATTGCTTGATTACCCCAGAAGTCAAACCAGCCCGCAAAGCGTCTCCGGATTTTGAGATTCCTTCGTTATAATAAATATCAAATTCTGCTGTTTTAAAAGGAGCGGCAACTTTATTTTTTACAATTTTTGCTTTTACTCTGTTTCCAATAATTTCGTCTCCGGATTTTATTTGAGCCGTCCTTGCCAAATTAACTCTTACAGAAGCATAAAATTTTAACGCCAAGCCTCCGGGAGTTGTTTCTGGATTTCCAAAAACCATTCCGATTTTCATTCTTGTCTGGTTCAAAAATATAACCATTGTGTTTGACTTTGCCATAATTCCGGAAAGTTTTCTGCATGCTTGGCTCATCAACCTTGCTTGAAGCCCCATATGCTGGTCGCCAATTTCTCCCTCAATTTCTCGCTGAGGCGTTAGCGCAGCCACAGAGTCAACAACAATAACATCAATAGTTCCTGTTTTTACAAGGGTTTCTACAATTTGCAAGGCTTGCTCGCCCGAATCGGGCTGTGAAATTAACAAATTATCAACATCAACACCAATTCTTCCTGCGTAATCTGGATCCATTGCGTGTTCTGCATCAACAAAAGCGCACGTTCCCCCTTTCTTTTGCGCCTCTGCTATTACATGCAAAGATAAGGTTGTTTTTCCTGAGGACTCCGCGCCGTAAATTTCTATTATTCTGCCTCGTGGCATTCCTCCAACCCCCAAAGCCATGTCCATAGCAATTGAGCCGGTTGGAACAACATCCACATTAACTGCGTGGATTTCCCGCATTGTCATAATTGCGCCCTCGCCAAACCTTTCTTTAATTTCATCAATCGCGCTATTAAGCGCCTTATTTTCTTTTTTTTCTTCTGGTTTTTCTTTTTTAACTTTTTTTTCTTCTGCCATAATTTTATTTTTTATTTTGTAAATTTAATCATAAAATTTATTCAGATCCTACTACTATCCATTGGAAATTCCCATTTTCGTCCTTGACCGATTGCACATTCAGGTGGTTTGTATCTGCTCCTTTTTTAAAATCAACAGTACAAATTGCATCACGTCCGGAACCACAATCGGAAATTTCCGGAAAATTAGAGTCAATCGGCGCCTTATTTGGAACAACCAGCAACCATCCATTTTGTTTCAAAACTTTTTTTGCATTAGCATAATTATCTCCAACGCTATATTGAAAGCTATTATTTGATTGGCATTTTTCTTCCCATTGTCGCAGACATTTTTGTTTTACTTCACACCAAGTGTAGCCAGCCGAACCAAGGCATCCGTGCGCATCTTTATCTCCACCAATAATTTGGGGGTTATTTTGTGACTGTTCTTGTTTTTGCTCGGTTCGCTGAAAATGAAAAATCCTGTTTAACCAGCCCCAACTCATTGGATTCCACCAAACTGCCAACGCAATTTGAGGAACAATAATTGCCACCGCCAGCACAATTATCAAAAATTTGAGATATTTATTTTCCATATTTTTTAATGCACCTGTGCACTAGAACACGGGTGTAAAATTATTTATACTTTTTGCCAGCCGTCTTCTCGCGGAGCTTCTTCAGACTCATCTGTCCCGCCGCTGGGAATCATTTGAACGCTGGTTGGGCTTTCACCATAAACTTCGCGGGGTTTGGCTCCGGAAGCAGGCCCAACAATTCCTTTTTCTTCAAGCATATCAATAAGCCGAGCAGCTCTTGAATAGCCAATCCTCAGGCGCCTTTGCAAAAATGACGCCGAAGCTTTTTGAGTTTCCAAAACAATTTTTTTAACATCTTCAAATAACGGATCGTCTCCGCCAAAAAATTCGCTTGCATCCCCATTGGCTCCCGCTTCTTTTGGATCTTGAGCTTCAAGCGCGTCATGCAAGTTTTGCACCAATACGGATTGCGGTTCTTCAAATTTGTTTTTTTGCTCAGAAATAAAATCAGTTACTTTTTTAACTTCTTTTTCTGAAATATATGGGCCTTGAATTCTGCTTATTTTAGCTGATTTGGCTGAAGAAAATAACATATCGCCGGCACCTAACAATTTTTCAGCTCCCGACATATCAATTACCGTTCTTGAATCAACCTGCGAGGAAACTTGAAATGTAATTCTTGTCGGCACATTAGCCTTAATTAAACCTGTAATAACCTCCACAGACGGCCTTTGCGTTGCCAGCACCAAATGTATGCCGGTTGCCCTTGCCATTTGAGCCAGCCTTACAATGCCTGCTTCCAACTCCCTGCCTTTTGCAGCCATCAAATCTGCCAGCTCGTCCACCACAAAAACAATGTACGGCAGTTGTAAACCAGAAGCAACAATGGATTTATTTGCGTTATAGCTTGCAATGTTTCTTGCGGGAACTTCCGAAAAAACTTCGAAGCGCCTTTCCATTTCTCTTGCCAGCCATTGTAAAGCATTTATGGTTTTTGTTGCGTCATAAATTACAGGACACAACAAATGCGGAATATCGTTGTAATTTTGAAATTCAACTCTTTTTGGGTCAACCATTATCAGCCGTAAATTTTCAGGAGTATATTTATAAAGCAAGCTCAAAATCAAGCTGTTCAAAAATATGGTTTTTCCCGTACCGGTGGCTCCTGCCACTAAAACGTGAGGACCCTCTGTAATGTCTGCATAAACAGGAGCTCCTGAAACGTTTCTTCCCAGTGCAATCATGAGCGGGCTTGTCGAATTTTGAAAAGCTGTCTGAGCAATTAAGTTTCTCAGGGTTACCACAGAACGCACTTTATTTGGCACTTCAATTCCAACAAGAGATTTTCCTGGAATTGGAGCCTCAATTCTAATTGGGTGGGCAGCCAGCGCTAAAGCCAAATTATTTGAAAGAGTTGTAATTTTTGAAAGCTTTACTCCTTCGGCTGGCTTGAAAGCGTATTGAGTAACAGTTGGCCCCACATTTACCTCTGCCATTTCAACCGGAATACCAAAGTTTTCAAGCGTACTTTTAATTATCATTGAGTTCTCTTTTATATTTCCGGAAGTGGGAGCTGCTTCATTTTTGTTCAGCAAATCCAGCGGAGGCAAAATATAGTCATTTTTATTGGCAATGGCCGGTTTTCTAATATCTGCTTTTTCCGGGCCGTCATTTCCCTTCTTAAACAAAGTGATTTTTGAAGGAGTAAGTTTTGTATTCGGTTGCTTTTCCTGTTCCACGCCTTTAATTTTAAAATTATCGGGATCGGGCCTGTTTACTGCAAAAGTGGGTTTTTCTTCTTTTTCTTTTTTGGGCATTTCCTGCCAAATAAATTGTAAAAAGATAAATAATCCAATCAGTAAAATTACAGCAAAAACTATGTTGGCAACAATAATTCCAAAAAATCCCACTAAAAGTTGGCCCAAACGCACGCCTATATTGTTTTCGGCGCAAAAAATCCATCCGCACTGAGCAGTACTCAAATCTCTTGCTGCAATAATTCCGGCGATCCCGACAAGAGAAATCAAAATTGCCAGGAACATTGCCAAATCTTTGCCTTTTTTCCTTGTACGCAAAAAAATTAATCCTGCTACAAAAAAGAATAATGGGATAGCATAGAAGGCTTTTCCAATTAGAAAATTACAAGCGTTTATAAAAAATTCTCCTGCATAGCCGGCTTTATCAAAATAAGGAAAAGACAAAACAGAAATTATTGCCACTAAAAACATCACAGTGGCTTTTATCCACCTTTTTACCCAATTGCTCAAAATCGGGTTTTTTATTTTTTCATCCTTGCCGTTCCTTCCATTTCTCCCATTTTCATTCCCATTTTTATTATTTTTCCCGTTATTATTTTCTCTTTTCGCCATGATTAAAAAATAAACTTAGTTTTACTAAATTATTTCATTATACCACTCCCATTTTTTCCTTCAAGCCATTTTTCACATAATTTTACATAAAAAAACCGCCGGAGTGAACCAACGGTTACACGATGCTTTTCAGCTTTGTTCGCATTTCTGCGAATTAGGCTAACTGGCTATTGGTATCTTAGCCACTCTCGCCGTTATGGCACGCTTTAACTATTTCGCCATATCAGCTGAAACTTGAGCCTCTCTAATGCGGCATAAACTGCTAATGCCGGATTCTCAGCCTTCAGGCAACTGTTTTGTGAAACAACCAAAAAGCGCCATTTCCTGGCGCTTCTGGATTGCCACGTCGTCTGCTAGCTCCTCGCAATGACGAAAATTGTAGGACTCCCGATGTCGCTCAAATTTATTCTTTTTCTTTTGCTTTGGGGATAAATCCTGTGCCAACGGGGATAAGTTTTCCAATAATAACGTTTTCTTTTAGACCACGCAATTTATCTTCTTTGCCTTCCAGTGAAGCCTTGATAAGAACGCGGGATGTCTGTTGAAAAGACGCTGCGGACAAGAATGATTCGGAATTTAGAGAAACTTCTGAAATTCCAAGTAAAATTTGGATTGCCAAGGGCTCTGATTTTTTGGATTTTTTCAAGCGATCAACTTCCTCGTTAAAAACTACATTTTCAACAACCTCGCCTTTTATCCAATTTGAATCGCCCTCATCTTTAATGCGCATTCTTGAAAACATTTTTTGGATAATTGTTTCAACGTGTTTGTCATTTATATCAACTCCCTGTGAGGCATAAATTTTTTGAACTTCCTGCAAAATATATCTTTGGGTTGCTTGGACTCCTGCAGATTTGTAAAGCTTTTTTAGATCCAAACTGCCTTCGCACAACGGCTGGTTTTCTTTGACATCCTGGCCTTTTTCAACAATAATTGCAATTCTGCCAGGAATTTTATATTCCATTGTTTCCTTTTTGGAAACCTTCTTGCCGTCTTTTTTGGATTCAGAGGGTTTAATTGTAATAATTCTTGTCTCTTCATTTATGCTAACAATCTTTCCTTCTGTCAAAGACATTATGGCTTCTCCTTTTGGAGCCCTGCATTCAAAAATTTCTTCAATTCTTGGCAAACCTTGAGTAATATCTCCTGCTCCCACAATACCTCCCAAGTGATGAGTTCTCAAAGTAAGCTGAGTGCCTGGTTCTCCAATTGCCTGTGCGGCCACAATTCCAACTGCTTCACCCAATTTTACCAAAGCATTTCTACCCAAATCCCATCCATAACATTTTTGGCAAACTCCCTGGTTTGCTTTGCATGACAAAGGCGAAGCAAGGACAACTCTTTCAATTCCTTCTTCCTCTGCAATTGCTTTTGCGGCCTGCCAATTGATTATTTCTCCTTTTTTAACAAAAACTTTTTTATGCTCTCCGCCCGAGGCGGATCCGCCTGGGGCGGAAATTGTTTCCAGAGCTGTTCTGCCTACAATTTTGAAAACAAAATCCTGCTCAATTAAGTCGGCGTCTTTTTTGTAAACAGTGAAACCGGCCTTATCTCCGCAATCCTCTTCTGTAACAATTACATCGTGTGCAACATCAACTAACCTTCTTGTCAGATAACCTGCCGATGATGTTCTTAAAGCCGTATCAGCAGTACCCTTTCTGGCTCCATGAGTTGAAATAAAATATTCCAAAACATTAAAACCTTCTGTAAAAGATGATTTTACCGGCAATTCAATAATGTCTCCCGAAGGGTTGTTTACCAAGCCTTTCATGCCTGCCATTTGAACGGGCTGTGCCCAGGTGGCTCTGGCTCCGGCCGAAATAATGGACATAACCGGACCATCTGGTGGAAGAGTGGTTTTTAGCAAAGCCTCCAATTTTGTTTTGACGGTCTGCCAAATTAAAATTTTCTGCGATGTTTTTTCATCTGCTGACAAAAGGCCTTTTTCAAAGTGGCTGTCTATCAGTTTCACTTCTTTTTCCGCTGCTTCTATCAACTGAGGTTTTTCTTTTGGAACTATCAAGTCATCCATACCCCAGCTGATTCCGGACAAAGTGCAATGCTCAAATCCCAAGGTTTTTATACCGTCAATGATTACCACTGCTTCTTCGTTTGGATACTTTTCAATAATCTCCCTTACCACCCCTTTTAACGCTTTGTTGTCTATTAATTTGTTTACATATGGATAATCAGCAGGCAAAACTGAATTCAAAATCAGTCTACCAACAGATGTTTCAAGCAGTTTCCCTTTTTCAGCCTTTGGATGCGGAAGTTTTATCTTTTCATTCATTCCCAAAAATCCATACTCATGCGCGGTTATAGCTTCAGATTGCGAAGAGTAAACTTTTAATTCTGCGGGCTTGCCCTGAGCCGTAGCAAAGGGTTCTTTTTGCTTGGTTAAAAAATAGCATCCCAAAGCAATATCGCGAAAAGGCCCCATTACAGGCATTCCGGTTGCAGGCCTCAAAAGATTCAAAGTGGAAAGCATTATAGTTTTTGCCTCTGCCTGGGCTTCGTCTGATAAAGGCAAATAAACTGCCATTTGGTCTCCGTCAAAGTCTGCATTAAAAGCTTCGCAAACCAAAGGATGCAATTTAATTGTTTCTCCTTCTGTCAAAATTGGCCTAAATGCCTGAATACCCAGCCTGTGCAATGTTGGAGCCCTATTTAACAAAACCAATTTATCTTTGATTATTTCTTCTAAAATTGCCCAAACTTCCGGAGTCTTTTCTTCAATTAACCTGGCGGCTCCTCTTATATTGTAAGCAAGTTCTTTGTCTAAAATTCTTTTGATAACAAAAGGCTTAAAAATTTCCAAAGCCAATACCTTTGGCAAACCGCACTGTGAAAAGTGCAATTCCGGCCCAACAGCAATAACCGATCTGCCCGAATAGTCCACACGTTTTCCCAAAAGATTCTGCCTGAACCTTCCTTGTTTTCCTGCCAGCATGGCAGCCAAAGATTTTAGCAATCTTTTTCCTCCGGTTGTGGCTGTTGTAGTAACTCCTTTTCTCATTTCGTTGTCAATTAAAGCATCAACAGCTTCCTGTAGCATTCTTTTTTCATTTCTGACAATGACCGGCGGAGCCGAAATTTCTTGCAAATATTTTAATCTGTTATTCCTGTTTATAACCCTTCTATATAAGTCATTTAAATCCGAAGAAGCGTATCTTCCTCCGTCCAACTGTACCATTGGCCGTAAATCCGGAGGCAAAACAGGTAAAACATCCATAAACATCCATTCCGGTTTTACTCCGGCTTTTAACATTCCTTGAAACAATTTTAGCCTTCGTAAAACTTTTTTTCTCATTGCCGGCGGAGCTTCTTTGGCTTCCTTAGAAATTTGTTCTGTTTCTTTTTCCAAATCAATTTTTGAAAAAATATCTTTTACAACTTCAGCTCCCGTGCCCGCTTCAAAAACTTCTCCGTATTTCATTGAAAGAGTATGATAAACAACTTCAGATAAAATTCTAAGAGGTTTTATATCCAAAAGCTCTTCTTTGGCTTTTTCTCTTGCCTGTTTTAAATCATTTTTTGCAGCTTCGGTTTTTTCTTTTTTAACCTTTGATTTGTATTCGTCTTCAATCGCTTCCATTATCGCGTCTCTTGCCTGCTCGTTAACCTTGGTAACAATGTATGAAGAAAAATAAATAACTTTTTCCAACTGTTGCGAGCTTTTGTCCAAAACCAAACCCATTCTTGAAGGCACGCCCCGTAAAAACCAAATATGCGAAACCGGAGTGTACAATTTAATATGCCCCATTCTCTCTCTTCTTACAGAAGATTTTGTAACCTCCACTCCGCACCTGTCGCACACAACTCCTTTATATCTTATCCTTTTGTATTTTCCGCAGGCACATTCGTAATCTTTTTCGGGGCCAAAAATACGCTCGTCAAAAAGGCCGTCCTTTTCAGGCTTTTGAGTTCTATAATTTATAGTTTCGGGCTTGATAACTTCGCCATGGGACCAGGACATAATATCCTCGGGCGAAGCAAGCTTGATTCTTATTGATTCTAGGTCTAATACTCGCATTGGTTTTGGTTTTTAATTATTATTTTTAAAAAGGCTTGACAATGGCTCTTGATTTGCTATACTGAAAGTAGCTTATCAGACGCCGTCACATTCTATGAATGGGACCGAACAACATCTTCAGAAATGGAGGTGCTGTTTTTTTGTTTTTTAAAATTCATGTTATATGTGGTCCGACTCCACCGGCCTCCGCACAAGGAATTCTTTGGAAACAAAGGATTTTTTGTTACCTTTTGTCGCGGTAGTCGCGCCTATTTTCTCTTTCTTCATCTCGCGCCAAGCGGGGCTTTTCCCTTACTTCAACAGACATACCCAAAGATTTTAATTCTGCCACAAGCAAATTAAAAGATGCCGGAATGTTTGGATTCCTTATTGGCTCGCCTTTTAATATTGATTCGTAGGCTGCGGCTCTGCCCTGCACATCGTCAGATTTTATTGTCAGCATTTCCTGCAAAGTGTGGGCAACTCCATAACCTTCCAAAGCCCAGACTTCCATTTCTCCAAATCTCTGGCCTCCAAATTGAGCTTTTCCTCCAAGTGGTTGCTGAGTGATTAAAGAATAAGGGCCAATTGATCTGGCGTGCACTTTGTCGTCAACCATGTGGATCAATTTCATTACATACATATATCCCACTGTAATTGGTTTTGGAAACGGCTGTCCGGTTCTTCCATCATAAACCGTAGCTTGTCCAGACTCCGGTAAACCTGCCTCTCTTAATTCTGCTTTTACATCTTCTTGATTTGCTCCCAACAGCGCAGGAGAAATTGCAATGTAATTTAATTTATGGGCTGCCCAGCCTAAATGAGTTTCCAAAATTTGCCCCAAGTTCATACGAGAAGGCACAGACAATGGCGAAATAACCAAATCAATTGGAGTGCCGTCTGCCAAAAATGGCATTTCGGCTTCGGGCAAAATTCTTGAAACAACTCCTTTGTTTCCGTGGCGACCCACCAATTTGTCTCCAACTTTTGCTTTTCTGGTTTCGGCAATTTCAACTTGTATTCTTTTTATAACTCCGGGTTCCAATTTGTGTCCTAAATCTCGTGAAAATATTTTCACATTTGTAACCTTTCCTTTTTTGCCGTGTTCCATTCTCAAAGAAGAATCCTTGACATCTTTTGCTTTCTCGCCAAAAATTGCGCGGAGCAATCTTTCTTCCGGAGTCAACTCTGCTTCGCCTTTTGGCGAAATTTTTCCAACCAAAATGTCATTGGGCCCCACCTCTGCTCCCACTCTTACAACTCCTTCTTCGTCCAAATCTTTCAATTTTTCCTCTCCAACGTTTGGAATATCTGAAGTTGTAACTTCGGGCCCAAGTTTTGTTTCTCTTACATCGCAAGTAAAATCTTCAATATGAATTGATGTAAATTCGTCTTCTTTGCCAATTCTTTCTGAAATTGTAATTGAGTCTTCAAATCCTCCGCCCCTCAAGGGCAAAAAGCAAACCAAAACATTTCTGCCCAAAGCCAGCCTGCCTTGCGAAATGGCAGCGCCGTCGGCTAAAACATCGCCTTTTTTAAATTCTTCGAGTTTCGCTACAATTGGTTTTTGATGAAAACAAGAATATTGGTTTGTTCTTACAAATGTCTGCAATTCATAATCTTCCTCCCACTTCTTTCCTTTTTCTTCATATTGCACTTTGATATGTTTTGCATCAACTTCTTTAACAATTCCATTTGCCTCTGCAATTATTCCCTGCCCGGAATCTCTGGCAACATTTCTTTCTGTTCCTGTTCCAACCAACGGAGCTTCCGGCTTAATCAAGGGCACTGCCTGCCTTTGCATATTAGAACCCATAAGGGCGCGAGAAGCATCATCGTGGTTTAAAAATGGAATTAAAGAAGTTGCAACAGAAATAAATTGTTTTGAGGAAACATCAATATAATCAATACTGGAAATATCAACTTCCTCCGGTTCTCCCTTAACTCTTGCCTCAACTTTATTTGGTTCAACTTCCGGAAGAATTTTTAAACTGTCAGTCAAGGGAACAGAAGCCGGTGCAATGTTATGGCGCTCTTCTTCCTGGGCTGAAAGATATTCAACTTCATCTGTTACTCTGCCGTTTTTTACTTTAAAATACGGGGCTTCAATAAATCCGTAAGGGTTTATTCTGGCAAAAGATGCCAAGTGCCCCACCAAGCCCACATTTGGCCCTTCCGGAGTTTCAATTGGGCAAATTCTTCCATAATGAGAAGGCTGTACATCTCTCACTTCAAAGCCGGCTCTTTCTCTGGTTAAGCCTCCGGGGCCCGTTGTTGTTAATCTTCTTTTGTGCTCCAATTCCGCCAATGGATTTTCGTTGTCCATAAATTGCGAAAACTGCGAAGAAGTGTAAAATTCTTTTACAACTGCCATCAACGGCCTTGGATTTATTAGCTGGATTGGAGTAATTGTGTCAACCTCCAAAGTGGACATTTTGTCTTTGATAATTCTTTCCATTCTCATTAAGCCCACTCTCAACCGGTTTTGGATAAGTTCGGACAAAGTTCTTACTCTTCTGTTTCCCAAATGGTCAACCTGGTCTGGTTTTGCCAGAGGGTTATTGTTTAAGCGGATAACTTCTTTTACAACCTCAACAATATCTTTAATGCTTAAAATTCTTTCTTCTTTTGTTATCTCTTTATTCAAATCCTCTGGAGCCAAATTCGGCAATCTTAACCAAGTTTTCCATCTGCCAACTTTTGACAGGTCGTATCTGTCAAAATTAAAAAACATATTAAAAATCAAATCTTGCGCTGTATCCGGAGTAACCAAGTCTCCGGGCCTTAACCTTCTATATACTTCCACAAGCGCCTCTTTTTGATCTTTGCAGGTATCTCTTTTTAAAGTTTCTTTTATATATCGTATTTCTCCGGTATCAACATCTTTAAATTCTTTTTCAACTTTTTCAACATTGTCCAAGCCAAGAGCCATCAGCAAAGTTGTTGCAGGCACTTTTCTTTTTCTGTTTATTTTTACTCCAATAAATCCGGACTCTTCTGTTTCAAATTCCAGCCATGCTCCGCGGTTTGGAATAATTTTTGAACCAAAATAATTTTTACCTCTCCAAAGTCTTGCCGTAAAAAAGGCGCCTGGCGAACGGATAAGCTGTGAAACAACAACTCTTTCCACTCCGTTTACAACAAAAGTCCCGCGTTCTGTCATAACGGGAAAATCAGCAAGATAAACTTCTTGTTCTTTAACCTCTTTTGTTTTGAGGTTTACTAATTTAATTTTTACGCGAAGAGAAGCTTCAAGAGAATCATTATTTTTTTTAGCTTCCAGCCCGTTTTTATAATTTGGTTTTGAAAGTTTGTAATCTCCAAAATAAAGCTCAAACTCCTTGCCCGTGTAGTCGCGTATTGGAGAAATTTCTTCTAAAAGTTCTTTTACTCTGACTTTCCAAAAATCTTCCCATGTTTCTCTTTGCATTGTCAAAAGATTGGGAGTTGGGAAAGATAATTTTGATTTTGAAAAATTCTTTACTTTTTTTATAATTTCTGCCATTAATTATTGTGCGGAGAATAGTTCTCGCTCCGCATTAAGAATATTGAAAAAATTATTATTAAAACAAAAAAATTCCGAGCGTACTAAAAAATCGCCGGACGAGGTTTTAAATTTTTCTTAGAGTAAAGTATCCACTTCTTTTTTATACACTTTATATCTTATTCTATATTGATAAATATGTCAAGCGTTATTTAGTATGGAATTTTGTTTAATAATAAATTCAGAAATATTCCTACATTTTGCTGGGTTTCCTGGGCGCTTTGGCTATTAACTATTTTTTGCCACTGGTCAAAAATTTCCTGATCATTTAAATCTCTCACAGCATTTTCCAGCTTAAGCCTGTCTTCAAAATTAACTTCTGCCTCGCCCTGCAAAACTTTTTCCACAAAAAGTTTTGCCAAAAACATTGCCTTTTCATTTACCTGTTGGACTTTAATTTGTCTGGCATTATTTAGCTCTACTTTATCTAAAACATACAAAATACTCACGCCAGCCAAAACTACCAAAAGTAAAATAATAATTATCGCGAAAAATTTCGTTTTTTCCATATAAATAAATATAATAAAATTAAAATTACTAAAGCTAAAAGCGTAATTATTATAACCATCAAAATTCTGTCTGTTGTAAATATTCTTGCCCACCAGTTTTTAACTGAAAGTTCCATATTTTGATGCACCCCGCTACCCTCTTGCACCTGGAATGGTTTGCCTTGGTAAGTTAAATAATCTTGACTCTCAATTTTCAAATAATAATATCCCGGAGGCACCAAAAATGAATATTTTCCGGTATTGTCTGTTATTTGCGGATTTTTCTGCTGAAAATCTTTTGCCGGCCAAATTTCATATTGTCTGGTGGTTTCATTAAGCCAGTAAATAGACACGACTGCCCCACTAATGCGCGCTTCGTCTTTTCCATCTTTTCTATAGACATATCCTTCGGGATCAACAACCATTATCATATTTATTTCCCTGTTTTTGATAAGCTGGTCTTGATATTCTACTATTGTTTTAATTTCGTATTTGCCGTCAATTGCCGGCGAATCAATTGTGGCTGTAAAAACGCCGTCATTTTTAACATCTTTATATTCAAACGCGCTCAAAACAAATTCTTTTTCGGCATTTGCTTGTGGCGATGATAACGGAAAAGCATTCATTAAAGAAGACAAAAGCGCAGAGGTGCGGTCGGCCGAAGTAATATCGGCAGATTTAAAAATTACATAACCTTTTACAGTTTTTGCTTTTGCATCTGGCTTTACCACCAAATACAAGGGCTTGCCTTGAATTGTGTTTATGCTTTGTATTGGTTCACCCAAGTCGGAAATGGAAACCTTGATATTAAAATCAACTTTGTTATTGGCAACTCTGGCAAAAACAACATCTGTGGGTATTCTATTTTTTTCTGCGGTTGTAAATTGAGAAACATCGGGAGCTGTGGTAGCAAAACCGGCTGACTCAGAAATACCGGGAAGAGTAATTTTTGCCACTTTTAATCTATTAATGTCTCCAATTTTTGTTATACCTGTCCTTTCTAATGTTGAAATAAATTCAGGAAATTTTACTGCCAAATCTTTTAATCCTTGAGGTAAAGGCCCGGCAACAAAATCATCAAATTGTTTTTGAGTAATAACGCTCCATCTCTTTTGCAAAGCTTCGGGCGTTTCTTGGGTTACCGATTCGCCAATTGGAGGGTAACTTATCACAGGCCCGTTGTCATTCCCGTTTTTTCCAGTGTCATTCCCGCGAAAGCGGGAATCCAGAAAGCCTGTGATTTGTTCACCGATATTTTTTACCTGTTCGCCAAGTTGGTTTAGTAAATTACTCTGGATCCCCGCGTTCGCGGGGATGACAGGAGAGGCTGGGGCTGGTGGGGTGGGTCCCGTTGCTTGCCCTCCCTGTATGGCAACTAGAGATGAGTAAACAGAGCTTGCGTTTGACGCTGAATCAACTGAATAATATCTAAAGTATGTGTCTTGAGTAATTTGGTACGAGATTGGGGTTGAGTAAACTGTGGCTGGGGTACAAGTGTTGGTGGTATCTGTGCAGTAGTAGGTGTAGGTGCAACCTGAACTTGCATCTGCGCAAGTAAGCGTGGAGGTAATTGAGTTGGCGTCTCTGGTTGTGCTAATTATTGTGGTTGGGGCAGTTTGGTCAATTTTGAGTGTGGAACTCTTGGTTGTTTCTGCGTTGTTGTAAGTGTCTGTTGAATAATAT
>Ga0172379_10001977_pt1 | contig 38198 bp, 27 predicted proteins | sample GrowelOW334metaG_FD_119756 | JGI IMG/M metagenome (GOLD analysis project Ga0172379, IMG submission 119756) | Groundwater microbial communities from an aquifer near a municipal landfill in Southern Ontario, Canada - Groundwater well OW334 metaG | ecosystem: Environmental > Aquatic > Deep... | reverse complement strand
GGTGGGCCCAGTAGGGCATGATCCTACGACCCCCTGATTATGAGTCAGATGCTCTAACCAACTGAGCTATGGGCCCTGAAATTAGGAGTTCCTAATTTGGAGGTGCAATTTTAATCATTTGCGCCGTATTTTTCAAATGTTTTGCGCAATTAAATTTTTGGGATCGCTTTTAACAGCAGGTTCACCACATTGTGTACGTTTTTGGTGAAGACTGCAAGGATCTCGTCCCAGGTAACCGGCGTCTCATCCTCCTTCCAACTGTCGTAGTCGGTGGCCATGGCCACGGCCGCATAGGGAATGCCCAGCTCGTTGGCCAGGATGCATTCGGGCGCGGTGCTCATGTTGACCAGATCGCCACCCCAACCGCGAAACATCTTCGATTCGGCTCGGGTAGAGAAGCGGGGCCCTTCGATGGTGACGATGCATCCGCCCTTGTGGACGGGTAATTTCAGTTCGGTGCCTGCCTCCAGAAGCAACTCGCTCAGCCGCTTGTCGAACGGATCGGCCATTGGCGTGTGTTTCATCTCGTTGGGTTTGAACGCCTCAAAAAAGGTGGTGGCGCGGTGTTTGGTGAAATCGATAAACTGATCGGGAATAACCAGCTCTCCCCTGCCAATCTGCTCGCGCAGGGAGCCGCAGGCCGTGGTAGCCAGGATATGGGTGCATCCCAATTGTTGGATGGCATAGAGGTTGGCCCTGTTGTTCACCTGCGATGGAGTAATGGTATGCTGCCGGCCATGGCGCGACAAAAGAACCACCTCTGTTCCAGCGATGGTACCGCACAAAAAATCTGAACTGGGTGCGCCGTAGGGTGTTTCCACTACGATCCGCTCCTGGTGCTGCAAAATGTCAGGGTTCTCGAGCCCTGAGCCTCCGATAATGGCAATTTTTTTCTTCATTTTCTGATCATTTGACGGGGTGACTATAGTGACGGGGTGAGTTTTTGTTTTGATTTTACAAAATCTGAATTAACTTTAACTAACCTTTTTCGCATCGCATACTAAACCCAAAAAAATTAGTTATGAAAAACATCACTTTGCTTTTTATGGCTTTCCTGGTAAGTGCTATTGCCTCTGCCCAGAAAAACACCCTCACCAACGCTCCCGCGTACCAAATATACGAAGAGAGTGTAGATAAATTGCTACCTTCCATTCCTATTTCGAACAAGTCCATCAGCAAAGAAACCGGCATTTCGGAGAAACTGTCGATCCAGTCGTTTCAGAAATCTGAAGAGAAGAACGATATCAATATCGTCATTGAAGTGGTCAAGTACATCAGCAATCCACTGAATGTTAATCCAATGACTATGTTTAGCAAAGGGCCCAGTACCCTCAATCGTCAATCGTCGCTCAACTCCATCGCCTTCCTTATGCTTGAAGGAGATGCTGAGGATCAGATCCTGAAGAAGACAAAAAACTGTCTTTTCTCGCAGGTCAACATCGATCCGGAAGAGGGCAGCGATTACCGGATCAAGAAGGCAGGGGAAAAGATGAAGAAAAGGGAGTTCGGCATGAACGTAGATTCCATGTTCAACTACAACAACTCCCTGCTAAAAGGCAGCTTCCATGATGCCGAGGCGAAATGGGACATGGGGAACGAGTTCCGCCACTTCTATTATGCTGCTGCCGGTAATGTGGTGGTAGAGGTAGAGGTTTATTCGCACAAGACTCCGCCGGAAAAATCGCCGGATGCAAGGGCCATTGCCAACAGCATATTGTCCAAACTCCCCCACAACCAGAGCATAACGGAGGCCAACTTAGAGGTATATCCCAAAACAACAATCACCGGAGACCCCAATGAGTATGGTTTAATCCCTGCCTCCCCGCTCCTGCCGGCCAAGATCATCCTCAAAACAGGTAAACCCAACGTGAATGTCAATTTTGCCCTGATGGTCAATAGTACCGGTGAACTCCGGGCCAACAATCAAACGGGAAAATTTCTGGATGTAACAACCGATGCCAAGGGCGAAGCCACAGTTTGGTACTACTATACCGATACTAAAAAGATCACAGCTCCGGTGGAGGTTCAGGTGGTCGCCGAAGTTGAGGGCAAAAACAGAAAGGCTCACATCACCGTCGGTTTTGGCCTGGCTTTTGAAAAGATCTCTGCTATTCCGGAACAGGTATATATCTACTCACTGGAGAAACCATATGCCTTTGCACTGAGCGTGAAAAGCACCTTCTTTCCCAAATTAAACCTGGTAAACTACCTGCATGCAGCTCACGACAGCAAGATCTGGGGAGGCAAGATGGTCGGGGTTGAGTTGACTTCCGACTGGGTCAATCAACCCGATGGAGCGCCAAAGGATTCATCTTTTTCCGGGACAACACATATCAGCTCCACCAACATCAGTAACAGTTCGAACGTACTGGTAGCCAACGACATACCCTGGCGGTTTTACACCGATATCAGCTATCCTGCCTGTGTGCTAAAAAGCGAGGGAACGCACATCTATAAAATTTCAGGCAGACTCTGTGTCATGCAGGGTGATGCACCCCAAATGCCTCTTTTAGGTTTGATGAACGAAGAACAATTCAAGCCGGATGCCATTATACCGCTTTCGTCTGATTATCCCGAACGTTGGTATAAAAGTGTTATCTGCTCGCTGGCTTCGGTCAATTCTGAACAGGCGTGGTTTGTGCTGGAGGCGGTCAAACTGATTCCAACCTATGGGATGATCGCGGATGCATCGACGACGGCTTCCTCTTTTCTTTGTGGTATATTGAATGGCGATTATCAGAAAAGCCTGATTGATCTGGCCTCCTGGCTTGGCGGACAATATCTCGATAACCTAACGGAATCAAGTGTCTTCAATACCTTGTCGAAAAAGAACCAGGATGCCGTTATGGCAGCCAGATTGGCTTACTTTGGTGTAGATCAGGTCAAAAAGAAGGGAGAGGTGGAACAAATCAGGGAGAATCAGAAGAATAGAGGTAAGTGAAGAGTGGAGAAAGAAGGGGATGACTGGGATGACTGGGACGACTGGGATGACTGGGACGGTGAAACGGAAAAGTTGTGAGGGTGAGAAAATAAGCAAATTTAAAGAGCGTGTCGTTTATTGCTTAAGGCTTTCCTGGTAAGGAAGAAGAGCTTTGCCAGTCCGTACATCAGCACCAGGGCGAAGATGATGGCAGCGCCGGATGGGATATCATATACATAGGAGAAGACCAGTCCGGAGATGGATCCCACAAACCCAAAGAAGATGGAGAAGAAGATCATCTTGTGGAAATAGCGGGTGAAAAGGTTGGAGATGGCCTGCGGAATGGTGAGCAGCGACATCACCAGAATGATTCCGACCACCCTGATATTTAATACAATGGTCAAAGCCACCAAACAGATCAGGATCATGTTGAAAAGCCTGACCGGCGTATTGTTGGTAAGGGCATACTCTTCGTCGAAGGAGATGAAGAGGATCATCCTGTAGAAGAGGATAAAGAATGCGCCAATTCCCAGTGTAAGTAACGTTAGGAACAGAATATCGGTGAGCGAGACCGTAAGGATGTTCCCGAACAAATAACTCATCAGGTTGGGGGCATATCCGGGAGTCAGGAAGATAAAGATGATCCCCAGGGCCATTCCCAGGGCCCAGAGCATGGCGATGGCGGAGTCCTCGCGGAGATCGGCCTTCCTGGTAAAGAATTCGATCCCAAGGGCCGAGAATATTCCAAACATAACGGCTCCCAAAATCGGATCAAATCCCATGTAATAGCCCATGCCGATTCCCCCGAAGGAGGCGTGGGTGATGCCGCCGCTGATGAAGACGATCCGGCGCGACACGATGTAGGTCCCAATGATGCCGCAGGTAATGCTGGCCAAAAGTGAGGCAAGCAACGCGTTGCGGAAGAAATTCATTGCCAGCAGTGACATCAGGTTTTCCATCATGATTCGTGTTGGTGTAGGACGGTATGGGGGATTTTCCCGTGGGTGATAATCTGTATCGGGCATTCGTAAGCCTCCATCAGCTCAGGGGTAATTTTGTTCCCAGGATGGTAATGGAGCGAGTGGTTCACACAGGCGATCGATTTCACATAGGTGGAGATGGTTCCGATGTCGTGGGAGACCAGCAGGATGGCTATGTTTTCGTTGAACCTGCGTAACTTTTCGTAGAGCTCTCTCTCAAAACGGTTGTCGACATAGGTGTTGGGCTCATCCAAAACCAGCAATTTGGGCTGATTCACCAGGGCCCGGCAGAGCAGGGTACGCTGGATCTGTCCGCCGGAGAGTTCGCCGATTGCTTTGTTACGGATCTCGTAGATGCCCATTTCGTTCATCAGTTCGCCGGCATATTCCAGATCCTTTTGCGCGTACTTTTTGATGATCCTTTTTTTGGACATTAGTCCGGATTTCACCACTTCAGAGACAGAGATCGGAAATTTGCGGTCGATGTTGTTGATTTGCGGCAAGTATCCGATGCGGTGGTGGTTACCTTCGGTCATGCAATCATGAAAGACCACCTCTCCCCTGAAAGGCGGTAAGAGTCCGAGGATGGCCTTCAGCAGTGTGGTTTTGCCGCCTCCGTTGGGACCGATCACGCCGATAAAATCCTTGTCGTGGATGGTCAGGGAGACATCTGAAAGGATAATGTTATCCTCGTAACCTACCGTGAGGTGGCGAATGTCGATCAAAGGAACCATGTAGGTGAGATTTTCAAACATCGTATCGCATGCAAATTTACAACTATTTTGGTGGTTGGACCACTATTTTGCTGCTGCCATTTTACGAGCCAGTGAGATCATCTCTCCCGGCCAGTCGTAAGCCAGCGGATCGATCTGGATCACCTTACTGCCAGTTTCATTGGCGACGATGTCGGCATTCTCCACATCAAACTCTCTTTGAATCATGATGTATTTGATATTCTGTGTTTTTGCCTCATCTATAATACCTTGAATGTGCTTTGGGGTGGGTATTTTCCCTTCAAATTCAATGGAGAGTTGTTCGAGACCATACTGTCTGGCAAAGTAGCCCAGGGCGGGGTGAAAGACCATGAATTTCCTTGAAGAAATGTCTGTCAGAATTGCCTTTACAACCTTGTCTACACTGTCGATTTTTGTCAGCAACCGGTCGAGGTTTTCCTGAAATCTGGCTTTGTTGGCGGGGTCAATTTTCACCATTCCGTCGAAAATGTTTCTGGCAATGATCCTTGCCCCATCCGGGGATGACCAGGTATGGGGATCTACCCCCTTTTCGTGCTGGTGATCGCCATGGTCATGACCGGCAGCACGTATCAGTTCCACCCCGGTCGAGGTATTGATAAAGACAAGGTTGGGATTGATGGATTTAAAATTCTCGAGGAAAGCATCTTCGAAACCGAGGAACCCGTTGGCAAAAAAGGCGCCTGCTTTGGACATTTCGCTCATCTGTCGGGGAGTAGGATTGTAGGTTTCGGGACCTACACCCGGAGGAACCATGACGACGGAGGTATAGAGATTACCTGTGATCTGGTCGGCAAAATACTGAAGCGGCAGGATGCTGGCGAAGACAATTTTCTCCGATGGTTTTTTGGGAGTTGTCTGGCAGGAGACCAGGGCGATTATGGCGAAAATAAATAATGTTATTTGTCTCATTTTAAAATTTTATATCGATTTCGACCAGCAGGACAATTGGGACTATCAGCCGTTAGTCCTCAATGCCCCTCGGCCCTTCGACTTCGCTCAGGATACCACTTCGCTCGGGGACCCGGGTTCTCCGTTTCCCCGTTTCAATGCAATGCGCAGAAGTTCAGAACCCCAATCCCCTAGTCTTCTTCATTCCAGTCATCCACTCGTCTCCGTCTTTCCGTCATTTCCGTCATCCAAGTCGTCTCCATCTTTCCGTCATTTCCGTCGTCCTAGTCGTCCCCATCGTCCTAGTCTCCCCCTCTCCCCTTCGTTTTCTTCGGTGGTACCGGATCATATCCCGAAGTCCCCCATGGATGGCAGTGCAAAATCCGGTTGGTGGCCATGATAAAACCCTTGAAGGGCCCATGGATTTTGACTGCATCGACGGCATACTGCGAACAAGTGGGTATGTGGCGACAAGATGCGGGTGTGAGCGGCGAAATGGCAGCACGGTAAAAGTAAACCGGGAACAGAACGATCTGCACCAATATCCATCTTAATCCTGCCGCTATCTTATTGATCATGACTCACCCAATGAACCTATTTTTACTACGAAACCAATGCAAAGTTACCCAAAAATCGGAAGAATAGTATTCGCAACCATTCATATTATGAGTAAAAATTTGTCATTCAACGGGATAGAAATATTTCACTTTCTAAAACTTTTGCTATAACAATTACGTTTATTATAAAACCTTTGTGTGTCCTTCGCGGCAACCTTTGAGACCTTCGTGGTGAAATAGTTATTAAAATTTTACCCCGAAGGTCACAAAGGAAAGCCCAAAGTAACACAAAGAACAAAAAATCGCAAGCGATTTTTTGTTCTTTGTGAACTCTGTGCCTTCCTCTAAATTTTATAAAAAGGCAACTATGTTGTTGCTTCATAAAATATTGATTATTGGTTATTTATACTCTGTGTAAGAATTTTTTTTATCATATAAATGCAGTTATTCAATCAAAATAAACACTCCCTGAGGCCGGTTCTGATCACAGGAAATGTAGAGATATCGCCCAATGTATTCGTTGTTTCATGGAAAAGAGAGGGCGATTTCGACCCCGGTCAGGTGGTAAAAATAACCGCCGACTTGAAGGACGCACCACGGATCTATAGCATTTGCAGCGGTAACCGGGAGGAGAACATATCCGTCTTGTTCAACGTCAAACCGGGAGGAGTGCTTACGCCGCACCTTTCCCAAATGAAACCGGGTGAACTCATTTATGTTTCGGAGCCCTATGGCAGCTTCTCCTGCGATGAGTCGCCTGCCTGGTGGATCGCAACCGGGACCGGTATCGCCCCCTTTTACAGCATGATAAGGTCGGGCAGATACCAAAACAAAAAGCTATTGCATGGGGTGAGTTATGCCAACCAGTTTTACTTCGAAGATTACCTGCAAAAAGTGTTGGGCAGCAACTACATCTGCTGCTGCAGCCGGGATAAAAACGGAGTTCACTTTCCCGGCAGGATAACGGATTATCTGCAGGGGTTGCCAGAGCTTCCCAAAGCGGATAAGTACTATCTTTGCGGACAGGCACTGATGGTGGTGGAAGTTCGGGACCTGTTGATCCAAAAGGGAGTTCCCTACAGTCAGATTTATGCCGAGATATTTTTCTAAGACGATGGAAACCAGCAAAGAACCACTTTTCGGTAAAACATTGAAGGAGTTGATCCAGGTCACGGTCGATTTGGGATTGCCAAAATTTACGGCAGGGCAAATCGCCGACTGGCTTTACAAAAAACAGATCAACTCCATAGAGGAGATGAGCAATCTTTCCAGGAAAACCAGGGAGCTGCTGGCCGAAAAATATGATTTTGGCACCAATCCGGCGGTAAAAATGCAGATGAGCGCTGATGGAACCAAAAAATACCTTTTCGTAACCGGAAAGCACCAATTTATAGAGACGGCCATGATACCGGATGATGATCGTGTCACGGTGTGCGTCTCTTCGCAGGTTGGATGCAAGATGGGGTGCCTATTCTGCATGACTGCTAAACAGGGCTTCCAGGGACAGTTGTCGGCCGGCGAGATCGTGAACCAAATTCGAAGCATCGACGAGGCGGAAGCCGTATCCAACATCGTTTACATGGGAATGGGCGAACCCTTCGACAACCTGGATGAGGTGCTGAAAAGCATCGAAATCCTAACTTCTGACTGGGGTTACGCGATGAGTCCGAGGCGTATCACCGTCTCCTCCATCGGGATTGTTCCGTCCATGGTAAGGTTCCTGAATGAGAGCGAGGCACACCTGGCCATCAGCCTGCATACCCCGTTTGATGAACAACGCAAGAGCTTGATGCCGGTTCAGATCGCCTATCCGATTGCAGAGGTGGTCGACGAGATCAGGAAATGGGATTTCAGCGGACAGCGACGCGTCTCATTCGAATACATACTCTTCAAAGGACTGAACGACACACCGATACATGTCAAGGAGTTGGCTCGTCTGCTCAATGGCATCAAATGCAGGATCAACCTGATCCGTTTCCATCCGGTTCCTGGGACACCACTGGTGAGTCCCGACGAAGAGACTATCACCCACTTCAAGAACCAGCTCAACGACAAAGGGATCTTTACCAGTATCCGTGCATCGCGTGGGCAGGATATATTCGCCGCTTGTGGATTACTTTCTACGAAGGAACAGAACCAGGCGAAAGGATAAAGGATAAAGTAAAAAGGATACAGTGGTATTCGTGTTGTGATAAGGATCTGTACCATTGATCTTTAAGTATGTTTGGTAGTATCTTGATAAGAGCGTTCCCTACTTTATCCTTTTTACTTTATCCTTTATCCTTCCCTTCTCCCAGTCTCCCCTTCTTTCTCTTCCATCAACAGATCTTTACCGTCTCGATCCCCAAAATCATCGCCAGCTTTTCGATAGACGAGGCAATGTGACCGACGCCGATGGCGCAGTGGTGGGCGGGGCCCTGTTTCGACCATTGGTTCATAAAAGCTTTGGCTCCGGGGGCGAAACAATAGCGGCTGTTGGTATTGCCGATTTCGAGAACTGGTCCGGCCACTGATTCTCCTTCTGCAACAAGAAAGAAGATCCCATTCTTTCCCTCCACGACCGAGAGCAGGGTTACCGGACCGTGTTTGACACTCATCTGGAGGAGAGACCTTTGCCGGGTTTGCCGTGAAAGATCGGAAGCGGAATCAACCTGACACGACCTTCAGCGATAGCGAAATGGGCAGGACCGTCGTGGCCCAGCATCACCACGTCATCGTTGAAGTCCATCAGGTAAAATTCCGAGAAGGAGCCTCCGGCACCAAACGCTGACATGATCTTCATGGCCTGCGCATTTTTCACTTCACACTCTCCGGCAACAGAGATATTTTCCCCGGTAAGCAGGGTATTTCCGGCAATGATGGAGGTAACAATATTTTCATAATCATTGCCTGATTCCCCTTAGTAGTAGTAAGCCATCGATCCCAATCCATGCGCCTCTACCAGTTTATCGAGAGCAACGGAAGTACGGGCTGCACGGTCAATTTCATCTTCGGCACATTCAGCGGTCACATCAAATGTTGTATGAAATTCCTTAATCTTGGCAGCTACTTCATCCGGAGTGACCCCATCCCGCCACCTTTTTAACTCGCACATTTCGATCATTTCGATGTGTGTACCAAAAACGGCTGATTGTTGGGTTAGGTCGGTATAGACATCAAGCATGCCTCCGTAGTAATGACCCAAAATACCGGGTCTGTTGATGCGGAGATTTGCAGCCACAATGGCTGCCCGAACCCACTCTTCGATCTCTTTCCATGAATTTTGATCCTGGAGGTATCCGGTTACGATATCGTATTTAATTCCGGAACGGTTGAAGACACTGCTATTTCGGGAACGGAACAAGCCTGACAGTGCTCAAGCCACAAGCCGGTCATTTTACCCCTGTCGTTTAATTTGTTGAAGGCTGCATAATCGAGGGTGGCTAAAGGTTGCAGGTTCAACAGGATCACCGGCACCTTAACCTTTTGGGCAACAGGCAGTACCGTCGAAGAGAGTGCATAGGTTGAAATGTAGAGGAAGAGTAGTTCGATCTCCTGGCTTACCAGGAAGGCGGCCGCCTCGCGGGCCCGGATCGGATTGTCGACCATTCCGGCATCGATAACCTCTGCACCGAAACCGGCAATTTGACGGCTAATCTCATTTTGGTATCCTGTAAGGTGATCCAGTAACCCGGCGAACTGTCCCCAGTAGGTATCCAGTCCGACACCCATTAATCCAACTTTTATCTTCATAAGTGCCAAATATTGAGGGAATAATTGTTCTTTATGATAAAATTGCTTCCTTTTGTTATCTTTTTCAATACAGAATTGATTTTCAGCCAAAATCAACAATTTTAGCCTATATTTGGAAGCGTAATTATCCAGCTATATAAACTTGAATGTAATGTCAGCCGTATTTACTTCCGATTTGAAACATCGAATACTTTTGTCAGACCTCTCTGTTGCATTTTTTATTCTTTTGCTGTTTTCCATCTTCAAATCCCATGCAGATTTGGTATTACTGATCTCCTGGCCTTTCATTTTCGTTTATTTTCTACTAATGCGCAGGATTAAGGCTCTTTCTCACTTGCTTTTGGCTACCCTGATGGCGGTTATCTGGGTCCAGTTTGCCAAAGAGTATTATGGTTATAAATATGACTACCTCAAGATCTTTGGAATGAATACCTTGCCACTAATGGCATGGACTTTAACACTGCTTGGGTTAGGGGAGGTCTGCAACTATTTGAAATTCAAGAGAGAAATCCTTAATTTTTTAATTTTTGTTCCCTCTTTCTGGTTTTTATTGATTCTTTTTGAAACTGTTGCCTATCACGTTCTGGAGATTCGAAATACGATGACGGGCAGTTATATCGGGTTGCCATTTTGCAATTGTCTCCATGCCCCAACCTGGATGAAGATGGTCTATTTTGCGATGGGTCCTGTTTATTATGGTCTATCCCTTTTTACAGATCATATTTTGGACTCCACACATCCTAAATAAGTTGCAAATAAGTCGAAATAAAAGTTTTCAGGGAGCAAATCCGAATATCCTGCCTGAATAAATAATCGTCAGAAGAGGGTGTAATGACAAAGTTCATAGGGGCTTTCAGATCTGCGAAGGCCAAATAGTTTCCTTTACTCAGTTGCGGAGAGTTGGAATATTTGATTTCGGCAGTTACCACCACCCTCAATCCTTTGACAAAAACCAAATCTACCTCAGTACCTTGGTGGGTTCGGTAAAAATAAAGTTCGATCTGATTTTTCTTTAGCGCCACCAGTTGGTTGACCACAAATGATTCCCACGAACTACCTACTATGGGATTTCCTGCTAAGCTGTTTAAATCAGTTATCCCGGTCAGGTAGTGGAGAATACCTGTGTCGGTCAGGTAAATTTTTGGACTCTTTACCAGCCGCTTTTTCATGTTCCATGAGAATGGGTGAAGGCTTTTCAACAAAAATGCTTCTTCAAGAAAATCGATGTACCGCTTCACGGTTGGGGTTGTCACATCCAGCGAATTGGCGAGGTTAGTCGCATTGAACAATTGACCATTCAGATAAGCCATCATGGACCAAAGGTTGCGAATCGTTGTGGGAGAGGCACTTAATCCAAGCTGCAATAAATCACGGTTCAAATAGGTACTGACAAAATTCTCCATCCATTTTTGCGACAAATCTTTACCAGGTGCAAACAGGGATTTTGGAAATCCGCCTTTTATCCAAAGATCATTCTGGGCAACCGATTCCGAAATTTCGGTTAAATCGAACGGGAAAAGCTGATGGTAGGCTATCCTGCCGGCCAAAGATTCAGAAGAATGGCGGATCAGTTCCGGGGATGCAGAACCCAACAAAAGAAATTGTCCGGGTTCACCGGTTCTATCAACCAGTGCACGCAAAAGCGGATAGAGTTCTTTCTTGTTTTGAACTTCATCTACCACAACAAGTTTGTCAGTATGGTACGAAAAGAACAGTTCAGCATCGTTAAGTTTGTTTAAATCCGACTGTAGCTCAAGATCCAGATAGAGTGTTGGTTTGCTTGCACCGGCCATAATTGTTTTGGCCAGGGTGGTTTTGCCCACCTGGCGCGGACCAATGATCGATACGACTGGAAAGAAGCTCAGCGAATCATGGATTTCAGCACAAATTCTTCTGGTGATTGTCATGGTAGATGACTTTAAAATTTAAAATTTCATGATAACATAAATGATTTGTCCATGAAATTTTAAAATCATATTTTAAAATTTCATGGACAAATGTATATAAAATATTTCAAATTGCAACAAATAAACAGGAAAATATTACATTAAATTCTTTTATATGATACACTTAGCGAAAATCGACAAGTATTACGACTCAAAGTTCCAGCGGACTTTCGTCTTAAAAGGGATTAAACTCAATCTGAACGGAGAGAACGTGCTGATTGCCGGCAATTTTGGCGTTGCCTCCGCCACTTTGAGCATCCAGTTCCAGAAAGCGGGTACCTGGTACAAATATTTTACGGATGCTACCCTGGATGCAACCAATACCACTCAAAGTCTGATTTTGGCGCCCGGCGAGTTCAGGCTCTATTCGACTGTCAATTTTTCCAAACCCAATATCACGACCGAAGTGGATGTTCTTCCCCTACCAACAGCAGGATTTGTCCTCTGGCCCAACCCGATAAGCGAAATAATAAATATATCCTCTACTACTCCGCTTTCGCGTATTATTGTCTATTCGATAACCGGCAGTAAAATTAAAGAGTTGAACCTTCCGGGTACGGAAACTTCCGCTCAGGAGTTTTATTTGGGCGACCTTCAGCGTGGAAACTATATAATTCAAGCAGTTAGCAAAGAAGGGAAAACAGAGTCGAGGAAGATTGTCAAGTACTGAAGCCAGGGAATGATTCTGGGAAAATCGATCTCAAATGTGGTATGATTTTTGCATTTTTCTTCCGTAATTGTAGAAGAAATCAAAAACAAATTATTACGGATGAATAAGAGCTTTGGATTTATTTTGGGCGGGGTGCTTTTGCTACTGGCTTTGGTATCCTTTAATGCGAAAGACAAAGCTTCAGACTTCTCCAATCAGATAATCTACAGGTTCAATAAAATTTGGTTGGACGTTCCTCAGGAGAAGGCTTATCTCCAAACAGACAAACCATATTACAACGCGGGTGAAGATCTTTGGTTCAAAGGTTATCTGGTAAATGCCTCCACCCACATGCCCACCGCTTTGAGCCGCTTTCTTTATGTTGAGTTGATTGACGATGCCGATTCGGTTATTTCACGGGTTAAAGTGCGCAAAGATTCATTGGGTTTTTCAGGATTTGTGAAACTGAATCCCAAGCTTTCTGCCGGGCATTACACCTTGCGCGCCTTTACCTATTGGATGCAGAATGCTACTGCCGACTACTTTTTCAGAAAGAATATTTACATTGGTAACAGCCTGGCTGATGGCGTCACCTGCCAGATAATTTATGGTACTCCTGAAAAAGGCAATATTCCCGTTAATTTGATTTTCGCCAACAGTTTGCAAAGTCCGATGAATGGAAAAACTGTTCTTGTCAACCAAAACGGGAGTAAAAATTTCAAAAAAAAGCAATCATATACCATTAATTCGGATGGGAAAGTCAACTTTCAACTGGCCATTGACAGCACGGATCATGCGAAGAAATGGCTGGAAGTAGCAATGGATCAGGGAGAGTTTAAATACAGCAAAAAGTTTTATCTTCCTGATTTTAGCAACGATTTTGACGTTCAGTTCTTTCCTGAAAGCGGAGTCCTGGTTGATGATAATATGCAGGTTGTAGCTTTTAAGGCAATTGGAACGGATGGACTATCTGTTGAAGTGACGGGCAAAATTTTCACCGGCAATAATTTATTGGTGTCAGAATTTTCCTCCCTGAACAAGGGTATGGGGAAGTTTATCCTTCAACCAAAGAAGGAGGAGCGTTATTATGCGGTAGTTAAAAAAGGGGATGGTTTGGAAAAGCGATTTGAACTGCCGCTTGTTCAATCAGGGGGTATAGCCCTTCACTTGATAAATTTTAACGGTAGAATTGTCTATGAGGTAATCAATCACTCCAACCGGCCAAATAATTCGCTTTACATGCTTGTTCATTCCAGAGGAAAAGTATGCGCGATTTATCCAGTCAATCAGTTGGGTGGCAAGATCCCAGAAACTATACTTCCGGCAGGGATCAACTCCTTTTCAATTATTGATACTCTTGGCAACACGCTGTGCGAGAGATTAGTGTTTGACTGGGCACTTAATCTGACTAAGATAAAAATGAAGGCCGACAAGTCAGCTTATGGCAAGCGTGAAGCTGTCAATTTAGATTTCTTTGTTAGTTCTGAGAAGGGAAGACCGCTGGACGGAAAATTTTCGGTTAGTGTTACAGACAGTCGGACGATCCTGAAAGATACATTGGCAGATAATATTGTAAGCTATTTTTTGATGACCTCTGATATTAAAGGACACATAGAAGATCCTGCAGTATATTTCGCTGACAACTCAGCTTCGACCCGGGAAAAGATGGATATTTTGATGCTGACACAGGGCTGGCATCGGTTCAATACTACCGATGTGGTAAAGGGACAGATTGCAAAACCAACTTATTATCTGGAACAAGGTCAGGCGCTTTCAGGTAAAGTGACCAACATTCTTGGAAAGCCTCCCAGAAAATTCGATGTGATTGCCCTTTCCAGTTACAAAAACAGTATCCGAATCACGCAAACTGACAGTCTTGGACGGTTTCTGATTGAGGGGATTGAATTTCCCGACAGTACCTCCTTTATCCTTAAGGCAGACAAGAAAAAAAGTCTTACCGATGTGGAAATTATTCCGGACTTAGATGATTTCCTGAAATCAACCAACATTTTGCCAATTCCACGTAGCAACAGAATTCCTGCTCCATTGGAATATTTTCAGCAAAGCAAGGATAAATACTATTTTGAAGGAGGGATGAAAGGGGTCAATCTGGATGAGATAACCGTTGTCGCAGAAAAGAAGAAAAGTAGTTCAGCGAATCAATACTATTCGGGATTGGAAGATGCCCAGGTTAACTCGAAAGATCTTGAAAAATTTTCGGGGATGAGCATTATGACTGCCATCTCGATGTTGTCCGGAGTTCAGGTGATGGGCGACCGGGTTTCAATTCGCGGTAGTACAAACAATCCCCATTTTCTTGTGGATGGTTTCTCAACCGAAAATATAGAAGATATTGCCTATCTTAATGTCAATGATGTATCTGAAATTTCAGTATTCAAAGGGGCAAGCGCTGCTATTTTTGGTTCACGAGGCGGCAACGGAGTAATTGCCATTACCCTTAAGAATGGGGATGAACGTACGTCCAGAATTTCAACGCCCTCCAGTTTAGTTCATATTGTTCCTCTGGGATATCAGAAACCGGCTCAATTTTACGTTCCAAAATATGAAGTAGACTCAGTTCGCCTGGGTACAACTCCGGACCTAAGAACAACTATATACTGGAATCCAGCGCTTTCATCTGATAGTACCGGAATAGTCCATGTCAAATTCTTTACCGCCGACAAGGCCAATGATTATTCGGTTGTGTTGGAGGGTATAACCAATAGCGGTGAAATATGCCGTTATGTTGGTGCTTTGAAACGGGAAGATAAATAGTCAACTATTGAGGTAGCCGTGTATTTGACAGGGACCGACTTTTTCTCAAGCAGATCAATTTAGTTCTTTCGTAAAAGTTTGGAACTTCTTCCAAAACTCTGGATCGTCTTCAGAATCCTCCTCAGCATCTTCCTCCTCTATCGTTTTAGCGAACCGATCCGATCCTAACCGGTGGCTGAAATCGATATAGAAGTAATCAGTTGGTTTCAGAGGGTCAAGAAAAGCGCGGAACTGATCCCCTTTTTGGATCTCCACGTTGGTTTGAGGTGGTTCCCAGTCAGAGATTTCATTCTCAAGCGAAATAAAATCATCCAATTTTGTGGTGGGCATCTGGGTGTCCTTGTCGATTCGAAAGCGTAGATATTTGGTTTGCGGATTTGCCTCCAGCACTGTAGCCAACACCGGACCTCCGGATGTTATGAGTTTCTTCTGACTTCCAGGTTTGTGTGCTGAAGCGGCAATGGATCCGAGTAGTGTGAGGCGAAACGCCATAAGAAATGCGATAAACATTAATCCAAAAAACAGGGGAGCTGGCCAAAATTCATCCCAGGTGTTTACGACTCCCTGATCCGGCTGACCGGTAAGATAGATCACCTCCACCTCTTCTCCAGCTTGCAAACGGGACAAAGGCTTGGCGAGCGATCTTCGAATAGTATGGGATGTGCCCGACGCATCTTCAAAAGTGATCATCGGGAAAAGACCGGTTGCTTTGCTGCCGTCATTCATGGTGGAGCTATCCCATTCGGAACCTATGACGTGGCCGACTGTCTTGATACCGTTGTTGCGCAGGTTGGTTGCTGATTGGTATGTCCAATAAGTACCTATCCCGCACGCTGGGATCGCTAAAGACAAAATAAAGAGAATGGGGAAACGAACAGGGCTCAGGTGAAAGTGGGCAATGAGCCTGGGTAACAGATGGAAGGGATCATCAAATGTGGAGACCCTGGAACTGACAATAGCTGTTGTCCACATCAAAATAATAATTGTGATAAAGCCCAGAATAAAGCCAACACCCCGATATTCATTTAACATGACGAGATGGGCATCACTGGGATTTGACGGGTTGTACAATACCGTTACCTTGTCTCCCAAATGCGATAAAGACCACCCGACCAATTCCCTGCTCGTGGCACTGGCGCGTTCTCCTGTTGACGTGACAAATTCAACAATTGGTCGCAAGGGGTCAGGTTCTGACCCTTCAACCTTTGCCATAGCAACTACAATGCCTTTCGCTCTTTTGCCTTTGATCGATAAACGAACCGGATCCTTTAGTATCATACTGAGAAAAAACAGCAACAGCAGAACAACTCCGCTAAATATCCATCCACCCCAATTAATTGTCAAGACTTTTATTTTAATAATTTGTCTTTTATTTTTTGCTCAATTCATTCTTGCATAGATTTTACCTTTCCAGTAAATTGGTTCCTTGGGATTTTCTTTGTTTTCAAAATTAAAACTGAAAACAGCTTTCATTATTCCTTCTTTCCAACGATTTTTGTCTATCGCAATATTCCCTTTTGTACAATAAATAATTTCGCTGCCGGATGTATCAATACTGTTCAAATCTATTGTGGCATAGCAACTGTCTTGAAGAATATCTATATTCAGACTGCAATGTGTCGAAATACTTGTTAGGGTAAAACAATGGAAACTATTATTGCTTAAGCGATTTACCTCGATAAAGTCTGTCCCGTCGTATTCGTAACACCGGGCTTCACATTCGATTGAATGAGCCTGATGTGTTGTGTCGATAATTGCATAGAATGCCCGCAAAGAGTCGGCATAAATACGACCTGTGCTATCTTTCATGGCATCAATTTCAGGGGGACAAAGCCCGTCGCAGCTTAATTGTCCATATTCATTTTTATAAACCCCTTCCGGATAACTCCATTTTTTTATAAATGAAAAATCGCCAGCCAGATTTTCAACCCATTTGATGAGAATTGGTGTTGAGGTTGATTTAACAGTCCCTTTTGTATTTTGTCCCCACAGATGAGAACTGAATAAAACAAGAACAAAAATCACTATGCTATTTTTCATTTTGTAATTATGTGATGTAATTTTCTCAAACAAATATTAACTTTCTTTCGTCCAATTTGCTTTCTTTATCAAGTGTGATTTTCCTTTATTTGGTTTTTTTTCGCCTGCAGTATAGAAAAATTCCCCTTTTTCATTCATACCGATTGGGAATTCTGTTCTGTCTTTCCAATCTTGTGTTTGGAGTTCTGGAATTGGTTCTGAGTTGATTTTTGTATCAAAATCTTCTCTTGCTTTTTTAGTTATGCCGTTTTCTATGTTTGATGTGACATTTGCAAAAAAATCAACTGCTGTTGCTGGAATTTCTAAAAGAAAAATCTGTGTCTTATTTCCAATTTTGTGAATATCCAAGACTTTAAAGAATGCGTTTGATGTTAAAAGAACATGTCCAAATTTTTTAGCGTCTGGATTGAATGCAGATAAATCTTTCGCATTTGCAGAAGCAATTAAGTAACGACAGTTTGCTACAAGTCCGCCATCTTTATAAGTCATATCAGTAAAACCGCGTTCTGTCAAAATTTGTCCTATCTGATATTTTGAAATTAAACCCTCAGAAAGTGTTGTATCTCTGTAGAAAAGTGTCAGATCTGAAAATGTCTGCTTGTATATTTCTTCTATTTCAGTATTATTCATGTTATATGAGTTTAGATTACAGCTAATCAATAGTAGAACAACTGCTATATAGGTATATTTAGTCATCTAGTGCCATATAAAACGTTGATGTTTAATGTCATGAGCCAGCATGAATTCCCCAAATAATGAGTAGGCTTCATTTACACTAAATTCCTTTTTTATTGCTTGTATCAGACCTGACTTATCCCCATCCTTTAAGTTAAAAATTGGATAGAATTTGTTTACTTCCTCCGGCTCTATTGAATAGATGTATTCATGATCAGAATTTCCCCAGGCTTCTTCGACGGATTTGCCAGTATCATACCCATCAAAGTATAACTGGTCCTTCTCGTTAAAATAGATCTGCATGGAAATTTTAATGTTGGAATTTTCCAGATAAAATAGAATTACTTTTTCCATTTTTTGTATTTATTTTGATTTGGCATTTCGGTCAGGTCCCAGCCGCTGGCTGAAATCGATGTAGAATTTCTCAAAAGGTTTCAGTGAGTCCAGATAAGCACGAAACTGATCGCCTTTTTTAATTTCCGATCCGGTTCGGGGTGGTAGCCAGAAAGTAAATTCACCCTCAAGCGAAACAAAATCCGCTAATTTTGTTGTAGTAATCAGCGTATCCTTTTCGATCCGGTAATGGAGATACCGGACTTTCGGATTGGCCTTAATCACTGTAGCGATGGCCGAAACCCCTGAAGTTTTGAGCTCCTTGTGAATTCCAGGGTCATGTGTAGCTGAGACGATGCTTTTGTACCCATTTAACACAAGAAAAAGCAATACCAGGAAGGCAATCGAACAGAATCCAAAAAAAATCGGAGCCGGCCAAAACTCATCCCAGGTATTCACACGTCCTTGATCAGGTTTTTTGGCGAGGTAGATGACCTCCACCTTGTCGCCTACTTTAAGCCGGGACAAAGGCTTGGCCAGTGATCTTCGAATGGTGTGTGATGTACCGGAAGCATCTTCAAAATCGATCATGGGAAACATACCGCTTCCAGTAGTGCCATCGTTGCTTTTGGCGTAAACTCTTTCGATACCGGTGACGTGCCCTACTCCCTTGATGCCTTTGGAGAGCAGTTCGGCTGTTGTTTTGTATGTCCAATAGGTCCCCCCCACACATGTCGGGATGGCAAAAAACAAAATAAAGAGAACAGGAAAACGAACAGGGTTCAGGTGAAAATGGGCAATGACAGTTGGCAGGAGATGGAACGGATCATCCAATGTCGGGTCATTCGATATGAGTATCCCACCCATCCACATCAGGATTAAAACAACGGCAAAGCCCAGAAGAAAGCCTGCCGGTCCCAACGGAAACTCACCCCACAAGAGTAGCTGGGCATTTTTTGGATTTGACTTGTCGTAGGCAACTTTAATTTCATCACCTGTTTCCGATGACGGTTTTAAGGAATAGGACCGCCCGCTAACCCGGATATGTTCCCCTTCGGAAGTGACAAATTCAACAAGGGGAGTTAGCAGAAGGGCCTTCGTGGTATCTGTAGCTGAACGTGAAGAGCTATCCATCCCCACCACAATGCCTTGCGCTCTTTTCCCCGTTACCAGCAAGCGGAACGAATTTTTCATGATATATCCGGACAGGAATAGTAAAATCAGAACAATAGCGCTTAAAAACCAACTTACCCAGCTTGTAGTCATTTTCGTATTATTATTTAATTATCTTTCCCAAGTCAAATAACCCGACATGTATGGTATAAGGTTTTGTATCATAACCTGCTTCTCCATTGTATGTCATGATATATTTCCCATCCTTGAAATGGGTAATATCCTGGATGGAAAAAAATTGTCCGCGACTGAACAAGATTTTAAATTCCTTGTTTGAAAGGGTTTTGACAATCAGATAGTAGGTTTCTTCGTCTCCACGGAATTGCCTGTCAATAGTTTCTAAATATGCCTCTGAATATTTCTGTTTGTCGACCGGAATCTTAAATACGCGATGATATTCTTTTTCCTCTTCGACAGTAAATGGTTTAAGCGTTTCTAATATGGCGCCATTATCTGAGGATAATAGCAAAAATGTTGAATCCGCGTTTCTACCGAAAATGATTTTCGAATCATTGACATAAACATGGCCAGGCAGGTCTTCAATTTTTGTATTCCAGACAAAGTCTTTTACCTTAAACTTATAGTCTTTGTGGTTCAAAAAAGTCAGGTTACACATGGTTAAAGATATTGAGATGAAGGTTAACAGTATCATTTTTGTTCTCATTTTGAGGTTGTTGTTAATGGTTTCTCAACTCTATTTCCACTCTTGTCGATGTAATACCAATGGTCACTTATCCATGTGCTGTGTTCACCCTCCGATTTTGTCTTGCAGTCGGTGCTAACCTCCGCAACACCATTTTCAAAAGGCCAGGCACAGTCGAATTGCGGTTTAATCACAATCTTGCCCGTTACTGAGTCTGCATAACCAATTTTTCTATTCTCCAGAATCCTAAAAAGGCCATCTGAAGATTCGTCCGGTCCGTTGTCAAACGGAAAGACCTCATACAAAACATTTTCCTGCCGGTCGATGGCTATAAAACCGGAATTTGGCTTTACTACGATAGCATAGGTTTTAAACGTATCGGTGAAACATCTTGCATATTCCCCCAATGGAATAACAATTTCACCGTTCCGGTTTTTATAGCCCCATTGATCCTTAATGGCATCGTTGAAAGAAATCAGGTAGTCGATGTTCTTAATTGCTGGCGTGCAGCTTGTCAGGCAACCAAAAAGAAGCAACAAAACGATGATGTTGAGTGCTTGATTTCGCTTCATAACTTGGCAAATATTTAAATGCTATTGTATTACTTTCATCACAACCCTTCTATTCTTGGTTCTGCCTTCAGCTGTCGCATTGTCCGCTAACGGCAAAGATGGTCCGTAACCCCTGGCGATGAGCTGGTTCTTGTCAATTCCATTTTTCATCAGGTAATCTACCACACTGTTTGCCCTTGCCTGGCTAAGCTTGTTGTTGAGGTTCAGGCTGCCAGTATTGTCGGTATGACCTTGTATCTCCAGCCTGGCAGCAGGATTATCTTTCAAAAACCGGATCAGTTTGTCCAGATCTGAGGAAACAGCCGTATTCAGATTTGCTTTCCCAACTTCAAAATAGATGTTGTTCAGCTGAATACTTTGCCCGACTTTTGCCTCTTCAATCCCTAATTCCAGCTTCACATAGAGGGTAGCACTCCGGTTCAAACCTTTGGTGCTGACTTTTTCGATGTTGGAGATATAACTTGCTTTTTTCCCAACTACCGTGAAATCGCTCCCGGCCTCAAGCTGAACCCTGAAAATGCCATCTCCATCATGGCTTTGCTGTGTAATGATGCTGCTTTTTGTTTCGTTGGAAACATTGATTTCAGCGCCTCCTTCAGGGATATTTTTGGTCTTGTTGACGACAAGACCCGAAAGTGTAAACCGGGGATCGTTGTGGGTTAGGGAAAAGTTGAGTTGCTTATCTTTGGTTTCAAAATTATCCTTCTTGATAGGCAGGACAGCGGTATTGACATTATTCAGAAAGCCACTAACGGTATAATCTGCAGGCGATAATGCCTTGAGAGTAACCCTTCCATCCGTATTGGTCGTACCACTTATCCTTTTGCCATCAGGCCCATTCACAACGACCTCAACATAGGGCAGCGGCTCTCCGGTAACTTCATCCTTTACAGCAATGACAAAGTCTTTTGTAAGATCTACAATCTCTTTCTTAACAGGCACTGGTACAATTACCGGCTCTTCCGCTTTGACGGGTTTTACCCTCTTTTTACCCAGACTGGCGCCAACGCCAATGTTGTATTGGAAATGGTTGTTCACGACAGAAGTTAAAGCATTTCTGTATTGTATATTGGCCAACACAAAGGCCTCATTGAACAGGTTGAACTGGATTCCTGCACCCAAAGGTAGATAGAAACCGGAGTTGCCATCATACAAGGATGCTCCAAGGCCGGCTGAAAGGTAGGGAACAACCATATGCCGGTCAGTCAGCAATTTTAGGTTCACCCCAGCGTTGGCATCCAATAAAAACGCGCTGCTGCCATGGGTGGTGCCATCTTTGTACAGGTAATCAGTAGAACTTCCATCCAAAGATGCAACAAAGTCAATCTTGGGTTTGATCCCTTTCAGGTAGTTGAAACCAAAACCCATTTGCATCTCGCCAAACTTGCTCCAGAGATGGTTGTCAAGTACGTTTTTTAAGGAGCTGGTCCGGATTTGCTGGGCAGTCTTAAAATCATTGTAGAAAAAATGGAAAACCAGGGTGGCCGGCTTTTTCTCCTCATTCTCCTGGGCTGACAATTGCAGAACAAGACAACTAAGTAAACACAGGTAGATTATTTTTCTCATTGTCTGTGATTTATCAGATCCTCATTCTTGCTGTTCGTTTTCAGGCTACCCATTTGGTTCACAATTTCGAAGGTGGCGGGTTCACTTTTACCCTGACTGGTCATATCCATGGTTGGAATGGGCATTCCGTTCACATCGAGTGATTGTACCGTCCAGATGAACCTATGGTTGGCAGTTGAATCGATCATGGGTAAATTCGATCTCCAAAGATATTGGGTGATGCCTCTTGATACGGGTTCGTCCAACAACGGCCGATTGCCCCTGAAAGCCTGCATCGGTTGCTGTCCCGGCAGAATTTCGTAAACCTGTATCCGGTAAAAGGTAAGCTCCGCGGAAGCTGGAATGATGCTGGTCCACCGGAAGGTGATTATATTTTGTGCAATGCGGGCGTCCAGTCTGGCTTCGTTGGCAGGTTGCATAAGAACCGGAAGCTGGTAGGATACCATGGAGAACAGGCGGGTTTGCCTGGACAGAACTATATCTCCGGCAGAATTCACCACTTCAACCTTCAACTGATACTGACCAGCGGCCAGGCGTCCGGTGCGCTGAAGCAGGATCTGAACATTTCCGGGCAGTACCAAATTTTGAAGTTGCAACGCGTCGGCCATGGTGAACTGGTTCACTCCCGGTCTTAAGGTATAAATCCGTGCCGCATTAACATTAGAAGTTCCAATGATACTGCCGCTTTGATCGAGCAGGGTGGTCCTTAGTTTGACATTTGGATCGTGGGCTACCGTTCCTTCCTGGTAAGAGATAATCATTTGTCCGTTAATTGGATAGACCCAGTCAGACAGATAGGGTTGTGGCCTGCTGTTTAGCGCCAGGTTAAGGGTGATTTGTGCCTGACTAGTCTGGACAAACACAAGCATTCCAAAAGATATGATTAGGATGATTTTTTTCATTTCTGATGAATATTTTTATTTGGTTCTAAAATTTATATTGCAATCCTGTTCTCAAAGTACTCTCTAAATATCCCGGGTTACCCGGATAAGGAGGGGTTAACGAACTCCCTGGCAGTTCGGTTCCGAAATGGTAGATGTTTGCCGTCACAGCCAATTGCCAGGTTAATTTTTTTAATATATTCCAGTCAAAACTGCCGGTAGCCAGCACGTTTTTATTGGCGGTGAAGGGGGTCATCGTGCTGAGGCAATATTGTAATTGTCCTTTTAGTTTGAATTTTTTACTCACTTTCCAACTCATTCCGCTGATGGCTGTGAATAGGGTGAGATTCATCAAAAGATTTGCATTTTTGAACCACATGACGCTGAAATCCGGACTGATTTTCTTATTGAAAAATGTGGGAACATAAAGGATTAATGCTGTTTGAGTATTGTTGTTCGTTGTCACGTTTAAAATGGTTTCATCGTACTTGCTCCAGGTATAGGTGCCACTCAGCAGGTTGCTCATTGTGGAGTTGCTCCAGGTATAAGCCGGGTTGATGCTGAGTTCGTTGCTTACACTTTTATACCCTGACAGTCCCGGCGAGTTAAAGCCAAAATTGTTAAAGCTTGCATTCATGCTGAACCGGTCGTTGAACTGCGTAAACACATTCACATTGGCGATGATCTGTTTGGTCAGGTCGGGGCCGGAAATGCGGCTCAGGTTACCAAAACGCTCCCCGATGCTGGCTACAATGTTCATCTTCTTTTGCCATGCATTGAAGCGGGTATTCGCGAGGTATTCCATCCTGTCGTTGTTCATAAAGGGGTAGCCTGCGGTATAATACCCGGCGCCGTAGTAATTGAATTTGGTGCCAATTTCCCAATCTTTCCCTTTTTTTAGAATACCCAATGTTACCGCATTGTCCTTGCCGGTGGAGGTATGGGTGCTGATAAAAGGCTTAAAATCTTCTACCGGAGAAGGAGATAGAGGCATATTTAAATCCCGGGTGTAAAAACTCTGGCCCAACTCTACAAAGTACTTCCAGCCCTTGTCGGTGGTGACATTCGCCAGAAAGCTGACGACCATGTTTTCCTGCGGAACAATGGGGAATATGGGAGGTGAAGTAACAGAACCCGATTTATCAACAGATTTTACCACATTGAACCCCGCAAAGTATTTTCCTTCTTTCTCGAGTCCAAATTGCGCCATCCACTGGTTTCGCTGGTAAGCGCCAACTATCCCGTCAGATGGAGGGATTAGGGTAGGCGCTAAGTAATTTACCGGACTTTGCGAAACTCCGCGAAACAACTTGATCCGGAATTTACCGGGCGATAGGTTAACTCCATAACCAAATATTCCCAGATCGCCGGTACTCAAATCGCTGTATTTGAGATATTGGGTACCCAGCACAAACTCGGTTGAACCAATTTTTGGGCGCAGGCCAAAATTATTCACCGGATTGGTCAAAAACTGCCAGAAACTTAATTTCGGACCTCCGGGTACATTAAAATTGTTCAGGTTTGGATTGAAACCTCCAAACCCCGGACTGAATCCGCTTAATCCCGGACTTAGGCTAAAATTGAAGTTGACCGGAATTTCCCATTTCCCGATGTTGAAGATAGGGTTAAACGTGTACCTGAACAGGCTCCACGGTCGGCGGGCTTTGTAGAAATCGGGTACCGGTGAGCCCGGGGTCTTGTCGAGCCCGTAGCCTTCGTACCAGATCCCTATATCGCCGCTCAAGGTGAAGAGCTTCTTCTTTTCCTTTTCCTGCGCACTTGCCTGGAATGCCAGGAACAATGTTAGGAGTATTGTTATTTTCGAAAGATGGTTCATTTTTATATTATCATTATTGAGCATATTATATTTTTCATTCAACTCATTTGTTCGATAGATGCTGAGTCCAGTCAAGAGTTGAATTTCAGCGGGGACTAAATATCCTTTCCCCTAATGAATAGATTCAGTCTTATATTGTTGCTTATTGATATCTGGCACCGAGGCCGAACCATTAAAGCCACTTACAGCTTCAAGAATTTGCCATACTGGAGCATCTTCACCACTTTGGCCTCCGCCTCTGACATGCCAGAAAAAGCTTCCTAATGGTTTACCAAACGCATTATTGAGTGAATTCCTTCCATACTCTTCTTCTTTTTTTGCCTGAGCTTCCTTCCAACCTATTCCATAGGTAATCATCCTTTCCGATTCTTTTTGCATATCCTGAAGCATTTGAATTTTTATCCGTTGCTGTTCCTTTTCTTTTGATTCTGGTATTATAAAATTCGGACCTTTAGCATTATCTTTCGTTTCAATGACTTCAATTGGCTTAAAAGGAGGCGGTGGCTTTGAGGTCTTCTTGGTGTTTTCAACTGCTTTTTGAGGTTTTTGAACTATGGGATAATTTGAATCATCGCCTTTTGTAGAAATGGGTATGGTTTTGGGTGCGGTTTTTTGATCTTCCTCACTACCATCCAAGTCAATAAACTGTATGGGTTTGTTTCCTGCGAACTGGTAGGGTGTATACCATGGATATTTATTTGTCAATGGGTCAACGGAAAGGAATTTCCCCAAACGAGGGGCGTATATTCTTAACCCATAATCCTGTTGCTCTCCAACACCCTTTACTTCATTGTCATTTTCCTTCCCGTTAAAGCCGTACCTGTATTTTCCCCCGCTAAAACTTCTACCCGGCATCTGCATTCCAAAGGCGTAATAATCCTGCCCGCTTAACATTTCAGCCTGATAGGTGATTGCTCCGCTGGTTGTTGATGATATTTTTCGGTCGGTGATGGTAGCCAGTACATTGCCGAGATGGTTGGTGAGTTCATATTGTTTGAAGCCGCGGCTGATGGTCAGGTATGCGTTATCTGTCTCATTGACGTGAGTTGTGGTAATCATCGTATCGGGTGCGTATAACCCTATCCGGCTGCTGCCATAGATATCCGCCTCGCTCCAGAAAAGCTTTGGCGTTGTTCCACCGGTTGCCGGGATCTTGTATGCGTAAGTAGCCATCGCATTGCCTTGAACGTCCCTCACGTAAAATGTCTGGCCGTTCTGTAAAGCTGTGCCGTTGGAGACATTCTTCATGATCCGGTTGCCTAGGGCATCGTATTGAAAGCGGAGATTGGGTCCGCTGCTTTTTGCAATTTGGGTGATCTTGTTCTGCAGGCTCCAGTCAATTTGCGTAATATTTTCGGCGGCATCGCTGATTAAATTACCAATCTGGTTGTAAGCATAATTGTTCGGATTTTGTGTGTCAATATCCGAATTGTAATTGCCAACCGGTACCTGGTCCTTTACCTGTGCCAGTTTGTTGGTTGCATTGGCTGGTATATTTATAGCTGGATTGTAGGTGCCATTCGCGGCATCATAATAAAAGTAATCAAGGTTGTCCATGGCAGGCGTTGCAGCCGTACCATTCTGTACTTTGTTGAGGATATTCCCGTCTGCATCATAACTAAATGAACCACTGTATGCATCGCTCTGAAGCATGGACATGCTGGTACCCGTGATTTTCCAGGAATGCTGGGAGGTGATCCGGTTAAGCTGGTCGTAGGTATAGTTGTAACCATTATTGCCGAGGGTCTTTATTTGGGTGTACATGCGGCTGATGTTCCCGTTGTACAGAGGTTTGACTATCCCGGCTGATAGCTGTAACCCGTCAAGACAGGTATTACCTTGTATGGCAGTGTAGTCGGTAGGGTAATAGTCAAGAACATATCCAAAGGCATCGCGTGCCACAGGGTTATTGATGGCGCCATAGCCCGGGCCATTAAAGCCATTGCCAAACAGCATTCCGACATTGTACATATAAATGGGTATACCACCAACGGTAAATATTTGCGGTGCAGTTTGTGCCGTTCCCGGGGTTATCGGGGCGATGATGCCATCCTGTCCCATGTCGGTTTTGGTCGTGTCTGTGGTGCCATTCACCCCTTTGATCCATCCTTGCAGTGTGTACACGTAATCAAGTCCCTGAACCTTGTCGGTACCCAGTTCCATGCGGGCAAGCGGACCGTGGCGGTAGTATTTGTATTCGGCATCGGTTTCCCATATCACTCCTTTGGTGCTTGTTTTGACCTGTGTTAAACGGTTGGCCGCATCGTAACTGTACTTGTGGATAAATTGATCCATAAAGCCTCGTTGATAGGTTATTTGGTTCACCTTTCCGCTTTGCAGGTCATAATCGTATTCCATGGATTTATCACCGATGATGCCATTGGGGTAATCCTGAATAAGTTGATAAACATTGCCTTCTATGTCATATGTATAATGAGTAGCGTGGAAGTATTCCTTGTTGGTGAACTTTGCCGCTGTCTCAAAACTTAAAACAGATGCGATGCGTTTGCGCAGATTTCGTTGTCCTGCAGTTCCAAATTTCTGGGAAATGGCTGGCAGATATGGTTCGTCGTACTGAGAAAGGGATATTTCTGTACGGGTAGACAATCCGTTGATGAAACTTATCCAGCCATTGAAATTTCTAGTAAAAGCAGCATTGATCGCCCCGGATTTCAGCTTGCCTGATTCAACCATTCGTCCAAGCAAATCATATCTGGTATAGCTGAAGAAATCTCCATCCTGCTTTTGCTGTGCGTTTTGAGAAGCGACAATCCTGCCCAGACCATCGTAAAAGAAACGGCTCTCTCCTGCATCCGGTGTTTTTTGCCAGACTGCCTCGTTCAACGTATTGAAACGATACACTGTGGTTTTAAAGTGAGCAGGTAAATTTGCAGTAGTATAACCTGCCTGACGGGATAATTGTACCTGCAGGGCCTGGTTATGATCCAACAAGTTTACACCTGCCGGGGGTACGGTTTTTACAAGGTTCCCCGCCTGATCGTAGTAATATAAGGTGTAGTGGTATTGTTTATCATCATATTTCATGTTAAATACTTCCAGCGCTTTCAGGCATTTGGCATAATAAATTTGCAGTAGGTCGGTTTTCATGCTGTCCACCCAGGAGTCGTAACGATTACTGGTATTGCTATTGGCTGTTGCCAACAGATCCCTGACACAATTGTTGACATATGGGTAAGGAGGCATCACAGGTATGCTGTCGCACAGCGTTTTCACCGGGGGGCATTGGTTCATCGCCCAGCAATCAACATGGCCTTTCACAATGACTGTTGCAAGGTTGCTGAGACTTGTACCACTAAGTACTTTAAGGATGAAATCCCGGGTAACGCCATTTTGGGCCATGGATAGATCAGGAGAAATACTGATAATACTTTTTACATTGCCCCAGTTGTCGATTCCCACACTATTTGCTAGCGTAATCGCACAATTTTTATCCTTTCCACGAGGATCATTATAAGTCAGGTTGACAACAAAATTTGAGGCGGAATTTAGCGCTACTGACTGTAACTGTCTGACATCATCAAACAGAAATATAGAAGGCGACAGGGCCGAAAGTTGACTTGTGCCAGGATTGACATGGTAAGTTGTGATAAAATTGAATATACCATTGAGATAATCCTTGATTCCAGCCACGTAAGGTGAAGGCTGAGAACAAACAGGTTTCGATGTACGCTTGCATCCCGCAAAAAGATAGCATTTTGTAACCACATGAATCGTTGGAGGAAAATCAATGGGATAGTTAACTTTCATGTCAAAACTGCACGGTCCCGAGTTGACCCCTGCGCAGGATATATTGCTGATACAGCATACCGATAAAGGAGCGATAGTTCCATAAAGAAAAGGAATTTCAATCTCCATGCAGGGATCAAGGTCTATCCTCATCCACCTATTTCTGGCATCCCCTCCCTGGTATCCGCGAACACTAGTTATACCCATGGAACTGATGGATGCGGGTATTTGCCTTGATGTCAGAGTGACGGAGGCGCTGCTTTGCAAGGACCTTATGATGGAATTGAAGAGTTCGTTCAGGTTGCCTGCAATGGCCTTTTGACAAGAAGAATCTGAAACGAGGACGGCATCAGATGTGCCGCCGCAAAGGGTATTTGCTGCCTGTTGATTGATGCTGCCTGCCTGATTTGCAATGGCTTGTGCATACTGGCATGGATCGTCATAGTTCGTAACGCTACTTACGTCCATGGAAATACCTGCATCAACCATCACATTGAGAATATTGTCCAGACTGGTGCCAAACCGGTTTTGTTTATCCTTGTAGAGCAACCAAACGAACGGATTGACGGATGACTGGCAAGGCTGAAAATTATGCAGGGAGGCAAAATTTGGTACATTCCAGGAGAATTGTGCCCAGCCATTGTAGTCTTTCGCACCGATACAACGTGAATTGCAGTTATTGGCATCTGCGTATGAATTTTGGCTGGACTGTATGGCCTCATTCTTAGCCGATAAATAGAGCGAGCGGAGAAAAGTCCATTCGAGGTCTGCTACATTTGGATCAGTTCCAAAACCGTGTGTACTTAAATAAGTTGTTGGCAGGTTGCATGGAGGGGCAGCAGGATTCATCGCAGGAGTCGAGCCTTGTTGGTTTTGAGGAGGATTATTATGGGCACACCAGGCCATCTGCATGGCAAATTCATCAGCGGGTATGGTCGCAGAACAACCGTAATTCTTAAGTTTATATAAGAGGGCTGTTTTGATAGCCGGATTGGCGTTGTTCAAAAACCACGGGTCCTTGTTCAGCAATTGCTCGTACGGTTTAACATTGGTATTGGGAAGCGGACTGCCCTGGGTAAAATAACCTTTGGCAACAGCATCTCCAAAAAACTGTGTTGAAAGAAGCTGGGAATCAAAATCCAGCGTAGCGTCAATCTGATCGGAACTGCACCAGCCCAGCAGGCAATGTTCGGGGTGCATAGGGAGTAACTTTTCTGCATACTCAGGCAGCCAATTATTAACCAGGTCGCTGTAATTGGCAAAACTGGAAGGAGCTAACGCGAGGTTGATTTGTGAAAGCGTTGGTTGACCAGGTAATAGGTTGCCTGGATTAAAAATTGACAGAGGATAGGTACTGGCATCGATGACGCCATTGGCATTTCTTGCAAATTGTGCATACTGGCCACCCGGCGAAATATCTGCCAGCATCATGGAACGGATATTGTCGCATCGGTTGGGATTGGGTTTGCAATAGGTTGTATCGCATGTTGCGGTTTTGACCGGCGGCTGGGCGCAATTGGCGCAACTCCTGTAGCAATTCATGGTATCTACGCGTGAAAGTTCATCATGCAAAATGGCATTCCACTGTGATTTGCAGGTATCTTTCAGGACTTCGGCTACGTATGCCAGGGCTGCTTGCCGGTTAACCCTTACTTTTTTTGTAATGGTATAAGTGCCTATTCCAAGCGTCTTAACGATGTGACGTGGATAGGTTCCGACACTGCTATTGTTGTTACAGTTCAGATCAGTTTTGCCGTTGCTGTTCAGCAAATCACCAATGGTTCCGGAATAGGAAACCAACGGGGTACCTGTACAACTTTCAGTATGGTTGAGGGTAATATCTATGTCATAGATACAATCAAGGCAAACCGGGAATCCGGTGCATAACTCTGCAGTGAGTGTTTCCGGATTGATCGCATAATCGAATGTATAATCAGTATTGTCGGATGTTACCACGAACTGGTGCTCAATGACAAGCGTTTTGTCGATGGGATTCATCACATTTTTGCTCATCAGGGAGATGTCGATGGTATTCGTCGTTTGATTGTCAAGAGGATCAAGATTATCGGGCGCTTTCCCGGCCAGAGCTGTTGCAATTGTTTTACCTTCAGGATTGATATAGGATACAGAAACCTGCCCATTTGGATCCATCACAGCATTCTTCTTGTATCTCAATGCATCGCCAACCTCAGTACCAAACATGCGGTCAAGCTCTTCCTGGTTCGGAGCGGCATAATAGAACCTTGTTTCGTGATTGTTAATAAATTGAAAAGCAGTACCAACTCCGCTTTGAGCCGCTACTCTTCCCGTATTGTCCTGCATATAACTTTGTTGTGTAAACGGAAAACCATCTGCATTAGGAATAAATGCGTTAAACCCAAGTTTATTCGGATTATTGTTTGAATAATACGCTGCAGCACCCATGATACCGGTGGTGGCATCAGGTTGCGGAAATAACTTATTGGTGTTGGGACAAGTGAAGTTTGGTTTATCAAAGTCCTGCCAGTTATATGGTTTTCTTGTCGTATTGGGTGAGTTTACATTATTGCTGATATTCAAAAGCGGTAAATATTCGAGTTTTTTAGAATTGGTGGGTACCGGCAAAATATTTACGGCCGGCCGCCCCTGGTAATCGTAAATGGTCTCGCCGGCTATTACTTCCCGCTCTTTTACACTTCCTGGTTGAAAACAATCGGAGCTTTCAAACAGTAGTTGGCTATTTGGCAATTGTGGTTCCAGATTTATTCCGGTTACAGTCTGTCTTGAACGGAAGGTCCCATCCATATAACCTACTATATCACTGCGCTTTCCATCTTCGGCAAAAGTGGATGCTGCCTGCCAGTTTATTTTATCGGCCGAATGCGCGTTCCCATGGTAGAACTTATTGGCAAAAGTGGAAACCTTTCCATTCTCAGCCCCGCTCCATCTGCAATACACCGGACTTTCCAGATTATTGCCACCCCTTCCTATCGCTCTCACCCTGTATAGAATATGGCCTCTTTCAAAAACCAACGGGAAACGATAGTAAGTTTCCTTTAGTGAGACCCTGGTGCTGTTGTCTTTAAAGTTGAAGGGGATGTTCATCGGATTTGACGGTACCGAATAATTATCGGTGTAATCATCCGCAAAGGTGTATTCCAATTCATACTTTTCAGCATCGGGCAGACTATTCCAATTGATAACCAATTCGTCCGTTGTCTGATCCTCACAGGCAGTCAGTCCCGTTGGAAAAATATTGTAATTGATTCGCGTAAGCCGTTCTTCCTGGAACCCAATATTTAATTCGATAAAATCCGCCAATTTGGTTTTCAATTGGGTCAAATCGGTTCCTTTATCAGATGTGACGGCTACATTAGTGATCGTTAATTCGGCCTTATAGGCGTTCCCGAATGCGTAGATGCTGGAAATAATACTTTTGGTGAGCGTATCAATCCGGTTATTAATTTCAAGGGTGATCGTTTTAGAAACGGGTGGAGATGAAACATCAATAGGATAATATTTAATGTTTGCCGATACGGTTACTTTGGCATTTTCCTGGAAGGCCGATTGATTTTTGAGAAGTAATTCTACCGTATTTTGATAGGAAGTAACTCTATCAGAATTATTCAAACGGTCGGGATTGACGTTTGGCAGGGTGGCGGGAAAATTGATGGATCCCTCTTTGTATGCCATCAAGGCATTTCCAGGTAAGAGGAAATCAATTTTGGGATACTGCTTTGCGAATACATTAATAGTAAGGAAAGGCAGTAATAATATCAGTATGAATTTATGCATTGCCATAGTTATTAATGTTTTACCAGGGATGAATTGACCTCCTTGATGGTTACAATACCCTTCTCTGTCTCCTTCTTAATGCGTCTCAGTTCCCCTTGATTGTTGTACTCATTCTTGGTGAAGTAATTGTTTTCATCAAGGCTGTAGGTAAGTCTCAGGTTGACATCATCATATACGTAGGAAATCATGTTGCCATCTGCCGGGAAAATTCTCAGGTCGTCAAAATATGTTGCAGCGTTTCCTTGCTTCAAGCTGACTGAGAGGTTATTGTTGGAAGATGTGGTAAAAGCCCCCATGACCCTTTGCCAGCCTTCTATTACAGGACCTTCAGATTTTAAGCTGACAGACGCTGAACCATTGCATGTTATATCAACCGTTGCATCACTGCAGGAGATAATGGGTTGTGGATTGTTCACTTTTACCCAACAGGAAAAGATATATTTCTTGTTCGTATTAGGAGAAAATCCACCAATGCATTCAATGCATCCCGAATCATTTGCAGGCTGACCGTTTGGGCCTGATGCTGTATTCCCATGGTTTCCCCTGCCCCCTTTGCAGGCAACAGGAGGGGAAATTGTAAAAGAAAGCGAACCCTGTACCTCTAAAGAGTATTTGCCTGTATGTGATTCATTATCTGATATAACCGGATTACCCTTTACCGCATTTACTCGTTTCATTTCCACATTCTGATGCGTTGAACCAATTCCCGTTGATGTTGTGGAAGAAGGTCCAATCTGCCTTATCCGTGATGCAGGAATAGGATGGCCCCCGTCGAATTCAGTGGTTATTGGACAGTAGGCACAGTAATAATCTTCAAAACCATCAAAATAAGTCTCTCCATATGCCGCATTAGTTGCCTGTGCTGTAATCAAAGTATTTTTATAACCTAATAAACTGGCTGTTTTTCTACCTATTCTATCTTCAGTTTCAATGGTTTGGCCGTCAACATTGGTCAAATTGATTTTTTCTTTCCACTCCCAGTTGGCATAACCGGGTGTCCAGTTTAAGGAAGAATTTGAAGGTAGTCCCCAAAAGTCAGAGTATATTCTGAACAGTCCTTGTTCCTTGATATTTGTAATTCCGTTAGCCAGGTTAACCGGAGATCGATCTTCCAAAAAGAACCAGGTTCGTTTGGGTTTATAATTTCCCTTCTTTCCTGCTAAGAAATCATTTTTCCCCATCCTGTTTTTGATGGTTGCACAAGAGTCACAATACATAACGGCATCATCATAGTACTCTATCGCAGAGCTGTTCAGGATCTTATTCTGGCCAAATTCCAGTTTATTTCCATTGGCCAGCGGATTCTGATTCCAGGTAATCACCTGACCTGCAGAAGCCGACAATAGATTTTTAGCCCCTGAATTATAGACCTGGTATTCGTTCCCCGAGATAGATGTTTGTGAACCAAAATCATTCACAAAAATTGGAACGGATGAATTCAGGCCTTTCACCCACAATCTGGGACCCGTACCGTTTGGCCTCAGCTCATCCCCGACTTTTAAAAAGGATTTAAAAACCGAAAGATTTGTGCTGTTGATGTTTAATTTCGTATTTGTATAGGATGGCGCCATCCCGTTGTACATCCACCAGGCAGGATATTTGAAGGAAAATATCGTGTCGTTGAATTCGTTGGCCAGTTTAGTCAAAAGGACTTCTCCGGTTATCTCATCAAAGGCTAAATTTTCGGTGGTGACCGATGAGCTTTGTTCGAAAACAGTTTTACTTTTTAAAAGGCCATTCCGGTGAATTACCTTGTTGACAACGATCGACTGAAATTGCTTCTCTTCCGTCATCTGGGAATACAAGGGCATGACAACCGGGATGGGAACTATTCCGAAAACAGCCATATTCAAATTGGCATTGTAAGAGGTAGAGACAGACTGGTCATGGCTTTTTCTACCGTCTATGGTATATTCGGCTGATAATCCCATTTTATTATTGCGTGTAATCCTGCCGCTGTGGTCAATGGTTGTGAAGTGGTCATTGTTCGGAAAGTACTCTGAGACTTCGCCGGAAACCGGATCCCCATTTTGGTTGTAAACCCAAGTGGACTTCGGTAAACCGCTCATGTTGTTCAACTCAATCGAATAACCCTGGGAAACAGAGGCAAAATCGTGCTGCTGATCAATGGCGACAAATGGAAGCTGAATGGGATTAAATTGGGTTTTATCCCGTTTTTCATCTATGGTGGTCCGGTTCACTTTTACAGGATAGTCCCTGGCCGTAAAAAATTCATTGACAATTTTTCCGGTTTTGGCCACGTTGAGGTTTGTTTCGTTGGTTATTTGGGTAACCTTCCCGTAGGTAATCTGAGGAGCAGGAAAAAGTGATTCATTTACAGGTTCTTCAACGAAGTAATCGTTGTCAGGGGCCAATTTCTTTTTATCGGAATAAAAGATGGGCTGTTTCAATGAAATCTCATCACCACCCACCATCGGTTCATAATCGGCAACTCCAGAACTTATTGTTACTTTACTGTTGTTCAGCGGATTCGTCTCTTCCGTCGTATAATTATAGGAAGTAGTGTACGATTTATTCTGGTGCGTATTGCCGGTCATTGCATCCCAATTGTCATCAATACTTATTTGTTTGACGCGACTGCCACCGGCAATTTTCTTTTTTATTGGGTTGTAAAGACGGATAAAACTTTTTTCCAGGGAAATCTCCTTGCAATAACCCTGTAACTCGCAATAAAGGTTCACACCCATGGAGGAGGCGGAAATCTGATTCCCCAATTGACTCACCGTACCTGGCAAGGATTGAATGAATGCGGCAAAATTAGCCGGTGCACCCAAGGATGTATTGTTAAACACCAAGTTGTTCCGGTTGATCCGCATAAACTGGAACGCGGTTTTGAGGATCGGGCTGCATTTGATCAGGTTGTTCTCGTCATCAATGGCAACAGGATCCAACTCAACATAGGCAAAATTTGGGTTACTGGCTACACCAAAATCTTTTACTCTTGTGTATCCGGTTATGTATTCATATTTGCCACCGCTCAGGTTCACATACAATTTATAGTACAAAAAACCATCTTTGATATCTTTAATATAATTTTCTTCCAGTTCCTTTCTTGCTTCAACGGGATTTGAGTTATTGATTGGAGTTGTCAGTTTGAAGTATATTCTGCTCTTAAAGTTTGGGGTTACGGGATCATAAAGCGAATTTCCGGTAATGCTGGCATCATTTGGACTGGCTATCCCGGTTACCTTAAACATTTGCCCTGCAGTCTTATTCTGGATATAACCATAATCATTGGCTTCATAATTTACTTTCATTTTGACGCCTCCCGGGATGGTGATATCAGTTAAATTCCAGGCATATGCATTTGTATTCATAGCAAGTGTATCTTGCAGCGCATAAGGGAAATCGATGTTGGATAGCGGGGAATTATCATTACAATCACTGAAATTATTGCCATTCCCCTGGTAATAACCCCAGCGGTTGACATTTCTGATGTTGTAATCCGGGTTAAAATTCGAATGATCCGGTTTATTGCCATAGCCAAAAACATAAGGGGTAAGTTTTCCCTCTTTGGAATGTTCATAGGTAAAATCTACCTTGTTTAAAGCAAGCTTACCTGCAGAGGCAACAGCTCCATTATTAATATTCTTGCACAATAAATTGTTGTAGTCAAAATGAATGGTTTTGATTGGTGTAGCATTGTTGCCATTCCTGGCGCGATCGGGTGCCGAGTATACCTCTATGTAGTCAAGTTTTCGTAAAAACTGACTTGTATTCTTCCCCCCGTTTTCATCGATCACCCCATATCCGTCCAACCTTTGGCTGTAGTGGAATTCGGCAATCTCTGTCTTTGACTCAATGGAACGAACATACCAAAGTTCCTTGCTGCCAAAGACGTAGGTACCTTTGTCATCCTGATCATCACTTCTTAATCCCTTGTTGTAGGTGGCGAAATCTTTGGCAAACGGAGTTCTCCAGTTGTAACTAAAGTTTTCTTTAAAATAGCTGAATTTGACATAGTTGCCCAGATCGTCTTCGGTAATTCCATCGTTGGTAAGATCTCTGTAATCGGGACTTAAAACGGTTGTGATCAGGAATTGAGTCACATAAGCCGGGGTTATAGTCGATTCAAAAAAGTTGTCAATTCCCTTGTTGTTGCCCGATGTATTATCCAGGTTTTCTGTATAATGAACCAGGTTTTTTACAGGATCCGTGGCATTGCCTGTGACATTGAAACTGACCTCCTTCTGAGAGATGTTGTACACGGGTATGCCAAAAACATATTTCATACCGTCGGGCTGAGTAACCGAAATTTCAGAAAGGTGATGTCCTTTCCTGTACCCGGATGTTCTGATCAGCGGAGGAGCCGGTGTGTTGTTGAAATTGTAATATTTTATCTGTTTGTCAAACCCAATTTTATCCGCCTCATTTGCGGTTAGGTAATTGATTGTTGACTGCCGAACGTGTTGTACAGTGTTCAGTACATTGGATGTAACATGGCTCCCATTGCTTAAAAATTGTGTGAGGAGGGTTTCGTTGAAGAGGTTAAATTGAACAGGGTTATAATCTCCCAAAAAAGTGAAGTCAGAGCAATTAAATTTATTGATTTCCCCATGATTTTTGAGACAAAACTGCTGGTACAAACTGTTCCCAATCACATCCTGTTCAGATTTGAAGCTGACATTGGTCGCATTCCATTTCCCGGTTTTTTGAAATGAAACGGAGGTCCCAAAGTTGGCGCCGGCTTTGAAAAGTGCGCCTAAATTAACCTCGGCACCTGCCTGATTGCCGTTCGAATTGATGATCGCCTCGGCATCTCCCACCAAGCCGATGTCATTTTTATTGACCGAAAAGGTCATGGATAATCCCTGTCCGTTCAGATTAAAAACATCCGGGGTTTTGAAAGGGATGGGCAATATTTTTGATTCACCAATAAAATAGGGGAGCCTTTTCTCCCGGTTAAAATCCATCAGCGAATTTCCACCGATCGAATTGCTCTCGTACATGGAGCCATAGGCCGCAAAAGTCTGGCTGGTTGTGGCCAATGTTTGTTTGGAAAAATATCCGGTTACCCTGATGCTCGGATCTACATAATAGGCATCCCAACCCATGGCGCCGGAATAGGTACCCGAGCTGTTTAGAAACGGATAATCAATATCCGGTTGGAAAGAATTGTTCAGATAGGAACAATTGGATAATCCAAGAAGCGACATGGAGGATTGATCCGTATGCCTTTCGCTCACTTTGTAGCCGCCACTTACGCCATTCCTCGTCTGATTCGGAGAATATCTAACGTAACTCAATCCTGCATTCATGCTGCTTTTCAATCCTTCGTTCGAATTGACAGACCATGTTTTACCCAATGAAATGCCTAATTTGTCATTCCCTTTCCCTAGTTTAAGTCCTATGCTCGGACTCAAATATTTATCTACCCCCGATTGGGAATTAACAGAAACACCCATTCCCAATGAGGCACTTCCTCCAACACCAGCATTGGATTGGGCGCTCAGACTGGCCGAACCGCTTAGGGAGGGTTCCAGCCCCCATCCTTTGTAATTATTATAGAATACACCTAAACCTGCTCCTACGGAAAGGCCAAGAGAGGGAGGCAATCCGGCTATTTCCAGATCTACCCCCAGTTTGCCGCCAAAAGTTTCGTTGGGTTTGACAGAATAATCCTTGGTGATAAGATCCCCGTTGAAGTCATCAGGCAATCCCCTTAAAGTCCTGACGATACTTCCGGCATTCAAATTCCAGCCCAATCCAACCATGGAAGCAACATCTTCCATTT
>Ga0172379_10001976_pt1 | contig 38198 bp, 20 predicted proteins | sample GrowelOW334metaG_FD_119756 | JGI IMG/M metagenome (GOLD analysis project Ga0172379, IMG submission 119756) | Groundwater microbial communities from an aquifer near a municipal landfill in Southern Ontario, Canada - Groundwater well OW334 metaG | ecosystem: Environmental > Aquatic > Deep... | reverse complement strand
TTAGCTCCATCGGCAAGGATTGGAAATTCGAAAGTTTGGGAAGGAGTATTTTTAATTTCTTCTATACCAAATTTTCGTTCGGCTGCCGTTAACGAATCCTTTTGCTTTTCTGAATTAACTCTTGTTCCGGCTTGGTTATTAAAAATAACATCAACAACATCTATATCCTTTCGAATTTCTTTTGCAAATTCGTCAATTGCGGTAAAATCATAGCTTAGTAATGGATTACTGCTTGCGGAAGAAATTAATTTACCTAATCTTTCAATTTTTTTCTTTTGAATTTCCGCCAAGTTATTCTTCAATATAAACGCTTGAAAAACTAATACAATACTCATTATAACTATCATTCCAAAAGTTGAAAAGAATATTAGTTTTATGCCTAAGGACTTGTTTAATTTTTCTTTCAAAAAAAACATTTTGTGCTCCGTACTAAAAATTATTTGTCTTGAGGAAGGGGAAAGATTTTTTCAAAACCTTTCCCTTTCCCTTATTGCTTAAAATGAATTTGCCGATTGAGAGATTTTTCTCATTATGTTAAAATCGGCATCAGAAGCCGGTAAAAAACCGCTCAATTTTGCTTCATTTAAAATTGACTTTGCTTCAGGAGAGTTTGGTTTTATACTAAGAATTGCTTTCTTGATTTTTTCTGTTATATCTTTTTTCGAATTCGGTAAACTAAAAAATGGCCAATTAGGCATTCCCGCACTTTCACTTAATATTTGAACATCCGGAATATTCACTTGTGATTTGATTTTTTCAAAATCAGCTGTTCTAATGCCGCCAATATCTGCCGATCCGTTCTGAACTGCGAGAGCAACATTAGTATGTTTCTTGGCAAACGGAAGAATTGTAACATCTTTTTTTGATAATCCTGTTTGCATCATTGTATAAATCTGAGAGAGATAGCCACCGGCTGAGTTTTCATCTACGAAGATTAATTTTTTGTTCTTAAAATCCGCAATTTTTTTTATTGGACTTCCTTTTTTCACTAAAAAGCAGCCTGTAAATGTTTTACCACCAGCGCCTTCAACGGCTATTGCTAGAGGTTCTACGGAAGCACCCAATGCAGCTCTGGCGTCTGAATAGATATTCGGGTTTGCATAAGCATAATCGAACTTTCCGTCTTTCATCATCTGATTGAAGGTGTCAAAGTCCTTGGGTATTACTAATTCGATTGGCTGTCCGATCATCTTGCCAAGGTGTTCAGCAAGCGGTGTAAACATTTTGGTGAGTTCTGTTGGAGCCAACCGTGGGAGGATACCAACTTTAACCTGAGCTTGCAGAGGGAGTGCAATTACTAAGAATACGAAACTGACAAAAAGTGTTTTTTTTATGAGGTTATACATTTTTTCTCCATTATTTTATTAATTGTGGTTTTTATTTATTAAAATTTCGTTTGTAATTCGAAGATTAATTTATTGGGATTCGTTCGCCCATCTTTATAGTCAAATAATTCATAGTTAATCCTAAACTGAGCGGATTTGATTTTGGCGAATTGAAATCCAAGACCGGCTGTAACTCTCCCAATCTCATCATTAGCATGATCACCATTGGGGTCATAGTTTTCATATCGAACCGCTGGAATGACAGCCGTTACGAGACTTTCAGAAAAACTGAATTCATACAAAGCGTAGACAAAATAGGAAGTGGAATTAAATTCTAATACGGAGGTTTTTGTCTTTCGTTGTCCAAATTCTCCGGAGACAAAAGCTTTCCCTAATTTGTAATCGAATCCTAAATCATAAATGCCGAGATCTGCTCCTGATGCTTTGCCACCATAGTAGTTTGCAGCAAGCGTTACACCTGAGACTGGGGCAACAGTAGCGCGAAATGAATAGTTTACTGATTTATCATTCTCAGTTTTGTTTTGTCCCGCACCGTTAAATACTCCTGCTTTGAATTCTACCGGAACCCCATCCTTAATTGTATAGGTTCCCATGAAACCAACATCTCTCATCCCGGGGGCAACGTTTGTAAGTAAAGGGCGATTAACGAAATCAATATCGGCTCCGCCTCTTAGGTTGTCGGTACTAAAAGGAACTTTGAATTGACCCAAAGAGAGAGAAAGATTTTTAACCGGCGCTATAAAAGCTTCGGCATCTAAAAGTACATCCGAAAATGAGGCTGAAGCGCCGGTTAGCACTTTTGTTCCGTTAACCGTAGCAGAAGTTGTAGTAAGTTTACCAAGACGCGTTACATCTACCTGGAATCTATAGCCTGCATATTCATTAACATTCCCCTTTATTGAAATACGGGCCATCTTTACGAGAAATTCCCCTTGATTTGTTGAAAAATCTGTTTGCTGCAACGCCCGAATATATCCAGATAATTTGGGTGAGTAATCTGGTTTATCTTGTGCCGATACCAAGGTTATCATAATAAGAATGAAAAACAGTACAGTTTTCATAGAGCCTCTTTTTGATTTGTTATTGAGATTAATTAGCGATAAAAAAATTATCTCCATTTGATAATTCTTTCTTGATATTTCTTATTATTACTATCGCTTTTAAAAGTTAACTGTTTAACTATTTTGTATTGAACGGGCATTTTTTGAAGTTAAGCGGGAAGAGCTGTGTTTATTTAATTAAACTTTACTCTTTTCTAAAAAAAGGAGAGACACCTTTGTGTCTCTCCGAATAGCAATTAATGATGGGCTAAAACTCCATTTGAGCGAACTGCCAAATGGCTTTTTTCTGTATGAGATTTTCCGTTTCCGTTCGATCTATCGGAAGATGATGCATCAATTTTAAACCGTGAGGTTAATTCCTGTAGATTTACGGTTAATCTGTTCAAGTCTTCCGCTGCTCGGGCTATTTGCTGTACACCTGCCGCGCTTTCATGCGTTACACTGCTGATGGCTTCTATGTTCTTGCTTATCTGTTCCGCTGCACTTGATTGTTCTTCACTAGCTGCAGCTACTTGTGTAGACATATCTAACACCTGTTCTACACCCACTATTATTTCTTTTAACGATTGGCCTGCTTTATCTGCTAACGCTTTTCCTTTTTCTACTTCTTCCGTGCCTTTGTTCATCGACTCTACCGCACCGCCGGTATCTTTCTGTATTTGTTTGATCATCACGGCGATTTCTTTAGTGGCTTTGGTAGTTCTTTCAGCTAACTTTCTTACTTCATCTGCTACTACAGCAAAACCTCTGCCCTGTTCACCGGCTCTAGCGGCTTCTATTGCTGCGTTTAATGCCAGCAGGTTGGTTTGGTCAGCTATATCGTTTATCACCTGAACTATCTCTCCGATCTGATCACTTCCTTTACCTAATTCATTTACTGTTTCGGCTGATCTCTTAACTACTTCGGCTATCCGATTCATCCCTTCTATGGTTTGATTTACTACCTTGCCTCCTTCTTTTGCTATGGCACCTGCGTTTTTGGCTGCTTCGGCTGATTTTGAGGAATTTTGTGATGTCTCTAGAATTGTTCTTGTCATCTCTTCAACAGCACTGGCTACTTCGGTTGTCTGCGCTGATTGTTCTTGCGCACCGGCAGCCATCTCTTCACTACTTGATGAAATTTCTGTACTTGCACTGGCCGTTGCTTCTACTGCATCCTTTACGCTCTCCACAATCTCCCTAATATTTTGGACTGATTTGTTAAATCCATGAAAGAGTTTACCGATATCATCATTCTCTTTTTCAGGAATTACTTCAACAGTTAAATCACCTTCAGCAAATTTGTTCATCTCTTCCAAGAGTGTGTTTGTACATCTTGCCAGATAATTTTGTGCTTCTTTATTTTCAGAGATATCGGCAACATATTCTAAAGCGCCAACAAGATTCCCAGCACGATCCATTACAGGAGCGCCTGTGTACATAATTTGAATATCTTTTCCTTGTGGTCTTGCAACAGTTTCTCCGTTTCGAATCGATTTTTGTTCCATTGCCTGCCGAACGCGGCATTCCGGTGTGTTGCAATGCTCTGTCTTAAATAAATTGTAACATTTCTGGCTTGCACATCCCTCTTGTGTTTTTCCTACTACCTGGGCTCCCATTTTATTCATATATGTAACATTATATTCTTTATCTATGATCATAACAGGAGTGGGCAGATTGTCGAGATACTTAATCTGTACTTCTATCTTTTCGACCATGATATTAAAGGTTTTTGCAAGAGTCCCGAATTCATCTTTTGAATTAATCTCTACTTGAACCGAATAATCTCCTGCCGCAATTTTATTTGCTGCTCCGATAAGTTGATTCATTGATCTAGTGATTATTTTGGCAATGTAATACGCTATAAAAATACTTGCGGCTAAGGAGATAAACATCATTAGCATTTTTAGTTTTGAAGCTGTAGAAGCAGTTGCCTTTATCTCCACAATCATTGTTTCTATCAGGGGCTCAATTTTGTGAACTTCTCCACGCATATATTCAGCTTCTTTATTTACATCAAGAATGGCTTTTGATGCTGTAGCAAAATTCTCCTGGTAACTATCTATTAATGAATTTGCCTCTCCTTTGGTAGCAACCGGGAGCGAAGAATTTTCGGTATGAGCGCGTAATGCAGCAACCGCTTCTCTATTTTGATTGATATATTTTTCATCTTCGCGTAAGAAGAAATCTTTTTCGTGTCTGCGGCACATTAGCATGTCTGCCATCAATGTTTTATCGTTACCACTATTGATAAGAGCTTCGAGAGCATGAACACTTTCCCGGAGTTTTCCTTCAGCGCCTGATTTTTCATCCAGCCCTCTAACCTTAACCAATTCTACAATATTATTAAAGGTTTTCTCGTAGCCAATTGTTAAATCATATATTGCTTTGCCATTCTCTTCATTCTTATAGAGCGTTGCAATAGAATCTAATTTCGCGATAGCTGAATTGACTTTAACAGCATAAGAAAGGTCTCTTCTAGCAAGAAAGTCTTTTTCACTTCGCCGTGCTTCGAGCATTGCTATATTAATGTTGCTAACATCATCCTTCTCCTTCAATGCGGACAGTTCATTTAACTGGAATATCAAAAAAATTCCAAGTAGGACAAATACTGAACCTACAAGTGTGAATATTTTCCCCTTTACGGACAGATTTTCCAAGAATGTTAACTTCATTTTAATTTCCCTTGTTTTATATTGTTATTATCGAAGTCAGGTAGTGTGTTTTAATATACTTTGTATTGAACGGGCGTTTTTTGTTGTTAAGCGGAAAGTCGAACCTTTATAAACAATAGTGACTCCTTCCATTAGAAGTAAGTACGCTATCCTCATACTTATTTAGAACGTGGTGAAAGCTTATAATGATAATTTCTTAATTGTACAAATAAACACTGTTATATTATCGAAACAATGGTCATTTTGTTTAATCATCACTGCACATAATTGTTTAGTCAACTTTTAATTTAAGCTAACTATTGGACCGCACCATTTTTTTTTGAACGACCGCTAAACCAAATTTCTCTCCAGGCTCAATCAAAAGATTTTCACTAAACTTATTAAACGCTGAAACAGATTGCATTACTTCACTTGGTTTTTCATTCGTCTCTTTTTTTCAAACTTGTTTGTACTGCATATAAAAGATCACACACATCAAACGGTTTAAATAAATAATAATCGGCGCCTAAGTTCATCCCCCTTTTAAAGTTTTCCATCTCTATTCTTGCGGTTATGAAAATGAAAGGGATTGCCGCTGTGTTTAAGTTTCTCCTCAATTCCTCCAGCACTTTAAACCCATCCATATCCGGCATCATGATATCAGAGATTATCAGATCCGGTAAAATTTTTTTTGCTTTTTCAAGTCCTATTTTTCCATTCCCCGCGGAATCTATTTCATATCCTTCATTCGCCAACAATTCACAGATATTGTTTCTTAAAAAAGGATCATCTTCAATTGCTAATATTTTGTTCACTTGTTTTTCTTTTTTATTTCTTCTACTACAATTATCGGTAGGGTTCATTTTCTTTTTACTGGTGTTGTACTGAACGGGCTTTTTTTGTTGTTGAACGGAATTACAATCGAAGTAAACTGATTGACTTTAACATCTGTGCTGTTTTGTCATCTCCGATTTTATTTTTCTATGAAAACCGGTTTTTTACTTTGGAACCATATCTTTTACTTATTATAAAAGGTTCAATCTCATCTTTTAACCGGATTATGTAAGATGCGTTTGAGAGTTTTTCAATTTTAATTATAAAATCGGTATTTATGATCGTGGCTCTATGAATTCTTATAAAACTTTTTTCCGGAAGTTTAGCTTCCCAAGCATCGATTGATTCTCGCTTTAATGAATATTTCCCGTTAGCAAACTTTAAACAGATATAAGGATTTTTTGCTTTAATGTATTTAAGATCCTTAATTAGTTCAAACTGCTTGTTCTTTCCCACAGTAATAAGAATCTTATCTGTTAACTCAAATACCTTACTAGTCAGAGGACTTTCATTTTGCTTGACTTCACTCCTCAACGTCGATTTTTCCAATCTAAGTTTTATTGAATTGAGGAGATCATCAAGATCGAACGGTTTAAAGATATAATCGTCAGCTCCAAGTTGCATTCCTTTTCTAAAGTCTTCCCTTTCAACTTTTGCTGTAAGAAAAATAAATGGAATTGACTTTGTCATCTTTCCCTTGGATAATTCGATTAACACTTCATACCCATCTTTCAGAGGAATATTAATATCGCAGATTATTAAATCGGGTCTCCCTTCTTTGGCTTTATCAATCCCGGTTTCTCCATCGGTTGTAGTTTCTATTATAAATCCTTCTTCCTGAAGAAACGCTCTCATGTTTTCTAAAAGGTTTAGATCGTCTTCAATTAATAGAATTTTCTTGCTCATGGTTCATCTCTTGAATTGGTATTTTTATTTTAACTACGGTTCCCTCATCAATTTTACTCTTTGTTTCTATTGTTCCGCCACACTGTGCTATTGATTGCTTCACTATTGAAAGACCTAACCCGCTTCCCTTAATATGTTCTGATTTTTTCGAGCGGTAAAACGGATCATAAATATTAGGTAATTCCTTTTGATCTATTCCTATGCCCTGGTCGCTTAATTCAAAAATTATCTCCTTGCCTGCTTCATTAACAAGCAATTTTATTTGTCCCCCTTGTGGACTAAATTTAATAGCATTAGACAGAAGATTGGAGAAGATCAACTTAATTAATGTTTTGTCAATAGTAACGTAGTGATTTTTGATCCCATAATTGAATTCAATCGTATGCTCCGGCGTCAACAATGGATTCACTTCTTGTATAATAGCCGTTAATTCTTCTTTAAGATTTATCGTTTCATTCGTCTTTCTTTGGCTTTCACTTTTGCTTAGCGCTAAGACGTCATCCAACAACTCTGTTAACTTGGTGATTGAGTATTTAATTCTTTCGTGATGCTCATTTAGTTTTATTTCATCCCACTTTTTTGAGTAGCGCTGTATTAACTGTGTCGATGACAATATTGATGCAAGTGGGGTTCTAAACTCGTGAGAAACCGTAGAAATAAACCTGCTTTTCATTTCACTTAATTCTTTTTCTTTCTGCAGAGCTTTGTTGATCTCATGTTCAAATTCTTTTAATTTGGTGATATCGCGTCCGGAGGTAATAACTGTTTGTACTTCTCCGTTCTCTTCAATTTCAGGAACCAAAATCCAATCCACCCAAATTCCGTTAGGGAGTTGAAATTCTATTCTGTTTTTTTCTTTACTTTTGAAAACATCCTCAAGTGTAGTTTCCCACAACGATACGAGATGTTCAGGGAAGCCCAACTCTGAATGTTTCTTCCCCAAAAATGCTTCCGCTTTAATTCCTGTTTGTTTATTTACCTGCGGATTAACATATAAATGCTGATATTGCCTATTGAAACGCATGATCGTATCCTCAGAACTTTCGGCCAACACTCTAAATTTTTCTTCACTCTGTTGTAACTCATGGGTTCGTTCTTCTACGATATCTTCAAGCCGTTCTCTGTAATCTTGCAGCTCTTTTTCAATTTTTTTACGCTCGGTTATGTCTTGAATAACTCCAATTAAACCAATAGGAATTCCTTCTCTATTCCTTACTACTGAAGTAGAAAGATAAATTGGAAATTCATTTCCATTCTTTCTCCTATTTAACAATTCCCCTTTCCATCCTCCATATAATGTGGCAGGCAATATTTCCTTAATTAATTCCGGTGGATTTTTCAGTGGGTGTACAATACTGATATGTTTTCCTATCAACTCATCTTCACTGTAACTGTACGTTTCTAAAAATGATTCATTGATAAAAATAATATTATCTTCCATATCGGTAATCACAACACTCTCATTTATACTTCTTAAAGAGTGAGCAAGCATACGTATTTCTTCTTCAGCACGTTTGCGCTCGGTGATATCGACATCTACACCGCGATACCCAATTAAATTACCATTGCTATCAAGCATTGGAACACCGGAGGTAGAAAGGATAATTTCTCTGCCATCTTTATGGCTGTTAATATTCACAAAATCTTTAAAGTTCTCTTTCCTGGCAAATACTTCAAAGGCTAATTGCTTAATTTTTTCTTTTTCAACCTCATCAAAAAAGTCATAAAAATATTTTTTGCCAACAATTTCTTCAGGCTCATACCCCAGGATGTCTTTACTAACCGAACTTGCATAGGTATATAATCCGTCTTTGTTAACTTCCCAAATCCATTCGCGAGCATTTTCTGCTACTTGTTTAAATCGCAATTCACTTTCTTGCAATGATTCTTGCGCTTTCTTTTGCTCGGTGATATCCCTTACCATGCCCCTCACGATTGGCTTAATAATACCTTGCGTACGAAGCGTATTGTTATATTCCCAAATTCGTCTTTCACCGGTTTTAGTTTGAATAGTAAGAAGCCCTTTAGCTTTGCCGATAGCTTTTATTTTTGCTAGGTACGCCTTAAATAATCTTTGATATTCCGGCACGATAATATCTTGCATCGTCATTTTTTGTAATTCTTTTTCAGAATAACCGGTAATTGCTGCAGCAACTTTATTTACAGATAACAGGTTTCCATCCAAATCATGAGTACAAATAAGATCGCTGCTGTTTTCAATCAGATCACGATACCGATCTTCGCTTTCTCTTAAAGCTTCTTCCACTTGCTTGCGTTCTGTAATATCTTTGATAAGAACATGCCTTGCCGGACGACCATTAAACGTGATAAAATGAGAGGTTATTTCAACAATAACAAGTTCCCCGTTTTTTTTGACATGCCTCCAAACCCCGGCGGAATTATAATCGTTTTTGGTTATTTCAATGTCCTTCATCAAATCGGGGACGTCTTCAGGCGGTCTTATATCTTTTAAAGTCTTGGAAAGAAATTCTTCTCTTGTATAGCCGTAGTGATTGATAGCGGCATTATTAATTTCTAGAAATTTCAAGGTTTCAAGATCATAAATCCACATCGGTTGAGGATTTTTTGCAAACATAAAACGATATTTTTCTTCACTTTCGAGCAGCGCCTTTTCAGCAAGTTTACGTTCTGTTATATCCTGAACCATCCCCATTACTACCTTTTGCCCACTGAAAGTAATGACCTGTGTTTTTATCTCGGTTTGTACCCGCATGCCATCTTTTCTGTGCAATTCGAACTGATCGGGTCCGGTTGATTTTCCCAAAAGATTTAGTGCAAATAACTTTGTAGCTAAGAGAACATCTTTAAAAGACAATAACCCTATTGTTAAAAAATTCTTCCCGATCATCTCTTCTTTACTAAAGCCGATGATTTCTTCAGCGACTTTATTTCCGTAGAGAAAATCACCCTTAAGGCTAACGTAATAAATACCTATAGGAGAATTTTCCACTAATATCCTGAACTTTTCTTCCGATGTAATTAACGCTTCTTCCGACAGCTTCTGCTTGGTTATGTCTAGGATAATACCGTTGAAAACAATCACCGGGTCATGTTTAACTGGAGTGGAAAGCCCTCTCAACCAGATTGTTTCTCCCGATGATTTGTTGAATTTCCCCTCGAAATACCATGGCACAAAATTTTTCACAGAATATTCCACCGATTGCAAAAACGGTTTAAGAGAATCGGGATGAATTCTTTCAACAAATCGATGGTAAAGCGATTCCTTCTCACTCAGCAATCCCAACATCTCCTCGAGCTTTCCATCGGCGTATGAGATGCACTTATTGCCGTATGGGTCTACGGTGAATTGGAATACGATACCAGGTAAATTCGCAGTAATTCCTGTTAGTTGTTCCTGGCTTTTTCTTAAACGGTCTTCCGCTTGCTTCTGCTCGGTCACATCCCTAGTTATAACCAATGCCTCATCATCGTTTAATTTAGTTGATCTTACTTCATATTTTTTTAATTGAAGTTCTACCGGCATTTCATATTCAAAAATCTCTGTACTCTTGTTCTCAATACTTTTTTCAATAGCCTGCATAGCCACGACTCTGATAGCTTGAGGTAAGGTTTCTGAGATTTTTGTATTTAGAGGCAACTCCCGCGGAAGAGGCGTTAACCCCGAAGCTGGGGTACGATAATCTAGAATTGTCCCGTCTTTGCTAACCCGGAATATCAAATCGGGGAGAGCCTCCACCAAGATTTTATTCCTATGTTCACTCCACTCCAATTCTTCTTTTGTTCTTCTTAACTCTTTTTCAATTTTACTTTTATGAAGCGCCATTTGTATAGTAATACGAAGATCTCTTTCTTGAACCGGTTTATTTAAATAACCATAGGGCATCGTTTCTTTAGCTCTATCTAAGGTATTTTCATCTAAGTAAGCAGTAATGAAGATAATGGGGCAGAATGTAATAGCCTGTATTTGTTTTGCGGTTTCAATTCCGTCGACAGTTCCTTTTATTCTGATGTCCATTAGTACGAGATCAGGATAGAATTTTTTTACCGCCTCTATTGCGCTTTCAGAATCTAAAACTTTGGCACATACTGAATATCCAAAACTCTCTAATCTAGTCTCGAGCCCCAAAGCTATTAGCATTTCGTCTTCAACTATCAGTATTTTTTCTTGTGCCATGTTTTTATTTCGTTAAAAATTATCATTATAAAAAGAGTTCGATGTTATTGTTGTCTGTCCGGTAGTCAGAATTTTATACAGGCTTTTTATGGGATTCTATCCCTTTTGTTTCATTTGAACTATCTCTACTCTTCTCAAGTACGTCAGTCAATAGAAAGACAAAAGGAGCTAGACATGGTATATTTTTTTCATCCAATCATAAGCAGCATTAAGTTGTTTTGTTTTAGTCTCGGCAAGAATTTTCAAATCCTCACCAAGCTCAAAAACTTTGTCGGGATGATACTGAGCTACTAATTCTAAATATTTTTTGCGAATCAAGGTCTTTGTGATATTGCCAGACAACCCTAAGATTTGCGCATAATATTTTGTTTTCTCAAAATCTGTTGCGCGTGTTGTGTCGAAATTATCATGTCTGTAAAACGTGGTTCTTTCATACTTCTCGTACCGCTCGTATTTTTCATACGAATGGAAATTCTGACCTCTAAAACTTTCTTGTTGATTCGTCTCTTCTTTTTTCTCCGTCTTTTTCTTACGATAGTTTTTTTGCCGGAAATAAGTCCCGACTATTTTTTTAATAGCGAGATAGAGATCGGAAAAATTATCTCCCATATTAAAAAGATAATCCATCATAAAAATGGTGACTTCTTTCCAATCTGTTTCCTTCAGTTTTTCTGCATTTTCAACCAGCATTTTCTTAAGAGTAGCATCAGTTAAATTCTGGCGGATTTTTTTCAACCTCTGGTCTTCTATTACCGGGGTGGCAATTTTTAACAGCTTATTAATCCAATCATCTTGATCCCCTTCATTTATAAGGGTTTGCAAGATCAAGAATTCAAGATAGACCATATCAGCCGAAATGGTTTTATTCAAGAAGGGGGAATAACAAATGCACTGAATATGACCGTAAGTAGCAAAGGTAAGTTCGTTCAAGGTTTGATCGACATCCAGATCGAACCATTTTTTAAAAATTGTCTCGCCGGCTTTTGAGGAAAAAGTGTTTTTTAATTTATACTGTGATTGAAAACTATTCCCAAGAAAATCGTGAGAAAAGTCATTTAATCCTTTTTGAATAGTCCCGATTGCATTCCATATGCGGGCATAAATTTCATCATATAAATAGAAGGCTTCTTCGTACTTATTCCGTTCAAGGAGATCATCTGCAATCGCTCTGATTTTTCTTATTTTCATCTACTCGTGAATTTAAATAGTTACAGCATTTTAATTTTTCTTGATACTTTCTTTTAAACTAGCAGTAAGAAAGCGAAAAACCAAATCTCTAATTTCAACTTTGAAATTAAGGAGAGACAAACAAGTGGCTCTCCCTATTCCTTCTTATGAATTATTACACCGTTTGCACGAACTGCCGAATTGCTTTTGATAACACGAGCTTTTCCATTTCCGTTGGATGACGTTCCGTCTATCTTAAACCGTGAAGTAAGTTCTTGAAGATTTACGGTAAGTCGATTTAAGTCTTCTGCTGCGCGGGCTATTTGCTGTATGCCTGTCGCACTTTCTTGCGTTACATTGCTTATGGCTTCAATATTCTTGCTTATCTGTTCTGAAGTAGCGCTTTGTTCTTCGCTGGCAGCAGCAACTTGAGTTGCCATATCAACAACTTCTTCAGAACCATGAATGATCTCCTTGAGCGAGTATCCCGCTTTATCTGCCAATTGTTTTCCTTTTTCAACTTCTATAGTTCCTTGATTCATAGAAACAACGGCGCCTTCGGTATCTTTTTGAATTTGTTTAATCATTGTCGCGATTTCTTTAGTGGCTTTAGTTGTTTTCTCAGCTAACTTTCTTACTTCATCTGCAACAACAGCAAAACCTCTTCCTTGTTCACCGGCTCGCGCTGCTTCTATAGCCGCATTCAATGCAAGTAAGTTTGTTTGATCGGCTATATCATCAATTACTTGAACAATCTCGCCAATCTGATCGCTGTTCTTTCCCAACGCTTGAACTGTTTCTGCTGCTTTTCTTACTACATCGGCGATACGGTTCATTCCGCCGATGGTATCGTTAATTACTTTACCGCCATCTTTAGCGATAGTTCCGGCATGTTTAGCCGCTTCTGCGGCGGAAGAAGAATTTTTAGTTGTTTCCATTATCGTTTTAGTCATCTGTTCCACTGCACCGGCTACTTCTGTTGCCTGCATACTTTGTTCTTGTGCACCGGCTGCCATCTCTTCTGTACTGGATGAAATTTGATTACTTGCACTTGCCGTTTCATTAATTAAGGTAATTAGCGAACTCAACAAATGTCTCATGTTTTGGAGTGCTTGATTAAAACCTTCATAGAATTTTGCCACTTCATCATTTTTATCTGAGTGCAATTCAACAGTTAAATCACCGGCGGCAAATTTATCCATCTGATTCAACATTTCATGAACACTTTCGGTAAAATATTTCTTTTCGTAATGATGACAGTTCTCTTTTTTATTTAATCCGTTATGAATTGCAGTTGCCATCTCTTCGCAGCCATTGTAGCCACAACTGCCGCAATTCAAAATATCAGCTTCGCTCTCTTTTAACAAATCTTTATAGATTGAGTCAAGTTCATGTTTGCCGGGTGTTTTAACTACATTTTTGAAGTTGGAAATAGATAAATCTTTGTAGCTTCTGGCATATTCATTTTTCTTCCAGAATTTATTTACTGTCTTTTGGAGTTTTCTTTTGGATATCGTTTCACTCTTAAAAACATTTTTGGATTTATGCAGTTTCTGCATTTCTAAATTTCTTTTCTCGATCAAATCTTCAAGTTCATCCTGGGATTTGTCCCTGCTGGTTCCGGTACCACCATTACATCCATGCTCGCAATTCAAGCAATCTATCAGAAGCGGGGCAATTCCTTTGTCGATATCCTTTTCAAGATGAGAAAGATAATGGTAAATGGTTGTTGGTCCTTCAATTTTTCTTGCCAACTTTGTTATTGCCGGAAATTCTCTTTGAGCTGTTCTTAATAATCCACCGGGTGTAGAAAAGAGAACCGCTCTCTCTGCAGGATCATTATCAAATTCGGTTATAGGAAATCTGGTTAAATCAATATTTTCTTTTTTAATATACTCACTGAATTTTTTCATCGTTACATTGAAATTTCCAAGTCCCACTTCATCAAATTCTCTCTTCTTGGCAATGCATGGAGAAACAATGAGCACTTTATGATTAGCATATTGCGGGTAATAATTTTTGATGAGCCTGATTGTGTGCATCATTGGACTATCTGCAGGAGCCAAATACTTTAAAAGTCCCGGCTGAAAAATTTCTATATAACTTACTATTGCCGGACAGGGTTGAGCAATAACTGCTTTTGGTTTGTTCTCCTTAACATGTTCCAAATAACTTTTTACCGTTAATTCTGCACCAAAGCTAACATCAAAAGAGGCGCTTACACCTAGTGATTTTAACCAACCGTTAAAGTGTAAATATTTGTTGGGGAATTCAGCGGCTATTGCCGGGGCAACAACGGCAACTATTTTTTCTCCATTTTTCAAGGCTTTAAAAAAGTAATCGAAGTCGTCGAGGATAATCCGGGCATCGTGAGGGCAAGCCCTTAAGCACTCTCCGCAACCGATGCAAAGATCTTCTCTAATAGCAACATGATCACCGCTTGCATCGTTGCAAAATTTTACCGGACAAACAGCAACGCATCGATAACAATTAACGCATTTCTCTTTGTCTACTTCAATTACTTTTGCTAGCTTCATTTTTCTCTCCAGTGTGTATTTAAAAGTTTAGATCCCTAGTTCTGTCTTATACAAATAAAAAATCGGAGAGACACCATACTGTGTCTCTCCGAACAGCAATTAATTGTGAACTATTACACCATTTGAGCGAACCGCCGAGTTACTTTTGGCAACACGAGTTCTGCCACCTCCGTTAGATGATGTTCCCTCAATCTTAAACCGTGAAGTTAGTTCTTGAAGATTTACAGTAAGTCGATTTAAGTCTTCCGCCGCGCGGGCTATTTGCTGTATGCCGGCCGCACTTTCATGCGTTACACTGCTGATGGCTTCAATGTTTTTACTGATCTGTTCCGCCGCACTTGATTGTTCTTCGCTGGCTGCTGCTACCTGGGTTGACATATCTACTACTTGTTCAACGCCAAGAATTATTTCTTTTAACGATTGCCCTGCTTTATCCGCAAGAGCCTTCCCTTTTTCTACTTCTTCTGTTCCTTTGTTCATTGATTCTACGGCGCCACCGGTATCTTTCTGAATTTGTTTGATCATCACCGCGATTTCTTTGGTAGCTTTAGTAGTTCTTTCCGCTAACTTTCTTACTTCATCTGCAACAACCGCAAAGCCTCTGCCCTGTTCCCCAGCACGCGCCGCTTCTATCGCTGCGTTTAATGCAAGAAGATTGGTTTGATCCGCTATATCATTTATCACCTGCACTATTTCACCGATTTGATCACTTCCTTTGCCTAATTCATTTACCGTTTCCGCTGATCTTTTTACTACTTCTGCAATCCGGTTCATTCCTTCTATGGTTTGATTTACTACTTTGCCCCCTTCTTTGGCAGTTGCACCTGCGCTTTTGGCTGCTTCGGCAGACTTGGAAGAATTCTGCGATGTCTCGAGAATGGTTTTGGTCATCTCTTCAACCGCGCTTGCAATCTCCGTGGTTTGGCTGCTTTGTTCTTGCGCACCGGCTGCCATTTCCTCACTGCTTGATGAAATCTCCGTACTTGCACTTGCTGTTGCTTCTACAGCTGCCGTTACCTGTAATATCAAGTTTTTAATATTGCTTACTGATTGATTGAATCCATCAAATAATCTACCTATTTCATCATCTTTCTCTTTTTCTACAGATACCGACAAGTCTCCCCCAGCAAATTTATCCATCTCTGTTAACAACAATTTTGTGTTTTTTTCTAAATAAATTTGGTTCCCCTTTATTTCGGTAATATCCTGAACCACTTCGATATGACCAATTCTTTCTCCTTTTCTATCCTTTATGTACGAAGCCTGCAACGATAACCATCTATCATTCATTAAAAATGGAGGAGTCACTATTCCTTTCTTTAAATCATCTATTCCTTTGTCTGCACCATATTTCGCAGCATTTTCTCCAATTGCTTTAGCTCTGTCCAAATTAAGAAACTTGGAACACGGATCATTTATAAATTGCCAATTCAGATCCATATCCGTGGCAGATATAATAACCGGAACAGAGTCCAACATTGATTCATACCAAAAAACTTTGTCGACCACTTTGTTTGTCATCTCTTTAATAGCGCGGGAAAGACTCCCAATTTCATCTTTAGCCTTGTTCTCTTCAAACTGCAAATTAAAATTGCCAGCTGCAATTAAATTGGCATCCGCAGCAAGTTTTTTTACCGGGTTACCAATGATCTTAGTAATAAATAACCCTAGTCCAAGTGCTGATAAGACTCCTATCACTAAAAAAATCAACATATTTGTTGATGCAGTTTCAGCATCAGCAGTATTATTTTCGGATCTCGTTTTTGCTCTTGAGGTTAGAAGATTGTCCATTGCCACAATTGCATTTTGTTCTGCAACTCTGGTAGTTTGAAGATCGGTTCGCCACAAAATTTCAGCTTCACTATCTTTTTCCGATAAACAGAGTTCAATATATTTTGTGAAGAATTTATCAAAGTCATTATCTGCCTTAATAACCTCGTTCATTTTCTGCTGTACTTCATCAACAACGATGGTTCTTTTAATAGCTGCGATGTTTGAGTCGATATCTGCTCTTCTCTGATTAATCGAGTTGACTGCATTATTATGATCTTCTGGTGTTCTTGCAATTAATAACTCCAATCCATTAGCGCGCATTCTTTGAAAAGCGGTCGTGAGATCAACCATTGCGGATAAAGGAATGGTATTGTTTTCATATAGAGTGGTATCGCTTGAGGCTATGGTCTTTATGCTTGATATTCCAACATAACCGATACCACTAGCAATTATTCCCACGATGGAAAAACTCAATAATAGTTTATTTGCAATTTTAAGATTTTTGAACCAGTTCATTTTTTTCTCCGAAATAATTAGTCGAGCACATTAATAATGATATTTTGAACGCTGCGAAGTACCCCGAACATGTAACTTCATTTTTGTATGCCAGGTCCGTCTGGGCTAGCAACACAAAAAGAAGTTGATTTGAAGCCGTGTAACTAAGTTTCCCGCTTGATATCCCGGCAACCTTTGCATTTGCCTTTAGTAAAGGATTTATGAAAAATATTACTACGAATACAATCACAAATCGCTATAAAAACATTCGATTTGTACTTTTAGATATGCTCTGTTTCCACTACTCTTTTTAATTGAACACTTTCTTCGGTGGATAAGATTTTCTCAAGGTCGATGAGAATTAACAATCTGTCTTCCAGTTTGCCTACTGATTTTATATACTCCGAGTTTACTCCCATTGCCAATTCCGGTGGCGCTTCCGTTACATTTTTAGGAATCCGCAACACTTCATTTACAGAGTCTACTATAAATCCCACCGTTTTACCGCTCACTTCCATCACGATAATCCGGGTGTTTTTGTCAGGCTCTTTAGGGGACATCCCAAACTTCATCCGTAAATCGATAACAGGGATTACTCTTCCTCTTAGATTAATCACTCCGTTTACAAAATCCAGTGCGTTTGGTACCTTGGTAACCTGAGACATCCTATTTATTTCTTGTACATATAAGATGTCCACTCCAAATTCTTCATTCCCGATAAAAAAACTTACAAGTTGAAGCAACTCCGTGCTTTCCTTTTTTTGCTCATCGAAGCTTGTCATTTTTAATCTCCTAGACATTACTACAATTAAAATTACTAAAATGCATTGTTGGACGTAATCATTATCGTGCCAATTAGTATTTACTTTAGTTTTTACAATTTGGGCAATATTTATCCACGTTGGATTGAACAAGAATTGACGAACAGAGACACATCGGCTGATATTAGCCATTATTACCATTTTGCTACCTTAGCGGTTCGTAGTATCCTATGCGAGAAGAAAAAATTTTTCGCAATCACACCAAAGCGTGACAAAGAAAACGCATCGTAGGTGCGAAGTTGCACCAAGAAAAAAGTATCCCTAATTTGTGAAAGATATTGTTTCAATTAATGTAACGAATTCAAAGTAAACTGTTTTTAAAGCCTTCTATGAGAATGAACTCGAGACCTACAGAAATAAAAAAATGGCACATTCTTGCCTTAACAATAGTAATAAGCATCATAATTATATTAGGTGCATATACTTACTTTTCTTATGAAAAACAGGCAATCCTCACAGAGAGGCATAATGAGCTAAAAGCAATTGTAGAACTTAAAATTTCTCAAATTGTCGAATGGAATAAGGAAAGATTAACCGCCATAAGAATTTTTTCGCAAAGTCCTTTCTTTGTTGATGGTTTGAAAAACTGGCTCGATCCTAAATCAAACCTTTCTGCGAGATCGGAAATGTTGAAAAGATTAGCCTTGATTAATGCCGATTCTCTTTACAGCGATGTTATGGTTGCAGATACCAAAGGTGAATTACTCCTCTCTTTGGATCCTAAACTTCTGCAAATAGATTCCACAATAAAAGAATTTGTTAAAAAGACAGTTGCTGAAAAAAAAATAACCAGTACAGACTTATACAGATGTCAACCACACAATACAATTCATCTCGATTATGTTGCGCCGGTTATCGACAAGAACAATGTTGTAATTGCCGCTTTAATCCTACGAGTTAATCCTGATAATTATTTGTACCCGTTAATTGATAAATGGCCTACGACAAGCAAAACTTTCGAAACTTTAATTATAAGAAAAGACGGCGACAACGTTCTTTATTTGAATGAGCTAAGCCAGCGTAAAAATGCCGCGCTGAAATTTCGCACATCTTTAGCACAAAAAGAGGTTCCGGCAGTTCAAGCAGCGCTTGGTTACAAAGGAATTTTCGAGGGTATTAATTATCATGGCGTTAAAGTGTTGGCATACATAAGCCCGGTACACGGGACACCCTGGATCATAATAGCTCAAGAAGATGTAAGTGAAATTTACTCCGCTCTCTATCTTAGGGAAAAGGTGATTATCTCATTTACTATTCTTTTAATCTCAGTTTTAAGTGTAGGGCTTATCTGGTATTACCATTACCGTCAAAGGAATATTTACAGAGAACTTTTGAGTAAAGAAAAGGAATTACGTGAAGCACATGGAGAATTTGATATCATCCTTTACAGCATTGGCGACGGTGTCATCACTACAGATAACGCTGGTTTTGTTAAACAGCTGAATTCCGTAGCCGAGCAATTAACCGGATGGAGTGAAGCAGAGGCAAAAGGCAAACTGCTTGAAGATGTTTTTCATATTGTAAATGAAGAGACGCGGAATAAAGTTGAAAATCCGGTAAAAAGAGTTTTAAGCGACGGCATGATTGTAGGACTTGCAAATCATACAATCCTAATTTCCAAAGATGGAAGAGAAATACCCATTGCCGATAGCGGCGCACCGATACGCAATCCACAAGATGAAATTGAAGGAGTTGTATTAGTCTTTCGCGATAAAACCGAAGAACATAGAGCAGAAAAACTTATCCGCCAGAGTGAAGCACGTTTAAGACGAGCCGAACTTGCCTCCAAAGATGGCAATTGGGAACTGCATCTTGATTCCAAAACTATGATCGCTTCAGAAGGCGCAGCAAAAATTTACGGTGTTGCTTGGAAGGAAATGACCTTTGAGGATGTTAAAAAAATGCCTTTACCGGAATATCGCCCGGTGATGGATGACGCACTAAAAAATTTAATAGAAAACAATCAACCATATAATATTGAATTCAAAATTAGAGCTGCCGATACCGGTGAAATAAAAGACATCCATTCAATTGCTGAGTATGACAGTGAACACAAAATTCTCTTTGGTGTCATTCAAGATATTACCGAGTACAAAAAATTAGAGCAATCCCGTTTTCAGCTTCTTAATATTATAGAAAAGAGTTTAAATGAAATTTATGTTTTTGATGCCGCAACTCTAAAATTTGAATATGTGAACAATAGCGCTCTGGAAAATTTAGGGTATTCATTTCAAGAAATATGCGGCTTAACACCGGTAGATATTAAACCGGAATTTACGGAAGAAACTTTCCGGCATGCAGTTGAGCCTTTAATTACCGGCACTGATGAATTATTTGTTTTTGAGACAATTCACAGAAGAAAAGACGGAAGCGATTATCCCGTTGAAGTTCACTTACAGCTTCATAGACTAGAAGATAAAAACGTTTTCTTTGCAATAATAAATGATATAACCGAACATAAACGAACCGAAGCAGCTCTGCGCGATAATGAAGCGTTCTTAAATAATTTACTTGCAACAATGCCCATACCGGTTTTTTATAAAGATAAAGAGGGAAAATACACTGACGCAAATAACTCTTTTATTTCTCTCTTCGGTTATTCAAGAGAACAGCTAATCGGCAAAACCGTTTTCGATCTTTACCCCCCGGAACTCGCTGAAATTTATTTTGCAAAAGATAAAGAACTTTTTGATTCGGGTGGAACACAAACATATGAATCCAAATTTGTCGATACCAAAGGTTCCGAGCATGATGTGCTCTTCTACAAATCAGCGTATAGAAACACTCAAAACGAAATTGCCGGATTAATTGTAGCTATCTTAGACATCACGGAACGTAAGAAAGCAGAGGATGCAATACAAGAAAGCGAAGAACGGTATAGAAAATTCTTCGAAAACAATGACGCTATTATTCTTTTCGTAGACCCCAACACCGGCAGAATAATTTTTGCTAATAATTCCGCAGAAAAATTTTATGGCTGGAGCAAAGAAGAATTGTTGCAAATGAATGTCAATCAAATCAATACCAAACCGCCTGAAGAGATAAAAATTCAAATGGCTGAAGCAAGAAAAAGAGGACAGAATTACTTCGTTTTTAAGCATCGCATTGCAAACGGCGGTATTCGTGATGTTGAGGTTTACCAAAGCAAATTGAAAGTAAAAAATGATGATTTTTTTTCATTGATAGTTCACGACATTACCGAACGCGAACAGGCAAGAAATGCCCTGAAGGAAAGTGAAGAACGATTCCGCACTGTAACACAATCGGCTAATGATGCTATTATTACCGCCGATAGCCAAGGAATAATAATTGATTGGAACAAGGGGGCCGAAAAAATATTTGGCTATTCGGAGGCGGAGATAAAAGGTGAAAATTTGACCACCGTTATTCCTGAACACTATGTCAAAGATCATCTTGGCGGGATCAAACGGGTTGAGCAAGGAGGCGAACATCATGTTATCGGTAAAACAGTTGAAGTCCATGGTTTGCATAAAAACGAAAATGAATTTCCACTGGAATTATCATTAGCACAATGGGAAACATCACAAGGAAAATATTTTACCGCAATTATCCGCGATATCACGGAACGCAGGCAAGGGGAAGAAGAACTCCGCAAACTATCCCGTGCGGTTGAGCAAAGTCCCGCTATTGTTGTAATAACCGATCCGGACGGTACTATAGAATATGTGAATACAAAATTCTGCGACATTACCGGATTTTCACAAGAAGCAGCAATCGGTAAAACCCCGCGTATCCTAAAATCCGGGCATCAAGATGAAAAATTTTATAAAGAACTTTGGGATACTATACTTAGCGGGAAAGAATGGAAGGGAGAATTTCTTGACAAAAAGAAAAACGGAGAATTGTATTGGGAATCTGCATTGATTTCTCCTTTAGTAAATAATGAAGGAATTATAACAAATTTTGTTGCCGTAAATGAAGACATTACCGAAAAGAAAAAGATGTTTGAGGAACTTGTAATCGCTAAAGATAAAGCGGAAGAGATGAACCGGCTGAAATCAAACTTCCTGGCAAATATGAGCCATGAATTACGGACACCGTTGAATGGAATCCTGGGATATGCCGAGATGCTTTCTACATTTCTTGATAACCCTGAATATGCAGAAATGTGCCGGGTTATTTATTCTTCCGGGAAAAGGTTGAGTGACACGCTAAACTTGATCCTCGATTTAACAAAAGCTTCTAGCGATAAAATTGAAGTCATTAGTAAAAACACTTCACTTGTTCCTGCAGTAGAAAATGTAATAAACTTATATACCGATATTGCCGCAGGTAAAAATCTCCTTATAGAAAAAGTTTTTTCCGAAGAAAATGTTTATGCCAAATTAGACAGCAATCTCTTTGAACGGACCATAAATAATATTATGAATAACGCGGTGAAATTTACATGCACCGGAAAGATAACTATTGAAATAGGCAAAGAAACCGCCGATGAAAAAGACTGGGCTTATGTAAAAGTAAAAGATACCGGTATCGGAATCGCTGAAGACCAAATTGAACTTATTTGGGATGAATTCCGCCAGGTGAGCGAGGGAATGAGCCGCAGTTATGAGGGAGCCGGTTTGGGTTTAACAATTTCAAAAAGAATTATCGAACTAATGAATGGTGTCATTACCGTGGAAAGTAATTTCGGTGTTGGTTCAACTTTTACTGTAAAATTCCCTGCTGTAGAACCTACCTCTGTGTCCCAAGAGACTAACCAGGTAGAAGAAATTGAACCGAAAAAACTCGAAGCAATAAAGATTCATAACACAGATTTGCCTCTGGTTTTATACGTTGAGGATGACTTTATTAATCAAAATGTAGTAAAATTATATTTAAATAAACTATACCGGGTAGAAACCGCAAAAGACGGGCAATCGGCATTACAATTAGTGTCTGTTAAGCAATATGACCTTATTCTGATGGATATGAATCTAGGCTCGGGAATGGATGGAGTGGCAATTACAAAAGAAATAAGAAAGATGCCTCAGTATGCGGAAACTCCAATAGTAGCAGTAACGGCTTATGCAATGGAAAGTGACAAAAAAGAGTTTCTCTCAGGTGGATGTTCACATTATCTTGCTAAACCTTTCGATAAACATGACCTCCTTGAGTTGCTAACGAGTCTGTTCGTTGGCCGTTAATTCGCCTGGATGACTTCTAAAAAAATGATACTCAAGGAATTTGTTGTTGCTTCCCAAGATTTCGTCACCGGGATAAGATTCTATTTCTTAAATAAGATGACCACCGGCTTGACCGGGGGAAATTTTTCTGGCAACGCATGCAAAGAAGATGCAGGGTTCGCAAAGAAAAAATCTCTAGAATAAACAAAATGCCCGTATATTTGTATTCTAGAAAATGTTTTTCCTTTACAACACCATTAACTATACCCAATTCATTTTCGATAATGAACTTACCTTTGGATTGTAATTTTGATTTTATAATGCAGCAAGTTTTTTATGTTTACAATTAAAAACAAGATCCCGGTTCATTACTACGCTCCGATACTTATTGTGGGATCTGCATTTCTATATCTGTTCGTGTATGAACTATTCTTTACGTTTTTCAAAGAATCCATTTTCATGTTTAGTTTTATTCCTATTGCATTCACCGCTTGGATTTTGGGTAAGCGTACAGGAATTTTTACAGCTTGCTTTATTATCATAGTAAACTATTTTTTGTCCCCAGATATAAACGTTAATCATCTCGGTACTGCAATTCACTTGTTGCCAGGGGCGCTTACCGCTGTTGGAATAGGAGGAATGACCGGCTGGATAAGACAACGGATGATAAAAAACGAGAATTACGTAAAAGATTTGGAAAAAGAACAAATTTCCTTAGACAACCGGGTGCACGAACAAACTTTGCTTGGTGCAAAATTAAGAAAAAGCCATGACCGATATCGCTCGATAGTTAATAATGTTAATGAAATTATTTTTCGCATTGATACCAACAATAATTGGACTTTCTTAAATCCTGCGTGGAGTAGATTGACAGGATTTTCCGTTAAGGATTGTTTAGGAACTCCATTTCTTAACTATATCCATAAAGAGGAGAGAGAGAGAAGTAATCTTTTTTTTCAAACCCTTGGAAAAGAATCAACCGGTTCCAAACTAATAACCAGAGTTTTAACTACTCAAGAAAACTTCAAATGGGTTGAGATACACTGGAGGCATATTGTAGAGCAAGACAATAGCATTGCAGGAGTTTTCGGAACCATGAGAGATATTACCGAAATAAGGCAAACCGAAGATAACCTGAGAGCACAAGCAAAATTCGAAAAGTTGATAGCAACTATATCAACCGCATTTATTAATATCCCACTTTCAAAAATAGATCAAGCAATTTCAGCAGCCTTAAAAGTAATTGGAACGTTCTTCAACCTTGATAGAGGCTACCTTTTTTTATATTCAGAAGACCTGAAAACCTACGTCAAAACCCACGAATGGATTTCTGATGGAAATAATTCACGCATAATCAAACATCAACGAAGAGACTCAAAGTCACTTCGCTATATCGAAAACAAATTATCCACATTTGAAACGGTCTATATTCATGATGTCTCCCAACTACCCGAAGAAGCGTTAGTGGTAAAACAGATTTTCGAAAGAAGCAACGTTAAATCAATAGTTTTTCTGCCTTTAGTTTACTCAAATGAACTTAAAGGTTTTTTGGGCTTCGATGCCCTTACAAAAAAGAAAGAATTTAGCCCGGAAAGTTTACAGCTACTAAAAGTAATTGCGGACATTTTTGCAAACGCGTATCAGAGTACAAAAAGAGAAGAAAAAATTATTAGCCTTAACCAGACGCTCGAAAGTAGAGTGACTGAGCGAACCAAACAATTTGAAGAAGCAAATGAGGAATTGAAAAATGAAATTATTGAACGCACAAAGGTTCAAGATGCATTAATTGAAAGTGAGACCCGTTATAGAACCCTGTTTGAAAGTAATCCTTTCCCGATGTGGGTTTATGATCAAGAGAGTTTACAATTTTTAACCACAAATGATATGGCGATCCGCCATTACGGCTACTCACGGGAAGAATTTCTTTCCATGACGCTGAAGGATATCCGCCCCACATCAGAAATTCCCCATGCATTGGAATTTTTAGCTCAGCCACAACCTCAAATAAACTATTCAGGAACCTGGAAACATTTAAAAAAAGACGGGACTTTAATTGACGCAGAAATTATTTCCCACTCAATCAAGTTTGGTGATTATGATGCGCGACTCGCACTTGCGCTGGATGTTACGGAAAGAATCAAAGCCGAGCAACAGCTCCAAGCTTCACTTACCGAAAAAGAAATAATGATTAAAGAAATCCATCACCGGGTAAAAAACAATCTGCAGATTATTTCAAGTCTGCTTACCTTGCAAGCCGATTTTATTACCGACGAATCTGCGCTTGGATATTTTAGGGACAGCCAGAACCGCGTAAAATCTATGGCGCTTATTCATGAAAAGCTTTACCAAACAGACGACTTTGCCAATATAGATATTAAGGATTATGTAGAGAATCTCACCCTATCTCTTCTTCGAGCATATAATATCGGCTCAAGTTTAATTGATATTACTGTTGATATCAACGATATTTCTCTTGATGTCGAAACCGCTCTTCCCTGCGGACTGATCATTAACGAACTGGTTTCAAACTCGTTAAAATATGCTTTTACTAATGAACAAAAAGGTAAAATAATTATTAAACTTATTACGGTTGGAGAAAACCGACTACAACTTACTGTAAGTGATAACGGCGTTGGGCTTCCTAAAAATTTGGATTTCACGCAAACTAAATCTCTCGGGTTGAAACTTGTAAATATCCTTGCCAAACAATTAGGAGGTTCCGTTGAAATGATTCACGATAATGGAGCTAATTTTATAATTAATTTCCGAAAACCAGACAATGGCGGAGACTAAATCATGAGAATGAAAAACTACGTATCCCGGATTTATGCTCATACTGTTATAGGTGCCCGTATGGCCCTTCAACATAAAAAAGTGAAAATAAAAAATCAGATTTTTCTCCTCTCCTTTCTTCCCCTTTTATTCTCTTCACAATTAATTTCTCAAGCTAAGCAACCGGTTGAACAAACGAACGGATTATCAAAATCAACCTCACAGTTTGATTCTTCTGAATCTCCGGAAAAATCTCCGGAAAGAGAAATAACTGTTGGGCTTAATTACGATTTCCCTCCGTATGAATTTATTAATGCAAGTGGAAAACCCGACGGTTATGATATTGATTTTGTCAACGCAGTTGCCGAAGTGATGAATCTTAAAATTACTTACATTGCAAAACCGTTTCATGATCTGCGGCGAATGCTGGCAAGCGGAAAAATAGATGCTCTGGCGGGTATGCTCTATTCAAAAGAAAGAGAAGAACAACATAGCTTTTCAAGTTCATTTTTAACCGTTCACTACTCAATCTTCACAAGAAATGATTCTGCCAATATCAAATCATTTGATGATCTAAGAGACAAACAAGTAATTGTTGAACAGGGTAGCCTGATGCATGATTTTATGAAGACGGGGAAGTACCGGGTAAATCTTATCCTCGTTAATACAGAACCCGATGCGTTACGTTTACTCGCGTCCGGTTCCGGTAATGCCGCGCTTGTCTCGCATCTTCAGGGATTAATGATCGCGAATGAATTTAAATTGAAAAATGTCAGTCCGGCTGTAAATTCTATTTTCTCGACGAAACTTTGTTTTGCCGTCAATAAAAAAGAGACAGACCTTGCAAACGTTTTGAACGAAGGTTTAGCTATCGTTGAAAAAACCGGAAAAGCGAAAGAAATTTATAAAAAATGGTTTGGTGAAATTGCGCCGAGTGATTTTTCAAAAAAAGAAGTTCTAAAATATGCCTTTTTTGCAGCACTCTTTTTTTTGGTCATCATCGGAATTTTTGGATTTTGGAATTTTTCATTGAAACGAAAAGTAGCAGAAAAGACTTTTGAATTGACGAAAAGTGAAGAAAATTTTCGTATGCTCGTCGAACAAGCCTCAGATGCTATCTTGGTTTTTGATGCAAAAGGAAATTTTGTCGACCTAAATTCCAGCGCGGTTGAGATGTTCGGGTACTCGCGAAAAGAATTGTTAAAATTGAACATCAGCAATTTATTTTCCGAAACAGAATTTTTAGAAAATCCTCTTAAGCTTGACCTTATCAACGAGACAGGTTCGTTTTTATCGGAACACCGTCTAAAACCAAAATACACTAGCGAATTTATTGCAGAAATAAATTCTAAAAAATTGAACGACGGAAGATATCAATCAATTGTAAGAGACAGTACCGACAGAAAATTAGCGGAAATGGAAATACAAAAATCACTTACCGAAAAGGAAGTGCTTTTGAAAGAAATTCATCACCGGGTAAAAAATAATTTACAGATTGTTTCAAGCCTTTTAAGCCTGCAGGCGATGAAAGTAACCGCAAAAGAATCCGTTGATGCGTTGGTCGAAAGTCAAAACAGAATAAAAGCGATGACCATGATTCATGAAAAACTTTATCAATCAAAATCACTTTCCCATATAGATATGAGTTCATATATTATTAATTTGACTCAACAGATTTCAAATTCTTATAAAATTGATAAACAGATTGAACTAAAATATGATCTGCAGAAAATTAATTTAAGTGTTGATTTGGCAATTCCGGTTGGATTAATAATCAATGAACTTATCTCTAATTCTTTGAAATATGCATACACCAATAGAAATGCCGGCGAACTGATGATTTCATTTGCTTCACCGGGATTGCATGAGTATGTCCTAATTGTTCAAGATGATGGAGACGGACTGCCTGAAAACCTTGATCTTGAAAACTCTAAAACTTTGGGCCTTAACTTGGTTACTATCTTAACAAAACAACTCAATGGGACAATTGAAAGAACAAATGCCCCCGGTGCAAAATTTGTAATAAAATTTGACGAGAGGGAGAGGAGTTAATTCTTGGATAAAAAAAATATTCTAATCGTGGAAGATGAAGGCATTATTGCTCTGGACCTGCATGCCCGTCTTTTAACTCTTGGTTATAACGTCACAGACATGGTTTCAACCGGAAAAGAAGTTCTCGCCGTTTTAAAAACTAAAACTCCTGATCTTATTTTGCAAGATATTATGCTTAAAGGGAATCTTGACGGAATTGAGATTGCATCAAAAATTAAACTTGAATATGATATCCCTGTAATTTTCCTAACCGCTTATGCCGACGAAAAGACGTTGGAGAGGGCGAAACTCGCCGAACCTTACGGCTATATCTTAAAACCTTTTGAGGAACGGGAACTTCGTTCTGCTATTGAAGTTGCTTTATACAAACACTCAATCGAAAAAAAATTAAAAGAAAATGAACGCTGGCTGTTTACAACGCTCCAGAGCATTGGCGATGCCGTTATTACAACCGATGTAAAGAGAAACATTACTTTCGTTAACCGTATAACCGAAGAATTAACCGGCTGGGGAGCGAACGAACTTGTCGGAAAAGATATTTGCTCGGTTATTAAATTTATTGATGAAGAAACCGGAAAAGAGATCGAGAACCCCATAGTAAAGGTTCTTGAAACCAATTGCAATTGTGCCCTCGAAGCTAAAACTGCTCTTCTAACAAGATCCGGAAATACAATCCCAATTGATGATAGCACTGCCCCGATAATTGATGGCAAAGGGAAAACTACAGGTGTTGTTCTTGTTTTCCGTGATGTTATCGAGCGGAGAAAAGCCGATTTCGAGATCAGCCAATTCCAAAATCAACTTGAAGAGTTAGTTGAAAAACGAACAAAAGAATTAACTGAAGTAAACATGCAACTTGAAAATGAAATAGCGGAACATTTTCAAACTGAAGACGCTCTTAAAATAAGCGCAGAACGCTTCCGCAGTATCTTCGAAGAGTCTCCTATCGGGATAATCTTTTTTGCTCCCAATGGTTCTTTTGTGCATATGAATAAAGCGTCTTATAAGATTTTCGGGCTTTCAAGCACTCTGGATCTTGATGGTTATAATCTTCTCTTCAACTCTTTTTTGTCGGAAGAACAGAGAGATCTGCTTCTAAGAAAAGAATCGATCAGAATTGAACAGCTTTTTGATTTTGATTTTTTTAAAAGAGAAAATCTCTATCGAGTTAGAAAAACCGGTGAAGTTTATGTCGACCTGTTAATTTCTCCTTTAATTGACGAGGGAAACACAACAGTTATCGGGTACTTGGTGCATATTCAGGATATCAGCGAAAGAAAAAATTACGAACTTGCTTTAAATCTTCATCAAGAAAAACTTGAGGAATTGATTTCTGAAAGAACTCATGAACTTGCTGAGGCAAACAAGTATCTTGAACTGGAAATAACTGAAAGAAAAAGAAGTGAAAACTCTTTAAGAGAAAGTGAAAGAAAACTTTCTACACTCATCAACAATCTTTCGGGAATTGCCTATCGATGTAGTAATGATGAAGAAAGAAAGATGAGTTATCTGAGTGATGGCTGTTTGGAACTTACAGGATATCAAATTGAAAATTTTATATACGACAACCGGGTTACCTTTAATTCTTTAATTCATCCGGGCGACCTCTCTAAAGTAATTACCCGCATTAAGAATTGTACTGATAAAAACGAACCTTACCAAAACGAATACAGATTAATTACAAAGAGCGGTGAAGAAAAATGGGTTCTTGATAAAGGACTGAGCGTCAGCGCAAGTGATTCCGGTGAAACTTATCTCGAGGGCTTTATTATAGATATTACACAACGAATTTGGGCGGAAGAGGCTATCAAAAAATATTCGGAGGAATTGCGCGAACTGAACAACAGCAAAGATAAATTCTTCTCAATTATTGCGCACGATCTGAAAAGTCCCTTCCAAGGGTTACTCGGCTGTTCCAATTTTTTAATGAATGAGTTTGATACACTTGAAACGGAAGACAAATGGAAACTAACACAGGATATTAATGGAGCTTCAAAAAATCTTTATAAGTTGATTGAAAACTTGCTCCACTGGTCGCGGATGCAATTAAGTAACATAGAATTTCAAGCTGAACGAATTAACCTTTTTGACGAAGTTAATTATGTTTTCAAAATTCTGGAAAGCTCAGCCAAGAACAAAAACATTACTTTAGTTAACCAGATCGCGCGAACTATTCATATCAATGCTGATTTGAACATGTTAAATTCCGTCTTCCAAAATCTTATTTCTAACGCCATTAAGTTCACTCCGGAAGGGGGCGACATAACTGTTTCTGCTATCCGTAAGGAAGTGTTTGCTGAGCTAACTATTTCAGATTCCGGAATTGGAATTAGACCGGAAGACCTCGATAAACTATTTCGTATAGATTCGCATTTTTCCACCAAGGGAACGAATAACGAAGAAGGGACAGGGCTCGGGTTAATTCTTTGTAAAGAAATGATTGAAAAACACAATTGCTCTATTTGGGTTGAAAGTGAATACGGAAAAGGCACAAGTTTTAAATTTACGATCCCTTTGTTTCCGGATCCAAATTAATTGTACGGTTAACCCATAATTTTCAAGAGAGAAATTTTACTAAAAAATGATACCCATAATTTCAGAACGGCCGAAAATTCTTATTGTTGAAGATGAAAGCATTGTCGCTTTACATATTAAAAACAGTTTAAAACGCCTGGGATATGACGTCTTCGATGTAGTCTCGAGCGGAGAAGAAGCGCTTAAAGTTATCGATAATGCAAAACCCGATTTGACCTTAATGGATATTCAACTCGGTGGAAGGATGGACGGAATTGAAACTGCCGAAATTCTTTTTAAACAACACCAAATCCCAATTATTTACTTAACTGCGTTTGCGGATGGTCCTACAATCGAACGCGCTAAAAACACCGAACCTTATGGATACCTTATCAAACCGTTTGAAGAAAAAGATTTACGCGGCGCTCTTGAAATGGCGCTCTATAAAAACAAAATAGAAAATAAATTACGTGAGAGTGAGGAGCGTTATAATTCGCTTTTTTACCATTCTCTTTCGCTTGTCTTTATTCACGATCTTGAAGGCAATTTTATAGATATCAATCAGGCATTCGTTGATTTATTGGGCTATAGTAAAACTGAAATTTTAAACATGCATTTTTCAGATCTCTTTTCTAAAGAGCAATTTGAGGATACGCTAAAAATAATTGAGTCGTTGCGGTTTGGTGAACAACCTAATAAAATTCATCAGTTCAAAATAAAGAAAAAAAATGGAGAGCTCGCCTATCTTGAATTAGCCTCATCCTTAATAAATAGAAACGGAGTGGTGGTAGCGATTCAAGGAGTTGCCAGAGATGTTACCGACAGAAAAGCTTATGAAGAGAGACTGATCAAATCAAAAGAAGAAGCTGAAAAATCGGACAAATTAAAAACTGAATTCCTCGCACAAATATCGCATGAAATAAGGACTCCTGTTAATAACATTGTTACGTTTACTTCTTTGTTAAAAGATGAAATGGAAGACAAACTCCCCACGGGACTTGAATCTGCTTTCAAGATTATAGATTCAAGCGCAAAACGATTGATCCGCACGATAGATTTGATCCTGAATATTTCTCAATTGCAATCGGGAAATTTTGAAACAAATTTTGAAGTGTTGGACTTGAACAAAAATCTGCTGGATGATTTGCTTCTTGAATTTTACTCAAAAGCCAAAGCAAAAAATCTCGAACTTACTTTAGAGAACTCTTCCAATGAGACAATTGTTCTGGGAGACAATTACACAATAAAACAAATTTTTGCTAATCTTATTGATAATGCAATTAAATATACCTCCGCCGGTGAAGTGAAGATACACTTATATAAAAATAAAATTGATAAAATGTGTGTTGATATTATTGATTCAGGAATCGGGATTTCGGAGGAATATATTCCTTTTGTCTTCGAGCCGTTTACTCAAGAAGATACCGGTTACTCAAGAAGATTTGAAGGAAACGGATTAGGTTTAGCACTTGTAAAAAAATATGTAGAATTAAATAAAGCTTCTATCTCGGTCAGCAGCGAAAAAGGAAAAGGAAGTACTTTTACAGTTGCTTTCGACCAGATAAACATCTAGCCATGTTTCGGACATAGATTTTAATTCCTAGTCCATTTAACACCAATTCATTTTCTTTATCTTATCAAAACCATTTTTTTGGTTTCAACAAAATTTCCCGCTCGCAATTGATAAAAATAAATTCCGCTTGAAAGTGCGTTCGTGGTTAGTTGATGGTTGATAGTCGCATCAAATTTGATTGAATGATTCCCCGCTGGTTGTTCTTCATTTAGTAATGTTTCTACTTCATTCCCGAGAATATCATATATTTTTAAAGTGACTTTGCTGCTTACCAATAACTGATAACTGATAACTGTTTCTGGATTAAACGGATTAGGGTAATTCTGCAATAAATGAAAATCGAGCGGAGTCGAGATTTCGTTTCTGCTTGATGACGTAATATCATCAAAGGTAATGATGCTAATGTCATCTAAATACCAGCCGTCTTTTGGGATAGATCCGTCGGAAAGCAGCTTGAAACGAATCTTAATTTGTTTCCCGCTAAATTTTTTAAGATCAATTTTTTCTTTTACCCAATTTTGTTGTCTTCCATCATAAACGGGAGAATTATAAGCTAACTGCCTCCCTTGCCCGGATCCTCCATTAGCGTATGTTCCACCAACTGCACCCCATGTTTTTCCATCATCGGAAGAAATTTCAACAACTCCGCAATCATAATCATTCTCAATATCATACTTTGTCCAAAAAGATAATTTAGGATTAGAAATAGTTGAAAGATTTATCGAATCCTTTAACGTCATTACAACGGTTGCGTTGTTTGCATAAACTCCATCAGGGCTATCGGTAAAAGAATTTGGCGCTGATACATATGCGGAAGTTGTCGCTCCCCATTTCGGTGTACCATTTGAAGTTACATCCCATTTTGTCAAGGGTGTTAATGAAGTATCGTTAAATACAATATTGGTTTTACCTATCGTGATAGGTATTGTGTCGCTTGCCATTGGAACCCCACCAAGAGCCGTAGCTAAAACAAGTTGGACCACTTCTCCGTTTTTTAATGTTGGATTAAGAACAAATACAAATCCAGAATCGTTTAAATAGCTTTCTCTCGATTTCAGATTACTGATTGTAGGTGGAGCCGAGACAATAGAGGCTTTAGAGGGATCGGGAAGAAATGAAATTGAAACATTTGCCGCATCGCTTAATCCCTTATTTTTTACCGACGCCGTTAAATGCACGGTATCCCCCGGCATAAAATTTTCTCTATCAAACGCATAATTTGAAAGTGAAACATAAGCGCCGGCAACCCACGCGTAATATAAATTCGGAAAAAGATTTTCTTCAGCTATTGGCAATATCCTTTGTTGAATAGGCCAAAAGTAATCAGTTGCATTTCCAACCTCAGGGGTCATAGCAAATATTTTTCCTATTGCCATGCTATCGCCATCATACATATAATCATCACTGTTGCCACGTGTAGAATAACCAATAGTGCTTTGGTCTGTTCCCGATGTATAGTGGTTATATTTTGTCATATCGGTTGCAAACTCACGGAAGATAAGGGAATCGGGAGTCTCTTTTTCCAAAGCGCCGTATGGATAAATTAATTCATTAGCGAAGGAATGATAATTAAGTGCATTTTTAATTTTATGCGAAAGAAGAAAATTTCTTACGTTCTGTGTCTCCGGTTCTGAAAAAGGGGCAGCTCCTCTGTAAGTATCATCAGCCGGGTTTGTTGCTGAGCCTCCATTAGAGGCATTCCAATACGCGTAAGGTCCAAAATTTCTATTCAGATCAACTCCGGATGAATCACTAGCGCCTCTGTTCTTTCTCCACATTCCTCCACCTTTTGGGTCTGTACTTTGATTATAAACATAACCATCGGGATTAATAACCGGAATAAAATAAAGCTCGCGATTATTCACAAGATAAGTTACCTCTGCATCTGTTCCATAATTTTCTAAAAGATCGTACATAAAGTAAAGTAACTGCATCATGCTTTCAGGTTCCCGCGCGTGGATCAATGCCGTGTAAAGCACTTCTGGTTCATCTTCGTCAACATCCGGATTCTTGGAAATTTTTACTGCGTAAACAGAACGCCCTTCGACAGATTTTCCTATTTCCTCCTTCGCGGTAATTAAATTTGGATAAAGAGATTTCATTTCGTCTAGTTTTTGTACTACTTCATCGTAGGTATAATACCCCCCCATCGAACCGTAACCAAAATTTTTAACGCCATATTTATTTTGACTTTTTTTCAGTTCACTCTGTTTTTCAAGAGCATTCATTTTAGGAAGCTTGTTGTAATGTGCACGCCAATCATCTATCAAAACTTCGTACCGGTAATTAAGCAGCGTAAGCCGGTTGAATTCAGCATCAATTAGAAATGTTACAATAGCATTATCTTTTGTACGGTGAAAATGATCGAGATCGAGGTTGAATGAAGCAAGCGTGCGAATATCATCATTATTGTTCAAATAGATTTTGACTTGTCTGTAAGTTTGTCCAAACAGTGTAAATGAAATGACGAAAAAAAACACTAAAACTTTATTCATTAATTTTGTTTTCCAAAATAATTAAGAACCAAGACAAAGTTACAGCTTGATTTAATAAAACGAAACTTCATGCTCCACAAGCTTCTTTTTCTCATAAAAAAATTTTGCACTGAAAAATTTATCCTGATCGAGCCACTCAAGAAAGATTTGATCTCCATCCCATAAATTTAGTTGTGTAACTTTTTCATCAGGAATCCATTCCAGCTTCCCTTCGTTTGAATCGATCAAGTCTCCAGAATATTTTTCAGCAACAAAGACGAAGACGTACCAATCATGCACTCCGTCAAACAGAGGAAAGGTAATAAATCCTTTTAGTTGTGGGTTCGTAATGGTTAATCCTGATTCTTCTTTTATTTCGCGGATAACACACTCTTCCGGTGTTTCGCCTTGTTCAAATTTTCCTCCAAGACCATTCCATTTCCCTTCGTGCACATCATTTTCTTTTTTTATCCGGTGAAGCATTAATGTTTTTTTTTCTTCCCGGTTTTTCACATAACATAAGGTGGCCAATTTCATTTGCAATTTCTCGTTTTTAACGTGTAAAATATATTGCTCTTCCTAAAGTAACAAAAAATATTTTTTTGTAAGTTTCAGTACGTAAATATATTCATCCAGAATTTGAGGAACGAATGGAAAAGATAACTTTTCATTTAAGTAAAGAAATAACGCACAATGTAGAAAACCGGCTTTCGCTATGGCAAGAACAAAATATTGCATCACGGCTATGGAATTTTGACCCATCTATTTGGAAAGAAAATCCGGCAGAACAAAAAGAATTAGCAGACAGGCTGGGCTGGTTAAACAAGCCTTACAAAATGCTCGATAAAATATATGAGCTTCAACAATTTGCCGAAGAAATTAAAAATGATTTCACAAATATTTTACTCCTCGGTATGGGCGGAAGCAGTTTGGCTCCCGAAGTGTTTGCAAAAACTTTCGGTTCAAAAGAAGGATATCCCGAACTTGAGATTCTTGACAGCACCCATCCTGATAACATCAAACGCATAACCGACACCTATGATTTATCAAAGACACTTTTTATCGTAGCAAGTAAATCGGGGGGCACTATCGAAACTATGTCCTTCTTCTATTATTTTTATAATGAAGTAAGCAAGTTCAATAAAAATCCGGGGAATCAGTTTGTTGCATTAACCGATCCGAATACGTGGCTTGAAAATTTCGCCGCGGAAAAAAAGTTTAGAAAAATTTTTTCTACTCCAGGTGATGTCGGAGGAAGATATTCGGCATTAACCTACTTCGGTATGCTTCCCGCTGCATTGATGGGTATTGATGTTGAAAGGTTTTTACTAAACGCGAAAGAAATAGCAGATGAGTGCCAATTTTATGTTGAAGCTTCAAAGAATCCCGGATTTTATCTCGGTGCAACCCTGGGTGAATTATACGAAGATGGAAAAGACAAAGTGACCTTTTTTGTATCCCCGAAGTTTTCTTCTTTTCCTCAATGGATAGAACAATTAGTGGCAGAAAGCACAGGCAAGGATGGGAAAGGAATTCTGCCGATTTGCGATGAAGAAATGTTACCGATCAATAATTATAAAAATGATCGGGTGTTTACTTTTATCAAGCTAGCTAATGACAATAACGACAGACTTGATAAATTTGCAGCAGACTTAATCGCCGCACAAAAACCGGTTCTCGTTTTTGTACTTGATGAGCCGTATCAATTGGCAAAAGAATTTTACCGCTGGGAAATTGCCACAGCGCTTTCAAGCGTTGTGTTAAAGATTCATCCTTTTGACCAACCTGATGTTCAATTTGCAAAAACATTAGCCGGTGAAAGTTTGAAAGCATTTAAAGTCAGTGGAAAACTTCCTGAAGTAAAAACTGTTTTCACCGATGGAGCTATTTCTTTAATGGGAGAATCAAATAAATTCGACGCAGATAAATCAATTTCTTCTGTATTAAATAAATTTCTTTCTCAAGCAGATGAGCATGATTATGTCGCGATAATGTCGTTCACGGAATATGGCAACGAAGTTACAACATCACTCCAAACGTTGCGTAATAAAATTACAGCGAAATTTCCTCTAGCCATTACCATTGGTTTTGGACCACGCTTTCTCCATTCAACCGGACAACTGCACAAAGGAGGAAAGAACAACGGATTGTTCATTCAAATTACAAATGAAATAAAAAATGACCTTGATGTTCCCGAACAAGGATATTCATTTGGAGTATTAATTACAGCCCAGGCGCAAGGCGACCTGAATGCTTTGAAGAACAAAAACCGAAAAGTACTTTCTCTTCATGTTGCCGGAAATCTTGTAGAAGCGATTAATTCATTTTCAATATAAATAGCTTTAATATGAAAAATCCAAGACTTCTTGAAATAAATATAAGGCTTTTGGTAAGGAGATTTGACACTGAACAAAAAAGGGCGAAGCTAGCGGATATTCCTTTCTCTTATTGGAAAAATCTTGCCGCCCAGGGATTTGAAATTATCTGGTTGATGGGCATTTGGGAGACCACAAGTATTCTTATCGACCGTTGCTGCTTTGAGGAAAATCTGATTCATTCCTATGATAGATCTTTAAAAGATTGGCAAAGAAAAGACGTTATTGGCTCACCGTACGCTATTAATCAATATAACATCAATCCTGAATTGGGAACAAAAGACGATTTGCTTCAGCTTAAGAAAACGCTGAACGAATTAGGAATGCTTTTAATGCTGGATTTTATTCCAAATCATTTCAGCGCTGAGACTGAATTACTGGAAACTCATCCCGATATTTTTTTGGAGACCACCGAAGAAGTACTTGCTTCCGATCGACATACTTTCTATAGACCCATTAAACAACTTCACCGGATATTTGCGCATGGCAGAGATCCTTTTTTCCCGGCGTGGACAGACACTGTTCAATTAAATTACTATAACCTGGACACCAGAAAGTTTATGACCGGGATACTCCTAAACATTGCGGAATTGTGCGATGGTGTTCGCTGCGATATGGCAATGTTAACTTTAAATAATGTTTTTGGAAACACCTGGTGCGGAGTCATCAACGAATATCTTCACCCAAAACCACACGATGAATTTTGGCAATCGGCAATTACCACCGTAAAAAAAACGCATCCGGATTTCATTTTTCTCGCAGAAGCTTACTGGAATTTAGAATGGGATTTGCAACAACTCGGGTTTGATTTTACCTATGACAAAAAACTATTGGACAGATTAAAAGACGGAACTCCTAAAAATATTTACGATCATTTGAGGGCAGATCTACTTTTTCAACAAAAATCTTCCCGCTTCCTGGAAAACCATGATGAAGAAAGGGCTAAACATCTCTTGGGGATGGAAAAATCGTTGGCTGCAGCGGTTATCATTTCCACAATTCCGGGGATGCGTTTATTTTTTGATGGACAATTTGAAGGGAAGAAAATAAAATTACCGATTCAGCTTGGCCGAGAACCAAAAGAAAGCAAGAACAAAACTGTCTCTACTTTTTATGAGAAATTATTTCATGTTACAAAAAACGAAATCTTTTCTTTGGGGAACTGGAAGTTGTTAGAAGCTTTGCCGGTATGGGAAAAAGAGCATACTCACGAAAATTTGTTAACATGGTTGTGGATGTATAACTCACAGCATTGTCTTGTAGTTGTAAATTATTCGAATGTTACCTCACAAGGAAGAATAAAACTCCAAATAGACGGTACTCAAGATCTGGTTCTTTTAACTGATCTCTTAAGTGATATAGAATACTTAAGATCAGCTAATGAAGTTTTTTATTCCGGATTATTTGTGGAACTCGGTGCTTATCAATTTCATCTTTTTCAATATTGATAAACTTTTCTTAAATGCAAATGCTAATGAAAGATGAAGATGCGAGATTTTTCAAGAGCGTTCCCTTTTAAGAAGAACTCCTTAAGAATATTTTCTTGGTTCTTCCGGTTTTATATTCTCTAATATTTTAATTAA
>Ga0172379_10001975_pt1 | contig 38201 bp, 45 predicted proteins | sample GrowelOW334metaG_FD_119756 | JGI IMG/M metagenome (GOLD analysis project Ga0172379, IMG submission 119756) | Groundwater microbial communities from an aquifer near a municipal landfill in Southern Ontario, Canada - Groundwater well OW334 metaG | ecosystem: Environmental > Aquatic > Deep... | reverse complement strand
TGCTTTTGAAGAATTATTTTGGATCTCGATGTAGTGCTTAAACAACTCTGCAAGTAACTTATCCCTTACTTAATTATACTTTGTTTAATTGGTATAATTAAACTAAAAATATTTATCCATGTTTCCAAGAGAATTATACTGAGTTTTCGGAATCACATTACTCGTATGGTGAATCTTGCTAAGAGTAAAAGTGGAAAGTAGAAGTTAAATTGTTTATAGTTTTAAAGGCAAGGGAATGAAAAATTGAAGAGTAAGATCATGAAAATAATTTATTTTATTACTTCAAGTATTGAAAAATCAGGAATTTGAATTTTTGTGATTTTTGTTTGTCCTGGTACTCTTGAAGTTTTCTTTCGATGTAGTTTTCGATATCACCGAGATAGATCTTATCGCGGTAGAAACCTTTAGTACTATCAGGTACAGCTTATAATATTTTTTAGTTTCTTATAACCTAAAATGTTTTAACAGATTACCAAACGGTAATCAACAATATTTTCAAAGTTCAAGGATAAAAAAATGCCCGGTGGAGGGCTACCGGGCGAGGGAAGATTCACTATGGGGGGTAAGCATAATGAATCATGGTGCAAAGTTAATGCACATTTAATATAAAATCAAGCATTTTTTTATCCTAATAATTTTTCTGATTATTGCTTAAAACTTCTTCGTCGAATTTAGCTTCAAAGTAGTTTTGCGCTTCTTTTGAATCCATGCAATAGACTTGTTTAGTTCCTTTAGCCCAAAGAATCGGATCACCCCTCTTGATAGGGTTTCCGGTTTCGGTGCATTTAGAATCAGATTTAGCTTTGATGCTTACAAGTATTCCGTATTCATTGCGGCTCATTGATTCGCTCCTTCTAGGTATTGCGCTCTTGCGACAAAATAAAGTTTTTTCATCCGTTCATCTGCGTTTACTGCATCTATGCTCAGACTAACTGCTGCAAGTGCATCGCTCGGATCGTATGTAATGCAAAACTCATGATTGCCTAATTCATAACTGACGGCGTCAATGAAAAAAGTATCATCTTTCATCAGTTCGGCGAAATCATTTTCAGCATCCTTAAATGATTGGATTATCATTTGTCTGTCAGTTTTTTTTATGTAGCCTCCACCTCCTAAAGATAGAATGAGATTTAATTCATCTGCATTTAGTCCTAAATTCTTCATGCCTTCTTCGAATTGTTTATCATTGAAAGCGTAAAAGATGGGTAAAGCAGAAACGGCTTCATCTCTTTTTTGTTTGAATTCACTGTAATTCATGGTTTTATTCCTTTCTAAAGATCGTTTATTAAAATATCGTTGTTATATTTTTTCAAGAATGATCTGCTCTCCAGTAAGATTGGAGTTTGACAAACGAATTTGTCAACAACATAAAGCCTAAGATGCGTACAAGTCCAATCCTCCGGTACTTTTTCCTTTGCGATCTTATCACAAATTTGTGATTCAACTCTTTGAATTAATTCTTTTACAAATTCAATTTGATCTTGTCTATTCATGGTCTAATCCTTTTTATTTTGTTTTTTGCATATTGTTTTTAAGCATCTTTCGATGTATTGAAGTTCATATCGCTGTTTATCCCAAAGAAATCCTTGTTCTTTCTCTATTGTTAAAAGTTCAAGCTTTCTGTTATGTAAGAAATCAATTCTGGTTTGATTCATAGTAGTTCTCCTATAACTAAATAAAGCTTCCCCCGATCAAGAGGGAAGCGTGAATGTGATTAAAGATTTAAGCAGCTTCTTTGAGTTCCTTAGCATCGAAATAAGCTTTCGTTAAGAACTCAACTGCTTTAGAAGCTGAGGTAATCGCCCCGGGAATGAACGTCTTATCAAGTTTCCCATACTCGATCCAGTCCTGGATGTACGCGGCGGAATTCTCAAACGTATTCTCAATCCCGCAAAGAGCGCAAAGGAAACTTGATCCGAATTCTGCGATAAGTTCTTCCTTAGCGTAAGCGATGGTTTTATTATCTGCGTTAAGTTCTCTATTCATTTCCTTTCCGCTCCAGTGCATGATCTCATGGAAGAAGGTTGAATAATATTCCTCCGGTGTACTGAACTGTTTTGCACTTGGGATTATTATATCGTGCAAGCTTGGGCGATATGATGCCTTAATAGGATGGAATGAAGATACGATTGCCTTATCACGAATGATGGAATCAAGAAGTGATTGAGCATCCTCATGGATCGGCATTTCCGGTTCACCGGCATAATCCGTTTGAGAGATATTGAAAACATAATAGAACTTCGCTATCATCCGTCTTCTGGATTCAATTTCTTCGGTTGTAACATTCACTTCCGAAACTTGATCCGTTTTCCAAAAGATGACTTGACTTCCTTTGCTTCCCTTATTGATCTTCAATCCTTTTTGAGAAGCTTGTAAAAAAGTTATAAATCCGGGATTCGTGAAGTTATTGTCGATCATTGCTCCAAACAAACTGAAAAGGTTCATCCCGCTGTATCGGCGCTTGCTGACAAAATTATGAGGAAGCGAAACCTTCCAAGATTGCCTCCAGGAAAGCTTTCCGGTCTCTAAAATTGAAATGATCTTATTTGAAATTTGTGCTGAGAATTCTGAGTAGTTCATGATATTGTTCCTTTGTGTTAATTGAAGTTTGATTTGTTTTATAATGGAAGAGCCGAAAGTGAATAAACTTCCGGCTTAAAATTGTTTGCGATTACATCAATCGTTTTTCAACAAATGAGGTGTAACCCGAATTTGTGAAAATGATATGGTCGAAGACATTGATCTCGATGATCTTTCCCGATTCCACCAATTTCTTAGTGATTGAAATATCTTCGTTGCTCGGTTCAAGATTTCCTGAAGGGTGATTGTGTGCAATGATGATATTTCTGCAGGTTGCGACTATTGCGCCTCTGAAGACCTCTCTCGGATGTACTACAGAAGCATCAAGCGTTCCCTCTGAGACTACCTCAAAGCCGATCACTCTGTTTTGAGAGTTGAGCCAAAAGACTACGAACTTCTCTTTGACTTCATTTCTAAAAAGAAAAGAGAATTGAACGAAAACATCTTGAGGAGAAGTGATCTTCATTTGGCGGTCTACCAATTCGGGATAACTTTCTTGAAGGTCTCTGAATTTCCAGGAGATTGTTTTTACAGATTTAGGATTAGTCATTGTATTTGCCTTTTGTTAAAAATTAGAAAAATATTGTTCAAATGCTTGTTCAGCCGTTAGTTCTAAGCCATTAAGCCATATTTCATGGATTTGCTTAATGACTTGTTCCGCTTCATCCCCTTGAGAATAGTAGTTGAAATCACCTTGTTCATAGCAGAGAAAGGGAAGCCATGTATTGATTTCCCCATGTATGTATTTACCATGAAGCCATGATTCGTTTAAGACTGAAACATCCTCCGGATTAAAGATCGTATTCATAATCTTCATCCGGGTTTATCGGGAACATTGAGTAATTGATCACCGGTCTCTCCGGTTCAAGTTCTTTCATTTGTTCCGGTGTTAGTTCAATTCCTCCAAGTTGATTCTTGATGAAATCAAAAAGAGGGACTCTTTTGATTTCAAGAGTATCGTTGTTTAATGTTTTAGAGTTAGATTCGCCGCGGCGAATTGTTTTATTGATCGATGTAGATTGGTTTTTAAGTGACTTTTTCATTGCAGTTCCTTGTATTTAGAATTTCTGTGTTAATTGAGATTAAAGGTTATTTGTATTTGAGATTCAGATGATGCCCGAAAAGAGATTCACGGTTTTGAGGATTACATTTTTCAAAGAGGAATAAAATTTCAACTGCGTTGCCGTTCGCTTATCGCTGTTTCGCTTTTGCTATTGTAAATTTAGGAATAGAGAAAAATGAGGGAGGTTTTCAGGTCAAAGTGAAGATTTTTATATCTTAAAACTTTATGTCTTGTTGCGTTCAATGTACCGTAAACATGAACAAATGAATTTTTTCGAAGCGATTGAGTGTTTTTGTGATTTCACTTTCGATTTTTTCAAGTCAGCCAATAAATATAGAACTCTTTTTGTAGGGACTGTCTTGATTTTACATCGTGAAGTAAATGCGATAAAAAATGCCGGAGAAGTGATTAGCGGTTGGTGTTTTTTATTGTGTTTACAAACGTGCAGCTGATGGAAAATTTGCTTTTCTCCCACAAAAAGAGTTCGTAGTATTTGAAGGCGTCAGACTTGATCGAAAGTGATGTGATTATAAACCCTCTTCGGAAAACCAATCATGGTGATGGAGGTACTACTGTATTAAAAGACTTAAAAGGAATTGAGTTAAATTGACCCAAAAGAAAACCCCTTCAACTCTATTCCGAATAGCGCGAAGTAAGTAGATAAGCAGCAGTTGAAATTCCTTTGAGAAAAAAGTCTCAAACCGGAGTGTATTTTGACTAACTGTTATTTTATCACATTTCAATGAAATGAAGTGGAATTGATTTTCGTAATGCGATCCGCCTCGGGCGAAGTAGGAGAACAAAAGCGCGATGCAAAAAATGATAATTTATTAATAGTTGAACTACTAATTTGTATAGCAAAATCTGAATAATAACTGAGTCGGGGAAAAGACGGGAAGAATAGACAAAAAAGGGCGTAAAACTGAAAAAGTGCGAAAATGAAACAAAAACCGTTAGGGGTTACTTTTCAGTAGGGATTTCCCTACTCATTTGTAGGGTTTTCCCTACTACGAATTAGGGTTTACCCTACACATTATTAGGGTTTACCCTACTGTTTTTGTTCGCATTATTTGCTTATACTTTAGCTGAAAAAAAAATTATTGTTTGAAAAAGATATTTTAATATCCATTTATTGTTTCGTCCTTGGAGTTAGTTAATGCTAAAAATAAAACACTATGCTTTTATAGTAGCGAACAAAAAAATAGAAAAAATAAAGAGAACTGATGTATTTATTTCCCTTTTTTCTTCTTCGCTCATTCATTTTTCCCCTCCTTCTCTTTTAACTTTTACCGGAAAAACTTTATGAAAAAACACCTCCTCTCTTTTTACTGGTTACTATTGTATTATTTGACTATAGGTACAAAAAACACTCACCGGACATGAACAAGATATCCATGGAAAACGAGACTACGTATCGACGATAGATAAACTCAGAGTACCTGTTGGAACGCTCGGAGGTGACCGGGCAATTGCAGTAGTTGGTGTAAGAAAATAAAATTTATGGAGAAAAGAATGACAAGATATATTTTAATAACATCATTAGTTGTTATCACGATGTTGGGCTTTAATTGTAAAAAGAACCCGGTTATACCACCCATGCCACCGGAAGGACAAGATACTACAAGCCACAACTGGGTTTTTACCATTGATACTTTAGGAGATGGCAACGGAAGCGGATTAAACGATGTAGCAATTATTAGTACAAATCCATTGCTTGTTTATGCTGTTGGGGATATTGAAGTTAAAGATTCAACAGGACAGTTTGAGCCCCAACCATACGGTATAGTAGAATGGGACAGTAAGAAATGGAAACTTAACAGAATTTATGATACAAATAATAATATAATACCAAGCATTAGGGGAATTTTAAGTATTTCTTCTTCTGATATTTGGTTGACTGATGGGGGTATATATGGCTGGGATGGTGCATCAGGGAAAGTAAGCGCTTCTTATGATCGGATTTCTTTAGTAGGAGGGGAGGAGAACGGACAATCTGTAAACAGACTCTTCGGGACTAGTTCGAATAATTTGTATGGGATAGGATGGAAGGGTATGGTTACTCACTTCAATGGGATAAATTGGCAAAAGCTAGAAAGCGGAGTAAATGAAGATATCCAAGACATTTGGGGATACAAAAATACTTCCGGACAAACAACAATACTTAGCATCAGTTCAACCGTGTATTATGGGGGAACAGAAAATTTACTTTCTATCACCGGTAATACTGCAACAAAAATCAACACAAATGGTCTTTCATGGAGTATAAGAGGACTATGGTTTGACAACAAAGGTTATTATATCGTTGGCGCAGAAATATATTACAAGAAGTCGTTACAGGATAGCATTTGGCAAATCATTCGAGCAGCACCGTCAAAGAATTATGGTTATATCAACGCAATTCGCGGGAACGCATGGAATGATATTGTTGCAGTGGGGGCATTCGGAACCTTACTGCATTACAACGGCAGCACGTGGTATAATTTTACACAGCAGTTAAATATTCCGAACTGTGTTTTTTGTTCGGTAAGTATAAAAGATAACCTTGTGGTAGCCGTTGGAACGCTCGGAGGCGACCGGGCTATTGCAGTAGTCGGTGTAAGAAAATAAGATTTATGGAGAAAAGAATGACAAAATAATTAAGCGGGATGTTGTAGCATCCCGCCTATAAAATGCAAATATATAGGTCAAGGCTGGTCACCTTATGCGTGGTTTCGTTTACGTCCGTTAACCACGCGCCTTTTTATTTGCACCTACAAATTAGCATTTAATAAATATTATTTCAAAAAAAACACGAAAGGTGTAAAATGAAAAATGGATTATTGGTTTTATGGTTGCTTTGCATTATTATCGATGCAACGCTCCTAACTGCTCAACAAAATATAGACAGTACGGCAGAAAGGAAAATGAGCAGCATGCTTACAAAAAAATTCCGGCATATTAAAAGTGATGCAGCTTTTAGAAAATTAAGCAGCGCTGAATACAAAAACAAGTACAGTTCAAAGTTTTTACCCGTTGATAGTAACGGGAGAATGTTCTTGAATATTACTGCAATTCGCAATATGGATGTTGTAGCTAATAACATAGTTACCTGGGGTGGTGAGATTCAATACAGAGGAACAATGAACCTTAACGCATGGGTTCCACTGGATAAACTTACCGACTTAGTAACATTAGACGGCGTTACGTTTATTGATGGTCCCGGACAGTCTTTTACAAAAACCGGTAGTGCTATATCCGCCGGAGATCGTCAATTACTTGCTGATTCTACCCGGGCATTGTTCTATAGTAACGGTGCTGATATTAATGGCACTCCGGTTAAAGTTGGCGTTATATCTAATGGTATGCAGTATTATGCTAATTCGCAGCAAAGCGGAGATTTACCCCCAATTGGATGGGTAAACAACTCAAATAATTTTATCGGTTCTGAAGGAACGGCAATGATGGAGATCATTCACGACCTCGCTCCAGGCGCCGGTTTGACTTTTGGCGGTGTAGGTAAATATATCAATTCAAATAACGATACTATTTCCACAACTGCACTTGACATGGCAAATACAATTAATGTTTTATCTACTTCTGCGAACTGTAAAGTAATTGTAGATGATATAGGATGGATAACTAGCCAACCCTGGTTTGAAGATGGAGACATAAGCCAGGCAATTTATAGTTTTCAATCAAATGGCGGAACCTATGTTTCTGCTGCCGGAAATGATGCTGAAAAAATGTACACAGGACAGCCAAGCGTAAAAACCGGTGGAAGAAAGAATTGGGTTCTTTTTACATCGACTGATTCTGCCCTAACATTCACTCTTTCAAATTATAAATCAATCACTATTGCATTGCAATGGGACGAACTATGGGGGAATGCGAGTGAAGATTATAATTTATATTTATATGACAACAATTGGAATCTTATAGATTCTTCAACAGTCTATCAGGCCGGTCAGGGATCATATCCACAAGAATGGATTGGCCTTACTTGGTCGAACTATTTGAATAATGCAACGTTTCATATTATGGTTGATTATAAGGGTTACTATTTGGGGAAATCTTTTAAAAACATTAAAATACTGGTATTACCGGAAGATATTAACCCTGATGGTTCGAGATCGTTTACTCTTACAAACGGCAGTTCGACCGGGCATATCTATGGTCACTCTGCTGCAACAAACGTAATAAGCGTAGCAGCTTATAGCGCGTTAGACCAAACCCCAACTGTTGAATCATTTAGTTCCCATGGACCTTCACTTATGTTCACATTTGGTAATCTCGGAACCGAGCAGAATAGGAATACACCTGTTATAACCGCTACTGATGGTGTTGTAACCAAAGTTGGTAAAGACGGTCACTTTGGAGGAGATAGTCTTTTCTTCGGTACTTCTGCAGCCGCTCCTCATGTGGCGGCAGTTGCAGCTCTTTATTATTCAAGGTATCCAACACATACTTCATCCCAGTTTATATCGGCAATTACTTCAAGCGCTAAAAGTATTTCGTCGGGGACAGGAGGAACATGGAATAGTACTTCCGGTTATGGAAAAATAAGCGCTTATGATGCAATAGTTAAAGGAATGACTACTCTTAACAATCCGCAGGTAACAGCCAATACTACATGGAATCTTAACCGGATAACTGGTACAGCAGCAATAAGTGCAGGTAAAACGGTTACTATTGATGCGAATTATACAACTTTGGTTGAAGGAACTGTAAATCTTGGTGACGCTAATTCGAAAATATTAATTTATGGTACTTTGATCTTAACTAATTCGGCAACAGTAAATCCCGCATCCGGTTTGGTTGTTGAACCCGGTGGAAGAATTGTTAGTCCTAACATGGTTAATGTATCGGTCACTCAACTGGATGAATCAAGCACTCCCTTTGGAACAGTTGGGCATTGGACTTTTAATAGGTTCGATTCTGCTGCTGTCCCTTATGTATTTCCTTCTTTTAACAACACTCCTGAAAGGATGAGGGGACAGCAATACTTTAAGACAGGGACAACTCAAAAATTCCAACTCTGGAATAGTTTAAGCTCAAGAGTGATTAACCCTGATACATTCAAGACAGCAGTAGGGCAGCCTAACATTATAACTTCACAATTCAAAACAGCAAACAATGCAACGCTGCAAGCATCTTTAGAAGGTGTAACTCCGGGTGGAACACTTAACTTGCTTGATCCTTGGATGATTGATACAACCGATGCGTTCGGACAAAGAAATAAAGGAATGGCAGATTGGCATAGGCCGGTAAGTTATTCAACAAACAACATTGGGACTAGCACTTCTCACATGGGTGTATTATTAAGTCAGTCAGTAAACTCTGGAAGTTATTATTCAGTTCAAGCGCCATTAACTCAAACATTAAATGGAGTCACCGGTTATTTTCAAAACTGGAGCGGAACAAACTTTACATTACAACAAGTTGGAAATAATCCAAGTGGATATGATCAAAAAGCGGTAATATTTAACAATGCAAACGCTCTTGTAACTGCAAACTATAAGGGTGTACATCTTTCGGGTACTTCCACGTCATTTATGAATAATAATCAGAATAAAGTTGTAAAAACCTCGGATGGTTATTTGCACCTTGTTTACGAAAGTATGGGATACGTATTCTATGAAAGAAGCACAAATAATGGTACAACCTGGCAGTTGATGAATAATAGTAAACCGCTTTCAACTTATGAATCCAAACATCCGGCTATTTCTATTAACGGCACCGAAATAGTAATTGTTTACCAGGAAAAAGATGGAACAGGTTCCAAAGTAATGCTCTTCCATCCATGCGGCTGCGGAACAGACGGCAGTTATTTATTAGAGTCCGAACCGGATGAAGCGTATGCAACAAAGAACTTAACCCCGGTTGTTGCTCTTGGTGCAAATAACGAAGTAATGATTGTTTGGAAAAGAACAACTCTATCAGGTTCAAAAACTGAAGGGCTCTATTATAAATTCGGACATATCAGTTACGATTATCACTATTGGTATTCCGCCGGTAATTTAGGTGATATGGTTGATCCTTTGGGTGGTGAAGTAAACGGAGCAAATCTAAGCCCTGCAATAGATGTTACTAAGAGTGTAACCTATCCGGCAAGAAATGTATTTCATATCGCCTGGCAGCAGCCTACAGGTAATTATTCACACATTGATTACTCGAAGATAGATGTTGGAACAAACAATACTCTTTCTTCCACTACAGGCGTTGAAGATGTTTCTTCGGGTAGTGGGTATTCTTATAATTATTCTCCATCTATCAGTCTATCAACTTCTAACGTTGTAAATGTTGCATGGGCGGCAATGCCTTATTATCCTTCAAGCACCAGAAAAGTTATTTCAAGAACCAGAACTTCTTCCTGGAGTTCATATTTTGGGCAATATGGCAATACAGTCAATTATCCTTCCGTTGCCTGTTATGGTTCCAGCAGTATTCTTGCTTGGAGTGAAGGTAGCTCAAGCCCATATAGCGACAAGTTCTTAAAATGGGGTTCAGTGCATACAGCGCCTGTTTATGGTAAAGATTTACAAATATTTAGCACTTCCACACTACAAGACATGAAGATTGTTTCGTTCAGCAACACTACCACACCTTATTCATTCGCTCAATCTGCTGATCTTTATAATCTTAATAAAGAAAATCCATTAGCAATGTGTTCAGGTGTTCAAGTAGTTGCAAGGCAGGAAAAAACTGAGTTCTTCTTCCGTATTGGGGATATTAGTTTTAACGGACAGAACGTTGCATTTAAAGGTATTAACCTTAACGCAACAAATCTTTCTCAGAATGATCTAGACTACCTAATGACATCCGATATGGTAAACTTGGGTGATGCCGATAACTTTGGTTACTCAATTGAGTATGGCGCGACAGATACCGTTAAAGCATTAAGCTTATTACAAAAAGATAAATTTATTTCTTTCAACGTTGAGTTAATTGATGCCACAAATGATGCGGTTCTCTACACCCTAAATAATGTGAAGTTTGATGGTAATTCATCACTTAATCTCAATTCAGAAAGTTATAATATCGATCTTACAGGATTAACCGGTAAAGAAGTTTATTTTAAGGTAAAAATAACAAACAGCTTAAACCCGGTTTACTATGCTTCAGAAATAAAATCGGATGCAAAAGTACTTGGCAAAAGTAAGGCTGTTAGTTTAGACCTTTCCAACAAACTTGTAGTGAAAGATTATGATCTATTCCAAAACTATCCTAATCCGTTTAACCCGGCAACAATCATTACTTACCAGTTGCCAAAAAGCGGAAGTGTAACATTGAAAATATATGATATGCTTGGTAAAGAAGTAAAAACACTTGTAAACGAACAGAAAGAAATGGGCAAATACACTGTCCAATTTGATGCTTCCTCACTTGCAAGCGGTATGTATGTTTACCGGTTACGCGCGAATGACTTTACCTCCACAAAGAAGATGTTATTGCTAAAATAGTTCTTCGTAATTAGTATTCTTTAAACAGAAAAATCCCTCAGAAATGAGGGATTTTTTTATTTGAATGAGATTAAAACTAATTTCTCACCGCATCGATCGTTGTCGAATCATCCACGATATCATAATGAATTCCTACCGGCGAATAAAGCCGGTCATGGTAGCCAATAGATTGAGTAAAATCAAAATCAACAGAATCAATTTGGAACTTATAAATTTTCCCGGAAGAGTATTTATTCAAATAATTATACCAAAGTGTAGCTAATAACTTTCTAAAAGTTTTGTAATCTGTTGCCGTTGAGCTTTCTTTCGCAAAAATCACATGCAGTAAATTGTTTTGTGCATCTTCGACCTTAAAAGGTGAAGATAAAATATACCTCGTAACCCCTTGATTAACCGCAAAATTCATGATAGTAACTAAGGCAATGTTTTTGTCAAAACCATTTGTAAGTTCCGACTGCGTTCCGATCGAATGACTGAGATGACTATTAACACTAACTTCAGTTACTCTGATCCATTCAAGCCTTTCAAAATTCGTTTCTGTTGTGAACCCAAAAACTGATCTATTGCCGTTAAAAGTTTTGTTCGTTTGAAATGATTTATTGATAGAAGCGAAAATAACTCTGTTATGCGTAACCGTTAAAGTAGCGAAGAAAGAAAAACAGAGTACCTTTAATAGATCATGAACCGACATTGACCTTAGTTCATTACCGGAATAAGTAATTGATCCTAAACGTTGTACAATATCTCTGACATTAAATAAAAGTTCATGTATAGTATATTCCCCGATACTACCGGCTGCAAAAATTGTATTTGGATCTGATGAAGTATGCGAATGAGCCGGATTACTGTGAGCGCAAAAAACGAATTCATGTTCTATTGAGATATCCGATAGCTTTAGATTCGGAAAAGCAACTTGTAACAAATAAAAAAGATTTTCTTTAAAAGAAAGAAAAGCGTCCGGAATTTCAAGTGCATCTGCTCTAACTGAAGTAAGGCTTCTAACATCAGCTTTCTTCAATATTTCAATGTTCGGTTGAACCGACAAAGAAAAAAGTTTAGTGAAATCATCAAAACCAAGAGACTTTGAATAAACATAACCGGAAAAGAAAGCTGTATGATTATCCTCCAAAGGGAACACAAATTTTTCATGATCTTTGATGTGATAAAGATTAGCAGAAATCGGCTTTGTCAAATCGATCTTCAGTAGAACAGAAAGTGCAAAAACAGAAAAATCTTGTTCCAAAAGCCATTCATTCAGCATTGAATAATCATCAAAAATAGAGAGATTCCAAATTCCAGGGATCACTAATTTATCATCAAAATTATAATTGAAATCAATCTTATCAATTTCAGCAGGAAGAAAGATATTAAAATCACTTCCATTGATCTGATAAATATTACTAGGATCGTATAAAGGGCAAACTAATTGCGGATTTTCGGGATTAACAAAAACAATATCAGTGTAGATAAAATCGAAAACCAACTGCAAATAATATTTCGGTGATTGAATGGTAGTGATATTGAAATAGAGTTTGAAAGGCTGCATTAATAAAGTTCTTCCATCAATTGTTTATTCTGATCTAACTTCATTTGCAGTTTATGAAGCGAAACATCGAAATTCCCTTGAATGACCGGTTGAACATAAATAACCTTTTGATCATTCACTTTGTCTAATGGAATAACCTTCTCCGGACCGGCTTCTCCGATCATTGCAAGAGTTGGTCTGGTAACAACACCACCTTCACCAAGGAAAGGGATTAAATAGCTCGCATAGTTCAATGCAGTATCTAACCAGGTGCTTTCATTTGGTTTACTACTACCGGAACTTCCTTTGAAAACATAATCCATTGCGCGATTAGAAATTTCACTCCCAATTTTACTTAGTGTGGAATTTCTCATAGACAACCAGACAGCATCCCAACTATTTTTCGCTTTCCGGCTTCCAACAATAAATTCATTCCACATGGTAGAAAATCCCGACTGCATACCGGCGTAAAGAGGATCGTGTTTAGCTTCGTATTGGTATTCTAAAAGCAATGCAGCTTCAAGGCGTTGTTCCTCCAACTGATACAACATTTCATTTTTCCTAGTTTCATCTTGGATCTGAAAACGAACTAATTCTTTTTGTTGTTCATATTCCATGTCATTCATTTTCAAATGTTTCTGAAGCGATTCATCATCTAAAGAGATTCCATTTTTATAAATGCTAAATTGCATTTGCTTCACATGAAATTCATACCTCTGATATGCTTGCCAATTACGGTCAAGTTCATCTTGAACAGCTTGTTCTGATTTTTTCTGTGCATCAGCATCCAAATCCAAAAGATGTTGCGATTGCTGCCCGATCAACTGAACAGAACCGTCTTTTGAAGTTTTTCCAGTAGCAATATTTCTATTGAGATAATCGAAAAAAGATTGTTTAGTTAATGCTCCTTTGCCTCCATCATATAAACGGATCATTTCTTGAAAATCTTTGAATATCTGGAGTTGAGCCTTTCCGATCTGCTCAAAATCCTTTTCAAGATTCTCATAAAAAACTCTTTTCACATTGAAAAGTTCCGGTTGCTTCTCAATGATCTTATCTGTTAAGGATAAAACACCTTCACGGTATTTTGCAAAATCATCATCTGTCTTTCCGCTCAAAAGAAAAATGTTCCGGTAGTTTTGAAGCTTCTTAAAAAGAATATCCTCTGGATTCTCAACTTGCTTTGCTGCGAACTCAGATTGCTGTTGTTTGAAAAGTTCGATGTCTAATTCAAGCTGCGCTAACTTTGCTTTATCATCTTCGTAATATTTGTTCGTTGCATTCATCTTGAAAGTATCGAGTTCCTTCTTCCAAAAATCTCTACGCATTTCCATCGTTCTGATTTTCTTTTCAGCAAACGATTCTTGTGAAGCCATGACTTCCTTTTCGGCCATAAGTTCTTTTTCCAGAAGGGGATTAATCTGTTTCCGGTAAAGATCATCCGCGATCTGTCCTAAGTTATGATGCAAAACGCTCATACTTTCCGTAAGCGTTAAGTAACTTCCTATTATCGGAATATTTCCCTTCACTGATTCCCAAAAGATGTAATTCGGATCGTTCCACTTGTCATTTTTCTTTGGATCACCGACTAAATTCTTATTCAGAAATTCCTTTACGTTTTTTCCTTCAGCGAAAGCTTTCTTGGAATTATAATAAGTGTTGATGATTTTACCGACTTCAGTATTATCAGCAACTAAAAGATCACCAAGTGTTTTCCAAGAGGAAACGTTTTTATCCATGAGTTTAGCTATGGCGCTATCTTTATTTAATTCAAAACCATTTAGAGACATTTGATAAAGATTCCTATTTATCTTCAATTAACCAATTGAGAGTTAGTAAATCATTGACACTTAATTTCGCTTGAGCGAAATTGTCAATAGAAAACATCTTCGATTGAATTTCAGCTTCGATGCGATAAAGTTCTCCAATATCATTTAAGAATTTGGGCATATTTTTTTCGGTAACAGACAATTCCTTACCAGGTTTCGCTTTACCGGAATATTGTTTAACTAGATCAATTCGTTTAGCTTCCAGAGCATCCAATTCTTTTTGAATTATTTGAATCGTTTTTCCTAACTTAAATGAAACTACAACCGGCAAAGGTTGAGCGACCAAACTTTTTAGTGCATCTTCGCTGTTTTTTAATTGACCTAACGTGACCTTGATACTCATGATCTTTGTTCCTTATGATTGTTAGAGATTGTCGAAATTAAACACCGTAATAGTCTGTAAGAACTCCTTTTGTAAAAGTGAGATTCGTTATTTGTGCATTCAATTCATCATACATTTGAAATTGAACTGTTTGACCGACATTCGTTCCGATCTTAAAATTTGTTGTATTGATAACAAAATCAGAAGCTGAAATACTTGCATGAACGGTACTACCGGCATCAGCCGTAAAAATAATCTTCTGTGAGTTTCTGATAACTAAATCATCAACAGTAGCGCCGGTAACTAAAGCATTAGCAGCCCAAGCGTTACCCAAAATTCCTTTGTAAGCACTATACTTTTGGATTCCAAAACCTCCCCAAGAATTAGCCGTGACACTATTTGAGATGAAAAGATTATTAGTTCCGACTGAAGTAATATTTCCGGTGGCTATGAGCGTACCGATATTGTTTACATTTCTGGAACTATCAATAACCGTATTGCTGCCAATACTCAGAGAAGTAAAATTCGGAGTAGAAGAAACCGAAACCGTAACATCACCGGTTCCGGTATCAACACCGGTGGAAGAAAGAGAGATATTTGTTCCCGCAATTAACCGGCGAATCATAGCTTCACCGGTCTGCGTTATATTAACATCACTGCGTTTAACCCCACCATCTTTAATTTGTTCCGATTTAACAGATGTTTTTGCCAAGAGAATTAGCCTTTTAGTAGATATACGTTACTAAAATCAAATCATCTGCAAGAGGAGCAGTGAGCATGGTGATCGTTGCACCGGTAATGGTGTAATCATTTCCGGCTCCGGCGTTTTGTAATACACCGTTTAAGAAAACCATCTCATCACCGGCAGAAGGCGCATGAGCCAAAGTAAAGGCGGTGTTGCTTCCATTCATCAATCCGCCGGGAATTTCCCGAACAACATAATTTGCAGTAGTTAGTTTAGCGTTTAATTGTGTCTGGATGGGAGAGGTAACGCCCGAAACATAACCCAACTCGGTTGAACTGACTGTGGAAACTGCAACTTTACCGCTTGCATCGGAGATCAAAGCTTTGCTGATGGTTAGATTTGTAGCGGTGATCGTTGTTGCTGCGCCGGTAATAGCAGCTTGTTTGTTATTGAACGTATTCCAGTCAGCAGTTGCTAAATAACCGCTAACAGTAGAAGTAGCAACTTTAACCTGGATCGATAAACCGGCTCCAATAACAGCGCCCGTTCCTCCGGTGATGGTTAAAACCGATGAAGTAGATTCAGTAAGGTTTCCCTTAGTGAGTGTAGCTTCCTTTGCATTCAACTGAGTTTGGATCGCTGAAGTAACACCGTTCAAATAACTGAACTCGGTATTATCAACTAAACCTCCACCAATTTTAAGAGCATCAATACCGGTTGGTAGATCTGTTGCAGCGAGAGAAGTTCCGGCGGTAACTCTGCCATAAGCGTCTGTTGTAACTTTGGTATAAGTTCCGGCTGTTCCAACAGTAGCAAGGCTTAACGTATTTCCGCTTTTAGAAATACCGGTACCGGCAATAATTTGTCCAGCACCGGAGAATTGAACAAATTGAATATCAGAACCAATATCATCAACCAAATCTGAAACGCCATTGTTAGAAGTACAAACGAAACCGTTATCACCGTTTACCGTTCCTTCCTCGACAAATACAAATGATCCACCGACATGCGTTGCAGCTGCAAAATCAGATGCTCTTGTCCATGCACCGGAAGCAGCAACATAAATACCGTTTAACCTTGAATCGGCTTCATCTTTTAATAAAATACGATCTCCGGCTAACAAGGTTATACCGTCAACTGTAAGCAAACCACTTTTGGTTGCTATTTGTGCCGTACTTGCACAACGAACAGAACGTTTTACATCCAAACCAATTGACATATTATCAACATAGTTTTTAGTAGCCGCATCTTGCGCTGAAACAGGATCAGCAAGGTTTGTAATTTTGCGATTATTGAAGTTTAGATCGGCATTAATTTTTAACTGCCTTGATACTTCGATTTTCGTTGTTGCCATTTGAATACCTCACAAAAAAATTAATAAGAATAATTAACTAAGAGAACATCATCGGCTAACGGCGGGAAATTAAAAACAATCACCGCACCGGAGACCGTAAAATCATTTGTTGGACCAACATTCATTAACATACCATTTAAGAAAACCATGAAATTGTTTTCAAATGGAATATGTGATAAAACAAAAACTGTATTGCTGCCATTCATAGAACCGAAAGGAACTTCATTAAAAACCGAAAGATCCAATCCGTTAGGATTGGGATTGATCTGAGGGATCGAATGATTGTAGTTCAACAAATATTCTAACCTCTGATAACTTAATGAAGCGGTCGGGAATGATAAATTTTGAATTGCAGCATAAAGGTTATTCTGCGCTGTATCATTCAAATCATTAAAGAAATCATAGTAAGCAAATAGGTTAGCAAAATCCGGTAAACTTATACTTGAATAATTTCTCGGAGTATTGAGACTAAAAAAATATTGCGTAACCATATCGGCAGAATCATGATAAGTGTCAATCGTGTTGGCGATGCCTAATGATTGAACTCTTTGTGCATGAAACTTATTTATGACGGTATAAAAATCTGTGATATCCAATTTTACTTTAACTTTTTATAGTATTGTAATTCTTTGACTTTGTACAAAAGTGAATTCAAATATTTAATTCTCTGCCTATAATGGAACTCATAAAGTTCAATGATCGGTTGTTTCATCAAAGCTTTATAGTTTAAATAATTCCCGTTCGATAATTCCAAAGGAATTGTTGAAAGAGAATAATCAATTGACGGCTCAAAATGTTCATAGGGAAACTTCTGGAACTTCTGTAATTCATCATTTGCTTTTTCCTCTATTGGATTGATTTCAGCAAAGAGAATATTCCATTGAGCAACAAATTTCCCTCTGAACCGAAAAAATCAGATAAAGAATCAAGTATCTGCGCCGGTGGAACAATTTTAAGAAAATCAACCGAAGGGGGATTTTCTTGTTCATCAGCAAGATATAATTGCATTAAAACAAAAACGCTTCCGGTTCTAAAAAGAAATTTTATTAACGATACCGGAGTAGAAATATCAGCTTGGTTCAACTCTGCAAAAACATCAGTGAACAAATGGAAATTCTCAAACGAAATTGATTTGTAAGAAAATGTTTTACTATTCAAAACATGTTCTTTAGGTATAGGGAGTATTATTTTCTCCGGCTCAATGTTTTTTTTATCTCTCTTTTTCATCTGTTCCTTAAATGATAAATATAAATGATCGGGATAGGGGATTAGCCTATCTCAACGAATATGAATTAATTAAACTGCAACATCAAGTTTATCGATTCCAAGTTCCTCGGAAGGAGTACCAACTAACGAAGCGCGTAAGCTTTCAAACCGGTTACTAACCATATCATAAACTCCAACAGGGACAGAATGATGAATAGTTTCAGGAGCAGTTTCCGGAACAGTGGTTGGGGTAGAATAAGCCCAAGGCGAATTTCCATAAGAAAGATCACCCCAAGGGTTAGGATCGTAAACGTCTCTAATATTTCTGACAAATTTCTTACCAGAAATGATCGTTTTTGTATTTCCGTCTTTATCAAAAACATCATCAACCGTGATCTGGATGTAAACATCTTTGATGTAATATTGAAGCGGATGCAAGTTGATCGTACAAAGTTCATTCTTGAACTTTTCGATTTGGAATCTTGAATACATTTGGATCGATTCAATACTGAATTCAAAGTCATAACCTCTCTGAAATTCAGAGCCATCACCCAATCGTCTAACATTTGGAGTGAGTTTCACCTTTACACCGGCTTCAGGGAAATAACCGAAATTCAACATTTTATTGTTCCCGGCTGTAACAAAGGCATTTTCCTCAACCGTACCTCCTTGTGCGGTAGTTCTTGCATAAAGATTTTGATTTGTTTGGATCAAAACATCTGAGATAAAAGCATTAAGAACTTTGTCTTTATCCCTTTTCAGATTTATAACTTGTAATGCCATAGAAAAACTCCTAGTAAAAAATGATAATTAGTTTAACGCTAAAAGAAAGAGACTGAAAACAATGGCTGTGACAGTTGAACCAAAGAGAAAATTATTATGCCATAAAGGAGTTAACTCAGTCACTAAACTTTTATACGATGTTTCTTTCTGAATGAATAATGTTTCCTTTGCCTTATACTCCAAAATGATTTTCGCGTACTGTGATAACAGCAAAGAATTCAAAGAATCTTGTTCTACAAGAAAATCATGTTCATTAAGGGCATTGGCGATCTGTCTTAGCTCATCATTAGTTAAACTGTTGGACTGACCGTAAGTCTTGTAGTTGCTTCCTAATAAAACGAACAAGAGAACTATCGTTATGGAGCGAATCGATCTCATAAAATTTCTGTGTGTAATAGTTTTTGATTTCTGTTTTTTTGTTAGAGATGATCTGAACACTGTCTAACCGCGATTGTGTTACTCCATTTATTGAATCAATCTGGACAGTGAGAGACCGGATTGAATTTTCAAAAGTCATATCGTCCGATTTAATTCTATCATTTATAGCAGTAAGAAAAACGATGTTGAAAATGACTAACCCTAATAACATGGCGAACGAAACAATATGAATCGGTTTTATCTGCATGGTCAACCTCTCCAAACCGCCGGTGAAAGTCTTCCTAACAGCCCTCTGGTGTCAACGTGAATGAATTTGTCATACAAACCAATACCGCACAATGTAGGTTTAACATGAAACAATTTGCCATTGAACTCAAAATCAAATTGATATTTGCCTCTTAGAAAATCAGCATAGATGGTATGTAAAATATTAGTTGTTAAATTCACCGGGGCGAAATCAATTGCATTGAACGAAAGATGCAACGAACCGGATTTACCGTTGACCTCTAAATTGTGTTTTGCACTACGAAAAGTAGAATTAAATTCAATCGGAATACCGATATCATCTCTAATCAACTGCATAAGCTTCAAAGTTGGGGCAATATTCGGAATTAGAATAAGCGGAATATCTCTTTCAAGATTACCGTGCAAGACTTCTTCAACAGAAAAATTTGTAATTCCGTTTTTAACAATTATTTCATTGATCATGTTTTATTAAAATCCTTAGCGTTAAGTAATCCCAAACCCGAAACGAAGAAAGGGGAAGCTGTTACCCAATCATTCGATCTAAATCCGATCAATAGACCAAAACCAATTGACAGAACACCGAAGAAAGATGTTTTCCAGTGAGATAAAAAGTTTTTCATTAGCCTACTCTCTTTAAGATTTCTTTAACATCAGATTCAACGGTCGTTAATTTCTTCTCAATATTTTCGACTTTCGTTTCCAGCCTTGCGCCGGAAACATTTGAATAAGAAGATTGATTGCTAGCATGCATAGCAATTTTATTATCGATTAATTCAGCAGCTTCTACCTTATCGATTTTATTTTTCATTTGAGTTTTGATCACACCATAATTGACACCAATTAAAACGGTGGAAGTAAGAATAAGCCCGAAATTTTGGTGAAAGAATTGTGAGAAGGTTAATTCCATAAATATTTTCTTAATTAAACTATTTGAGTAAAAGAATATTCAGTTTCAAAAAAGATCGAATGCTCAAAAACCCCATATTTATCTTTGTATTGTTTCAGTTCATCTTTAATAATTCTGAAAGGTTTCATCTTAACTTCGTCCATATTTGTTCCATTGATCAATAAAACAACATCATTGAAAACAATCAACGATTGATCATCTTGAATCAGACTTTGATAAACTACGGACACTTTGAATTGAGATTTAGCTACAACTTTTGAAGGAAGATTTATGTTATTCGGAGAATAAGAATAAATTGAACCTTCGTAAGACAAAAGAATACTTCCCGAAGTGATCAAAGCTTCATCGATCGTCATACTGCTTTTCAAGTAGGGAAAGAGGAAAGTCTGCGCTTCAAGGATCCCGGAGAGAAAAGCTTTCAATACTAAAGGATTAATCATAAATGAACATCCTTGAGTTCTCAATAGCAACTTCACTAACTGAAGAGTTCACAAACTGAGGTAATGAAAGAGCATCTAATTTTTGTTGATTTATCGACAAAAGATTTTCTCTGTGCTCTTTGCAAGCATCCTTAATTGATGACGGAACAGGGAGGACGCCTCTCCGTTTATAAACATATTCAGCAGTGAAGTCATTAACCATATTTTGTACGAGAACGGAGTCATAATCGGGATTCGATAAATAGAGAGCGACTTCCGCCTCAGCTTGTTTGATACATTGAACCAAACGCAAGGAACAGACATCCGATTCAAGACCAAAATCAATTAGGTTAGTCGCTCTCTTTTCATCGTTCAAAAGATTGGAGATCAACTCTTTTGAGTAGAACTTAAAGAATCCCGAAATAGACTGCATACTTAAACTTTAGATTAAACCAATTTAACTCTGATAAGCTGATCAGCACCGGTTGCAGCATCCATAGCATAGCCATTGAGAGCTCCGGCAACTTTGGTAACTGCTTTACTTGCTGCATCGGAAGAAATTTCTGCACCAACGACTACGGCAGCGCCCGACTTTACAAGCGCGATACCGACAACAGCTACAGGAGCTTGCTCATCAACTAACACGTTTTCAGCTAATATTCCAAGAGACTTTTCATTTGCGGCGCAAAGAGCACCGGTAAACCCGATAAAAAGGTTTTTCTTTGTAGAAAGATCGACTGCAGCTTTGATTGAAGTGGTCAAAATTATTTGTTCGGTTTTCATTTAACATTCTCCATAAAATTGATTTGTCACAAATAGTAATTAAAAATATCCCGTTAGTTTTTTCTTTGTCTTCCACGACCGGGTTTAGAGCTGATAGTTTCCGGTTCAATCTGAACGGAAGGAGGGACATCAGCTTCATTTACCGGGACTAAAAAAGGAGCAAACGCCGGTTCAAAGAAATCTACAATCGAGCCTTCACGAATTATTTTTTTATTTCTGTAAAGATCAGTCCCGACTACTTTGTAGTATTTCTTCGTTGGTTGTCCCGACGATCGGGGTAAATCGTCGGGTGAATTTAATGGATCTAAATTCTCTTGTACCATAAAAATCTCTTTCCTTAACTAGTCAGCGAACAGTTATGAATTTGTATCATTAATTAAGAAACCGGCGTCAGCTCCAACAATAAGCGCCTGGAAGATGTCGGTATTTCTGACGAACTCAACTTTGTTCCCTTCACCGGCATAGACATCAACGATCGGGAAATTTCTTTTCTTGAACGTATAACCAAACGAAGGTTCGTACAAACTTCTTTCAACGTTGGTAGCTTGTCCCGGAATGTAGGCAAGGACAACATTATCGGACCAAACATCAGCAAAGACATCATCATCGGAAGAGTAGACAGCTTCACCGATAAAAAGATTTGGGATCTCCAGGAGAGATGCAAGGAGAGCCGGAGTCATGATGGCATGCTGGGTGTAACGTATCTTCTCCAAAATCTTCGGATGGTTTTTCAAGGCAGAATAAGCAGAAGCCCCAATGATGGCGACATTAGGACGCTTAGCAATCTTCGCTCGAACAGCCTCTTTAGCAGATTCAAAGATGTGAACAGGATTACTTGCATCATTATCAAACTTATCTCCGGCTGCAAGAGTCACTTTATTCCCGACTGGAAAAGATGCAAGGTTCTGAACAAGATCAGCTACTTGTTTTTCCAAACGGAGTTTTATCGTTTCCGTGGTCACATGAGTTGCATAAACTTTTAAGTTTCGGATATCTTCCGCTACCTCACGGTAATCCATAGGATAAGCGATATCATGTTCAGTTAAAGAGTATGGGAGAGTATTGATCCCTTCCGGATTGATAACATTTGAATTTGCCCGAATAGCTCTTTCCGTATTGTAAATTTTAAAAGCTTCCTTGTTAAACAAAGGAACTTTCCCTCCTTCTTTTTCAACAAACACCTCGGGGAAGAGTTGTGAAGCAACTAAATTTGGTTGTGAAAACCCTCTTGCAAGGGAAGTTAATACCGGATCAACGATCCTTTTATTTAAGAGCGACATTTTTACCTCGTTATATGAATTACGAATTAGGAATTACGAATTAGGAATTAAACACAATCTTTGCTGCCTCAGCATAAAGGATATTTTTCTCTTTAGCTGTGGCTAATATTTTTTTGTGAAGAATTAAACTTTCTTCATCGACATTGAAATCGGAAAATGAGATATCTTCCTTGGAGTTATTCTCACTTTTCACGGCAAATTCCTTCGTCAAGTTCAAAGTTGAAATTTCGTTGGTCAAACTCTTTACAACTTCAAGAGGATCACCAACAGAACCGTCAGAAAAGTTAAAACTATTCGATAATTGAGATTCATTGAAATTTACCGTCGAGACGATCTCAACTAATTTCATCAAAGAATTTTTCATTGGTACGGTGATATTTCCATACGCCAGTTTTTCCATCAGATAAATTTCAAACTCCGAAATTCTCTGCTTTACATACGACTTTGAAAGCTGCAAACGTAAATTTGTTTCCTCATCCGGGGTAATCACTGCAGCAGCTTCGGGTGAAGTAAAATTTTCTGTCGAAGGAACAACACCGGCTGATTCCGGAATGATTTCCGCCTCCTTAACTTTTAACGGTGTAGAAACTACTTCGGGGATTACCGGCTCTTCCGTTAAAGGCAAATCTTCTTGATCGGCAAACTCAGATATTTCAAAAGTTTGCGTTTCTGTATTAGCTTCAAATGCTAAATCTTGCATTCCCTTAACTGCAGGAGGTACAGCACCTAAAAAGCCGACATGTCGCAAAGTGTTATCCGGGTTTATTGCGATCGATCGTTTTTTGAATAGTCCATCCTTGATAGCTTGTTCAAATTCCGGGACGATACTTTTTGCTTTAGCGAAGAGAGAAGAACCAAACCTTTTTACTTCACCAACCCATCCGTAAGCAGGTTCATTTGTTTTCGGATGTCCGATAACCAGGGGAGCTTCCGAATGTTGGGGATTATAATTAGAGGCAATGGTGTCAAGGTCGGCTTCCGTGTAAGTGTGCTCCACTCCGGCTGAATCGATGTGAGTTCCGCTTTTAAATATCTCAAACCATTTGGTCATATTTTTACTCAGTATTAATAAATTTATTAAGTATCTGGGCAAAATATAATATAAAACTGCCTATATACAAGCAGATTTATTAAGTTTGTAAAAAATAATTAAGGTTTTTATGAGTGCGGAGCAAGTAAATGAGATACCGGAGCATGATAAAGTGTCAAAATCCACAAAACCGGTATATCTGAATGAAAAACAATTGGTCAAGATGGGACAATTAGGATTATCCAATCGGGTGATAGCTTTTATTACCGGATGTGACGAAAAAACCATTCGAAACAAATATGCTGATGTGATCGAAAAGGGGAGAAGTCAGTTAGTCAGAAAGATAAACACCAAACTCATTGAACTTGCCTTGAAAGGAAACATCACTGCTATTATTTGGGCGGGGAAACAGTTCTGCGGACACTCCGACACATTACAAATTCCTCCAAATCAATCATTGACCGTATTGAAACAAACCATTAATACGAATACAAAAGGGGAAGTAGAAATACGGAACGAAACGAAAGAGATTGAATCTACATGAGTGAGTTAGAATTAAATTACTTGCCGAAACAAGCTGAACTGTTTGAAGATCCCGCACGATTCAAAGTTGTGGGGAAAGGTCGGCGTTTCGGACTTACGCGCGGAATGGCACTTCATGTGATCGAGAATTGCATTGATGGGATAAGTCCGATACTTTGGGTTGATACTGTGAACTCAAATATCGAAAGATATTTTGACCGATATTTTTTACCCGTACTGAAAGCACTACCAAAAACCGCTTGGAAATACAATCGGCAAAAAGGGGAGTTAAAGATTTACAATTCAGTGGTTGATTTCCGCTCTGCAGAGTCACCCGAAAACATTGAGGGATTCGGATATCGATTGATCATCATCAACGAAGCCGGAATCATTCTTAAGAACAGAAGACTCTGGGAAGAGAGTATTCGTCCTATGGTGATGGATTACGGTGCAAATGTAATTATTGGGGGGACACCGAAAGGGAAAAAACACAAAGGAGAAAAACATTTGTTTTATGAACTTTATCAAAGAGGGTTGGCAGACGGTGTTCGATGGAAGTCATTTAACTATTCGACTTACGATAATCCACTCTTGAATAAAGCCGATGTGGATGAAGCTGTCTCAGAAGTTTCTCCATTATTAAGAGATCAAGAGATCTATGGAAAGTTCATTGACACTTTTTCAAAGGGGATTATCCGCAAAACATGGCTCCCGACTTTTGATTATGATTTTCGTTCACGAAAAATACTTAAACTTATTCAAGCCTGGGATACTGCATTCAAAGCGAAAGAAGAGAACGATTATTCCGTATGTCAAACATGGGCATTAATGGAAGATGAAATACTTCTTGTTCACCAATGGGTTGGAAAAGTAGAATTCCCCGAACTTAAAAAGAAGTTCATTGAATTGTACCATAATATTCCGGGGGTCGAGGAAGTTCTTATTGAAGATAAGGCTTCCGGTCAATCTCTTATTCAAGAAATGGAAAGAGAAACAACCATCCCGATCGTAAAAATAAAACCCGATACAGATAAAGTAAGTCGTGTCCATGCAGTTACACCTATCATGGAACAAGGGAAAGTTAAAGTCTACAAGTATCTCGATTACTTAGATATTTTTTATGAACAGAGCGAAGAATTCCCAAACGCTGAACACGACGACTGCGTAGATGATATGAGCCAATCATTACTATATCTAAAACCCTTCTTGGGGAGGAAAACAACTATCGATCACGTCTCGGCAAATCTTGGGATGGCATCACTAGCAGCCCAATATAAAAATCTCTTTTTCAATTAATCAGTTTAGGTACACCATGAAATCTCTTTTAACAAACGAAATGGCAAATAGAAAAAGCAATGCTTTCTATACTTCGTTAAGTAAAATTCTTCCCGATCCCGACACGTTGCTGATTGGTTACAGAAACCCGATAGAGCATTATAAAAAACTGACAAATGATCCTCACTTATCGGGAGTCATTATTCAAAGAAAAGCATTCGTTAAAGCGATGGAACATGAGTTCACAGCGAAAATGAAAAACACCAAAGAGATGGAACTCCTTTTTGAACAATTAGAATTAAATGATCTGATGAACCAGGTTCTCGATGCTATTTTATACGGCTATACTGTCCATGAAATAATTTGGGAATTCAAAGATGGAAAATATTTTCCAAAAAGAATTGAAGAAAAACCGCAAGATTGGTTTGCCTTCGATAATGAAAATGTATTGAAATTAAAAAATCCACATAAGATGGATGATCTAATTGATCTCCCCGATTATAAATTTATTCTCTCACAGCATAATCCCTCCTATATGAATCCCTATGGAGAAAAGCTCATTAAGAAATGCTATTGGAATGTTAAGATGAAAGCCAATGCGGTAGAGTATTGGTCGTACTTCATTGAGAAATTCGGTTCCGGATTTTTGGAGGGAGAACTTCCTCAATCGATGTATGAAGGGAAGAAAGATGAATTTCTCAACGATTTGGTTGCACTAAGAAAGACTGGTGTGATTGTAAAAAGGGAAGGGGCAAAGATCAATATTCTGGAGTCTAAGACCAAAGGAGGAAGTTCTTCAGCCTTCAAAGAATTCACTGATTTTCATAAAGAAGAAATCAGTCTTGCGATCTTGACGGAAACACTTACTTCCATTGCCAAGAACATTGGCTCTTATGCACAATCAAAAACCCATCAAGAGATGATCGAAACCGTCATCGAACCGGATAAAAAAATAGTAGAAAAGTTTTTCAAAAAGTTGATCGGTTATTATAACACTCTTAACTACGGTAACATCGAAACGACAAAGTTCATGCTATTCTCCAAGAAAGAAATCGATAAAAATTTGGCTGACCGGGATAAAGTATTATCTGATCAAGGAGTTAGGTTCACAAAAGAATATTATATGAAAAACTATAACCTAAAAGAAAGTGATTTTGATCTAAAAGAAACGGAGACGGTAAAGGTGAATTAGTTGGTAGAAGGATTATCGATTATTTGGGAAAAGTATTTTTGATACTCATTAATAACAGTAGCACAGGTTGTAAATCTGTGCTGCTGTTTGAAATAAGTTTGAACTATTTCAATAAAATGAACTTCTTCGTATCCGTAAATTTACCAGCATTTAACGTGTAGAAATACATTCCGCTTGCAAGTTGTTTCTCACTAGTTGTAAACTGAGCGTTGTAACTTCCGGGTTCTTTCCACTCGTTTACAAGAGTTGCAACTTCGTTTCCAAGAACATCGTAAACTTTTAAGGTAACAAATCCTTTTGAGGGTATTTGATAATTTATTTCTGTGCTCGGGTTAAAGGGGTTAGGATAATTCTGGGAAAGACCGTATTCCTCAATGACTGTTTTTTCGGTTTTGTCATGTCTAACAATTTTTTGCTGATAATAACTTACCCCATTACCAGTAAGATGAGAAGTTTCGCCTGATTCATAGCTGTTTAGGTCTTCTGCTTTAACCCAATATGCGGCAACATCTGTTCCGGTTTTATAGTTAGCCGTAAATGTATTGTCAGTATAGGAATAAGTTGTAGCACTTTTTAATTCCGATCCACTAAACAATACATTCCCATCTGAATCCTTATACTCTTTGAAAACTCTATAACCAGCAATATCAGGCTCCGGATTTGCATTCCATGTTAACACTGGGCTTTGATTTAATGGAAATGAAATTTGATTGTTTTGTGGAACAGAAGGAATCGCATCGTACTGAAGGTATCTCAAATCCTGCATTTCACGATGCCACATAACAAATAGATCGTTTGTAGTAGACGAAATTCTTGGGTATCCCCATGTGGAGATAATATTCTCATCTCCCCAATTACTTCCATCATAAGTAGTATGAACCGTATTCTGACCACCACCACAATAAACGAGATGTATTTTGCCATCAGCAGTATTTGCTACAGAAAGTATCTCCGTGTTATCCCCGCCAGTATATACAACATGTTCAGATGACCAAGTTGTGCCACTTAAATCTCTTGTTTTCGCACAAAGTTTAAAAACCCCATCATATCTATAATAGAAATCGAAAAGCTTCGTTGAACCTGCATGTAGTTTTTCGATGTACGAGTTACTACTTAATATCTCTTGTGGTGATTGCCAACTACCATTATATCTGTCTCTGCTTTTTGCAGCTCTAGTATTATCGCAAGTGTTATAACCCACGTGCACTCTATTAGAAGAAAATGTTACCGTAGGTAAACCGCCAATAGTAGATACAACTTCGTAATCTACCCAACTTAAATTACTTTCGTATAATCTGTGGTAGTACGTTTCAAAATTAGAACCATTATCCATGGTCGCCCAAACTATGTGGACACCTTGGTTAGTTTCATAAACTGCATCAACACCATTGCAAGTGTTTGAACCGATACTGATATTATTCGGCATATCTGCCCAAGAGGCACCGCCATTGGATGAAGATTTCCCTTTGATCAAAGACCCAACTTGATAGAGAGCGTAAATCTTGTTATTTGAACCAACGATGTTCGGAAAGTCCGCGCCTGTTTCTAATGTTGCGGTTTTGTTGGCGTCAACAGTACCGGCTGAATTAAGATTATAATACATGATAGTACCGTTTGATTTTTTAATAACAAGATGATTCCCGTCCTTGTTAGTGAACAAATCCATCTGTGAAAAAGTCCCCTCATTGATAGTGGTTATAACCGTAGCATTCCAACCTTGACAAAAGGAGATAGAATAGAACAAAGCCATTAATAAAAATATCTTTTTCATTTTTTTATTCCTTCCCCGTTTTTTACGGGTTAAATTTTATTTTAGTAAAACTGTTTTAATTGTTTTTTGATAGCTTCCTGCTATCATTTGAATAAAGTAAACGCCTCCCGAGAGGAGGTTACTTTTATCGTCTTTTCCGTTCCATTGAACTGAGTGTTCTCCGGCAGAAAGATTTTCTTCGATTAATGTTGTTATTTCTTTCCCTAAAATATTATAGACTTTTATTGAAGTAGTAATTGACCGGCTTAATGTAAAACTAACGGTTGTTTTTGGATTAAACGGACTTGGATAATTCTGCTGCAGACAGAAAGTGTATTGAAACTGATCACTTAATTCAATTGTACTTGTGGTAGTATCGGGTTTGTAAATTACTGTTGCAAATTGGCCTTTACTTAAATTTGGATTAAAATTATACTTTACGTGCATCATAGACAGCAAAACTTCGTAGCTGCCGTTATTTTGTAAATCTGCCATTGTTGCGCCATAGTACCTGTCAAATTCATCAGGCGGATGGTTTCCATCTTGTTTAATATAATAAACCTCATATGTCTGATGGGATTGACTTCCATTGAATTTTAGAATCAAGAAATTGCCGTCTATACAAATAGCAACTTCATCAATACCGTCTTTATCAATATCAATAGCTTGCATTGTTCCGGCATCCCAGGCGAGTGCACCAATCAGATCAATCTTACCTACAGCTTCATAACTGTTATCACCGTTAGTTTCAAACAGTGTTATTCTGGTTTTGGCACCATCATCATAAAATGCATTACCTAGAACCCAGAATTCGGGTTTCCCATTTCTGTCTATGTCGTGTGTCCAAGTATGTGTATAAGCTCCGTAAGTTTCTACCATCCCTTGCCAACTGTGTGTGTATTGGTTATCTCCTTGGTTCTCAATTACATGTACAGCTCCAGAGCCGGTACCAAAAACAATATCCGTTTTACCATCAAGATCAAAATCAGCTACTGAAAAACCGGAAACTGCTAATGGTCCATTCTCAACTGTTTGAAATTGGTAAACAGAATCAAACGTCTTTGTTGCAGAATTGTACTCATAAATATGCATTCTTCCCCTTCCAGCCCCTGCAGCACAAAGTAAGTCGGTTTTTCCGTCATTGTCATAGTCACCTAACTGGGCATCATTCATTTGATAATATTCACCTTGAGGAATAAACGCAAAATCAAGTAGTGTGGCTAAAGAATTATCGTTTGGTTTTGAGAAGAAGCGTTGTGAAGGGATTACACCCCACACTCCACCCATTCCAAGGTGAACTTCCTCTTTTCCATCTTTGTCAAAATCGTAGATATTCCAACAATCCATAACTGAATCATATTGATGTACAAACTGAAACTTGCCTGTATTATTGAGTTCATAAACAGTTACAGGTTCATATTCTGTATTATAAAGTTTTCTTGCACCATATAACTCAGGTCTCCCATTCTTATTTACATCGCCTATCATCGTATGGTTAAAACCAAGATTACTAATAGGTACTTCCTGCCAGTATTTGTATTTTTGATAATAAAGCATCGTGTCAATCGAATTGAGGTCTATTATTGTGCTGTCGTAAGTTGGTGAGTGGATTGTTTTTTGCAAAGCGTTTGTAATTGGCGGTTTATAATCGCCAATGTTTTTATAGAGAGTTATACCGTTCCGGTATTCGAGTTTAAGTATGTCTTTTTCTACTTCTGTAACTTTAATATCCTCACGGGTTTTTAACTGCTGTAGCTTTTCTTGTCTGCTTTGCTGTGCAAAAGAAAAAAAATTAACTACCACCAACAACCAACAAACCACTATCTTTTTCACGTTTAATACCTTAAAAATATTTAGGGAAAGCTCCCGGCGCTCCTTGCGCGGGAGATAACAACAATCTCTTTAGCAAAGTTATATAAAACCTGTCGGATAGTTTTGGTGAATGAACGAGAGGAAAAATGATTGAATGAATATTTGTATAAAAACTTCGGGAGTTTCATAAACGAGAGGAAGTAAAGAGAGAAATACATTTAGCTGCATCTTTCCCTTCCACCACCGCTGATAAGAGAGGAATCCGCTTCCCACGGATTGTATAAAACTATGTCTAGAAAATTACCCAAGCTTCCTTCATTAGTTAAATAGCTAAAACTATTTTATTGAATTGATCCTTTGTTCAAGTATTTATTGTCGCACTTGTGTTTCTATTCTTTTCTTTGGGGTTTGGGGTGGTCTATCAGTAACCCGCACATAATTCATACGGTCTTAGTATTAATTATCTTTGCTTAAATGAAAAATAAAGTAAACAAATTAAAAAAGCAAGTTTATTTTATTCCACGCATTTATTTGCAATTGACAAAGAAGGATATAATTTTTATAAACAATCGGGGATAGTTTTTATTAAATAATGAGGAGTATCAATTTTCAATTGTTCAGTTGTAAAATACTCCCTCTTCGAAATTTTAAGTTGATAAAAAACTTACTGAATGGGACAAAATCATTTCTGTTCAAATGTTAAAAATGTCTGTGCAGCTTTCCGCAAGAGATATAAAAAGGATTTATGAGGGGAAAAAGCGGAACATTTAAGAGGTTTGGCGTGGTATTTTGGCGATAAGCAAAAGAAAAACCATGTACAAGCCTCATCTGTATTTGCAGCTAAGGGAGGGGCAAAAATAGGTAGTTTGCATAATGTCGATTTATCTTGCAGACACTTCAACTACCCCTATTAAGTCTGCAAGATAATACCGCATTATGTAAAGGTGAAAAATCAAAATTACTTTGTACCTCGTAATCAATCAGAAATAATAATTTTGATTTATCACCGTACTACCGTAAAGTTTTTGCCTCCTCCCGCAATGTTTTGAGATTAAAGAAAACCTTTCAATTCTTCCAATTGTATTCCGGCGATAAAACGGAATGGGTTAAACCGTGATTAGCGGTTTAAGAGGGAATTCCGTTTTAGCCAAGGTTATGCCGGTGTATTTATGAGATTACTGCAGCAGGTAGCACCGCAGGTAAACCGATGGAGCGCAGGGAGGGAGCGATAGCGACTGACCGGAGCGAATCGAAAGACTTTGAAATTCTTTGCGGAATTAAAGGAAGCAAAGAATGAAGGAATTTTGAGAACGAACGATAACGATGAATTAAAATTCCGAAACTGCGATTTACATTTTGAGTTTGCGATGAATTTTTCCCGGAATTTAAGGAAGGGAAAAATTAGCAAAAGTAAGAACGGAACGATGAATTACTTTTGCGTTTCGTTTTTTAATCATTTATGCTAGCGAAGGGATTTTCCGTCGCAAATAAAACATATTGCAAAACCTATAACGGAAAATCCCGAAGCGGAGATGAGTTAGAAAATTAATACCTCTTGTTTGACTTCATTTTCTTTAGGTTCGTGATATGATTTTTCCGGTAAGTGCATCGATTCCTTTGGTTTGTAGTGAACATTTTCAAATGTATGTATGGGTTTCATGTAGCGCAAAGTAGTTATACCGGTTAATCCTCCACGATTTTTAGCAATTATGACTTCAAAATATTCTTCTTTGCATAAACTCTCACCATTCACACAAACCATATTGATTTCTTTGCCATCGTAAGGATCAATCTTGTAATAATCAGGACAATGCAAAAGTAAAACTTGTCTTGCATCTTGTTCAATGGCTCCGCTTTCCCGAAGGTCCGAAAGCTGAGGGCGTTTGTCATGTCTGGCTTCGTTGTTACGATTCAACTGACTGAGCAGAATGATCGGAGTACCGGTAGTCTTCGCGAACTTCCGAAATTCTTCTGAGATTTGTGCGATAACGAGATCGTGTCTTGAAGAAACTTTATCTTTTGGATCATCCGCTTTGATAAGCTGCAAATAATCGATGAAGATTGCATGGATATTATGCTGTACTTTCCATTTATTGATCGTAGCCATGATCTTCTTAGGAGTTTGGTGTGAATCCTCGTCTATCTGGTAGTTTTGTTCTCTGAGGCGATCTGTGGCATTTTCTACGAGTTGCATTTCAGCTTCTCCAAGATTACCCGATTCGATTAAAACAGAATCACATTTAGTCATAGCTGAAACATCCCTTACGATCAAACTTTCTGCATCCATTTCGATTGAGATAATTCCGGTTTTATAACCTTGTGCAATGAGATTCCGATTACATTGCTGCATGAAAGCAGTTTTACCGATACCCGGTCTGGCTCCAATGACACAAACAGATTTTTTATGAAATCCGATGATGATGTTATCAATGTTTTTTATTCCGGTGGGAATGTATTGGTGGGATTTACCCGATTTAGCTTCACGTACATTTGCAATAAATATATCAATGTTTTGATCCATCGACTTATCCATAACATATTTCTGGAAATACTTGTAAATGATCTTTGTGATTCTCTCGTTTACATCGTGCGCTAAATCCAATCCTAAAAGATTTGATGTCTGAATGTCTTTTGCAATTATCGCCAGATCGTTTGTTACATTCTGATCAAGTAAGTGTTTAACAAATGGCATCACTTGTAATTCGTAAGAAGAATTGCCTAAGAAAAGGATAAAATTTTTCAGTTCTTTGTTTGTACTTGGGATCAAATATGCATACAAGTCAACATGGTTAGGGAACTTATCTTTTTCGAACACATATTTTAACGCTGCATTATATGCATCCTTGCATAACTGACTTTGAAAAATATCATCCGTAAGTCCAAACGAAATTACCTCTGCAAAATTATTTTCTGTTTGCAAAATTGAAGCAATGATTTTTCTCTCATAAGCAATTCGTTCTTTAGCATCCATCATTTTTGAAAATCCTCAAAAGTAGGGGTTAAATTTCTGTACTGTGCAGGCTTCTCCGAAGGTGTAGTTGGAACAGCTATTTTGTGTCCAGGGTTAGTAAGAATTTTTTCAATGTAAGCGATGTTCCTTTTAGCTATTGGCAAACTAGAAACATCGATAAAAACAGATTTTACTTTTTCAAAAGAATATTGCTTAATTAATTTATCTGCTCGTTCTAGTACAGAATCATTCATGTCGTTTTCATTAATTCTAAAAAAAGAAAATAGAGATAGGGTAGAGTTCCCTTCTATTCTATTCTCTTCTTTTAAACTATCTTCTATTCTATTAGGCGTGAGTACTCCGTGAGTGCTCACTGATTCCTCAATGAGTATTCCATGAGTTTTTGACGCTAACTCCTTGAATAATATATGCGAAGGTTTCGGGAATGAAGTTGGTGTCGGTCTGTTGATCGTTTGATACTCTCTCCACTTAGGCACGAAGTAGTACAAAACATCATAGATTATGATCTCTTCGTGTAGAGAACTCAATGATTTTGTGAAGTTGTTAGCACGGACAAGACCCGAAGTGAGTTTTTTTAGAGCAGAGATGCGCCCGATTCCTTCGTCATCTGCATTTGAAATAGCAGCAATAAAAACTACCAAAATATTGGCATTCCAATTTTTGTCAAAGGCGCTTTCCCAAATTTTCGGATGGATCATTCTCTTTCTCATTTAGTACCGGAGCCCTTTCTTTTTCTTGTCAATATGCATGGGAACAGAAGGGAAATCAGATCCTTTCCAGATTGCTTCATAAATTCCGTCGATATATTTCAATTGGTTAGGAGAAAAAGACTCATTACGTTTACGCATTTCTTCAAAAGAAGTTAGGGCTTTCCCCATCTTGCTGTTTCTATCGACTTTGCGCAAATATTCAACGTTCAGACGACAGAATTCCAATTGTATTTTTGCTGAATTCTGTGCAAGTAATTTGTCATTGGAATAAACGTTTCTATCACGAATTTTCATGAAAAATCTCGACCTCCTCTTCAAATTCGACATCTTCGGGAGCATTTAACATTAGTTGCGATATCTTCATACCACTATTGGGAGCATGAGTTGGAACATCGAAGATATTCATATCAGTTACTCTGATCATTTCTCCGGTGTCGCTCCGATAAATTGTTTTTTGTCCGGCTTCCGGTTGATCGAACACGAAATAGCAATCAACTTCCTTTATTTGAGTAGTTTGATATTGATTTGACAATTCAAGTGCTTGCAAACGTAAAGATTTTATCTGTTCGTTAGCATCCTTATTGTATTCGGTTTTCTCTTTTTCGATTATAGAAAGTCTAATTTCGAGTGAAGTCAATTCCTCAGCGATCTCTTGTTTTTCATCTTCTGAAAGAGTGACCGGTAATTTTTCTGTGTACCGTTCCATAGTTTGATCCTGGTAAATATGATTTTAATAAATTATTTGATAAGAGCTCATCACGAAGAGGGGTTTATTCAACATCCGTGTTAGAGTCGTCAGAAACCTCCTCAATCGCGATGAATGAAAAGAATAAAGCAGTCCCAATAATCTCAGCATAAAGTACTTTCCCTTGATCTAAGAAATAAAAAACTGCCAAAGAAAAAAGTATTCTGGCTATCCATAGACCGGTGCTGCAGTTATTCATATTACAACATCCAGCCATAGGCGATCGCTACAATATCATCCCGCATAGGTAATTGAGTACGCTGAATAAATTTAGAAATCTTATTTCTTGAATTAATACGTTTGGGATTTTCTACTTTATGTGATTTTACAATATTGGCAGCTACACAAGCCGTGCAAAGCAATCCGCCGCGATCTTTCGGTTTCCCGCACTGTTTACACACTTTTACTAAAGAATAGCGGTGTTTTTGTGCGCACGAAACAGAACAGAATATTCTGTCTGTTTCATTGTTACATTTCTCATACTTACATTTCATTTTGTCCTCCTCCGACTTGATGATAGTGCATAAAAATTCCCTTTGTGAGCAGCACATCCGTTTTAGCATCATGCAGAGTCCCCTCAGCGGAAATGTTCAAGTGTTTTGCAACAGTACCTAATTTAAAATTAGGCAGAGAAGCCCGTTCACTTTTCAGATTGAATAATGCAAGCTGCAAAACATCGAGAGCGGGGAAGTAGAAATATTTCATAAAGTCTCGGTTTTGATTTTTAGCGAACCATTCCTTCATAAAATCATAATCAAAATCAGCTTTGTATCCGGTGAAAAAATATCTGTCATTCGGATTGTATTTATCAACATGACGGTTCAGAATGGCAAGGAGTGAAGTTAAAATTTCTTTAGGTTCTTTATATCTAAAAATTTGTTCTTCGGTTTTTCCATTTACTTCCAAAGCCTTGGCATTGATCTCATCAAATACGAAAGGTTGGAGAGTGAAGTTAAAAGTTTCAATCACCGTGTAGACGGTATTAAGACCGAAAACAATTTCACCCGCGATTTGAATGATGCCGTTTTTCTTCGGGTCTAAACCGGTTGTTTCTACATCGATAAAACATAATTTATGCATAGTTATTGTTCCTTTGAGTTCTATTTTTTTTGTTTGTAATTAATTGAAATGAATTTTAGATAGTGCCGTCAAGTTCTTCCATCACCAAAGATATCCCGGGTGAATTTGAATAAAACTTTTTGCAATTATTAAGTCCACAAATCTGAGAATCATTTATGAATACTAATCCTTGCAACGCATCGAATACTCCTTTGTTGAGATTATCCGTCAGGTCCGGTTTCGTTGTTTTAACTATACCTTCTCCCGATTCGATCCTGGCTAACGATTTTTTACTAAACGATTTTAGCGGTGGAAACGAGTAATGCAGTTTTGTTATGACTACTCCTTTGCTGAAAGGGAGAAAACCTGAAGGAAGCTGGGTAATGACGATCGATCTAATATTCTTCTCCGCTTCCTTAACTTCTTTGCTCTGATAATGAGAGACATATGATTTATCACCGGCGTTAACAATGCGTGATCGTACCGATTGTTTGGGCTGAGGAATACCGGGAATGAATAGAGTAATGCTTCGAGAAACATTCCCCCAATTGATGTTCACCGGTTCCTTATTCTCTTCACTTAGTTTTGGTATCACTTTACTTTCACCTCAATTCCGTCGGTATCTTTGATGATCAGATCAATCATATATTGATTGACATATTTATCAGATTGGTTGGCTTTGATATTTAACTTCATCCAAAGATTTTTTGGAAGTTTAAAGTTTAGATTTTTAACACCTTCCCCTTTGATCGGGGAAAGATGTTTTAATATTCGTTTCGTTTTATTGGACATTAAGATTATTTACCTTTCTTAACTTTTAATAAATCAAATTGCTTTTTCGAAGCGATTTGAATTTGCGTGATTTTTGAATTTGGGAAAGTGCTTACCTCCGTATCATTTTCAGAGATGAGATTGAGCAGTTCTTGTTCAGTTTTTGTTTTCCCAATTTTATTGAGTAACCCGGAAGTGAAAACCTCCTGGTACTCTCTATCCGGATTTGGTTGTTCAGCGTTAGAGTTGGTAGTTTCTTCGACCACTTTTGCTTCAGTCATTTTCAAGTCTTCAACGTTCATTTGTTGTTCTGTAGGAACAGATTCATCTTCCGAAGTTTCAATTGTAGTTAATTCACCGGTCTCTGTGTTGATGTTGAGAATATCGGAAGTTACAGTTCTTCCTAACTCCCGATTTTCTTCGATCTCAAAAACTTTAGCAGCTTCAACCGACATCGGGAGGTATTTTGATAATTTTTTGAAAACGGTTTTACGCGCCATCTCTACATAATAATCTTTCCAAACTCCATCAATCAATTTTTCTATTTCCGAATTGCTTTTATCCTTATTCTTGGGATTGTTCTTTCGATATGCTTGATATTTAATGAGATCGACTTCCTCTTTGCTCATGATCTCAAATTGAAATCCGCCGTCTTTTAATCTTGCGTATGCGTAAAAATAAATTACTGTTCCGCGATCTTTCATTGCGGGTTTATGAATTAATTTTTCATTACTTCCATATTCAAATTCAAACAGATCATTCTCACAAACATCTTTTGCAGAAACAGAGATGACATCACCGCTGTTTCTGACAAGTTTTGCAATACCGCGATAACCAGGCATGAACTGACATTCCATCTTGCGCTGCCAATTACCTTTTTCATCTTTGAAATTTTTAGTAAACGGAATTAAATAAGCCTCACCAAGTGCGCCGTCCGGTTCTAAACCCAACTGTGCGCTTTGAATGACCGAACCCAAAAGGGAAGTAGGGGAACATTCAAGTAATTTGGGATTCTTACTCAATGCAGTTAAAGCAACACGCATTAACCGATCCGGCGTTAAATGCTTTGGAAGCGCCAAAGCGATTTGTTTTTTCTGTGATTCCAGTAAATGAGCTATCGTTCCTTTATTGCTTTTATTTGTGATCGAACTCTGACTTACGGTGAGTTGTTTATCTGACATTTTTATTAACCTTTCGTTTATGTGATATGAGATTTTTAGGAGAAGTTTGTATTAATAATGAGCTAAGCACTCTTTAAAATCTGCTGTTGTGACTGTCTTGCTTGTATGGAGAAAAAACAATTTTAAGCAGAAGAAGAACTGCCATCCAAGAGACTTTCATAAGTAAAAATTTATTTTTCAACATTCTCTCAACAGAATAATTATTTGTACAAACCTCAACATTGATAAGGATATCAGTGACCAATTGTCTGTTGACAAATATCATTTAACTATCCCTCCATATTTTTTCTCACACTCATTCCAAAAGGAACAATACTTTTTACTGCACAAGAAGGAATTGCGGTTTGGATAAAACACCCCTTTCTTGATTGCATCTGAAACGAC
>Ga0172379_10001974_pt1 | contig 38203 bp, 31 predicted proteins | sample GrowelOW334metaG_FD_119756 | JGI IMG/M metagenome (GOLD analysis project Ga0172379, IMG submission 119756) | Groundwater microbial communities from an aquifer near a municipal landfill in Southern Ontario, Canada - Groundwater well OW334 metaG | ecosystem: Environmental > Aquatic > Deep... | reverse complement strand
TTGATGAGGAGTTTATAAAACAGGTACAACATAAAATTAACAGAAGACCGAGGAAGAACTTAAATTTTAAGATGCCAAAAGATGTATTTTTCAAATGTGTTGCATTAGCTTCTTGAATTTACGGGTAACAAACATAATACATCTTATCCTGTTTATTTCCAAAAGAAACGCTAATTTTGGCAGTTATTTTTAGGAAACAAATGGAATCATTTTCAGCCATTAATGAAAAACAGAATAAGAGGAACAATTTTTGATAATACTGTGGCACAAAAGAAAATTTTGGAGTCACAAACTGTATTTTAAGCAAATCGTAGAACCAATGAAACTAAGAACTGAGAATCTAATAAAAAAATATGGCAGCCGAACCGTAGTAAAAGGGGTTTCTGTTCAAGTTCAAAAAGGGGAAATAGTTGGTTTATTAGGCCCTAATGGGGCTGGGAAAACTACAACGTTTTATATGATAGTTGGGTTAATTACCCCAAATGGTGGTAAAATATATTTAGATGATACAGATATTACCAAAGAACCCGTTTACAAAAGAGCTAAGAGGGGTATTGGCTATTTGGCACAGGAAGCTTCCGTTTTTAGGCAGTTGAGCGTTGAAGATAATTTAAAGACAATTCTAGAGATGACCCCTTTAACCAAACATCAGCAAACAGAAAAATTGGAAACTTTGTTGAGCGAGTTTGGTTTGCAACATATTCGTAGAAGTTTAGGCATTCAATTATCGGGTGGCGAAAGACGAAGAACTGAAATAGCACGTGCCCTGACCATTGACCCGGATTTTATTTTACTCGATGAGCCTTTTGCAGGTGTTGATCCCATTGCCGTGGAAGATATACAAGGCATTGTGCAAAAACTCAAAGAAAAAAACATTGGCATTTTAATTACCGACCATAACGTTCATGAAACGTTGACCATTACTGACAGGGCTTATTTACTTTTTGAAGGAAAAATACTCAAAGCAGGGACTGCTTACGAACTATCTGAAGACGAACAAGTACGTAAAGTTTACTTGGGTAAGAACTTCGAACTCCGGAAATGATTAAGTCTTACCTGTTACGAATAATTTATTTACCTTGAATAATTTAATCATGTTAAAGATGCTAACTAAGCCGGGCACATTAAAATGAGTTCAAGCATTGTTTAATCTTTCATGTATAGAACCTAAATGACAAACAGACTTTTACATAGTATTCAATCCGCATTATTTCTATTCTTCTTTTTTCTTATTTTAACCTCAACAGGTCAGGTTACAAGGATACGGGGTATGGTTTTCGATAAAGAAACTAAAGAGCCCTTGCCTTTTGTAAATATTGCGCTCGACGGAACCAATATTGGGACTATATCTGGGTTTGATGGAAGTTTTTTTCTTGAAACCCGTGTTTCAGCCAATAAAATATCGGCATCATATATTGGGTATGTAAAATGGGACACTATAGTTTTATCAGGGACTTATCAAAAGTTTGAGATTTATTTGCAACCCGAGACCATTGAAATAAGTGAAGTGGTGGTTAAACCCGGCGAAAATCCAGCTCATAGAATTCTACAAAATATAATTGATCGTAAGGAGCTGAATGATCCTACCCGAATTGGAAGCTACAAGTACGAAGTATATAATAAAATGGAACTCGATGTAAATAATATCAGCGAAGACTACAAAAATCAAAAAGTGTTTAATAAATTCCAGTTCATTTTTGATTACATCGACACTTCTGCCGTTACCGGGAAAACCTTCTTGCCGATATTTATAACCGAATCGCTGAGCGATTTTTATTATCAAAAACAACCCAAAAAGCAAAAAGAAATTATAAAAGCTAGCAATATCAGTGGGGTTGATGATAATTCGCTGACTGATTTTACCGGTCAAATGTACCTTGATTTTAACTTATACGACAATTTTGTTCCCATTATGGGATTAGATATGGTAAGCCCCATAGCTAATTTTGGACTTATCTATTATAAATATTATTTAATTGACAGTGCTTTCCGCGATAACCATTGGTGTTACCACATTTCATTTAAGCCGAAGCGGAAGCAAGAGCCCACTTTTACCGGATATTTTTGGGTTCAGGATACCACTTTTGCTATTCAGAATTACAAAATTAGCCTAGCCGAGGGAGTGAATATTAATTATGTACAAAATTTTGTAGCTGAACAGACTTATGTTTTGGTAGGCGATTCGGTATGGTTCCCTAAAAAACAGGAATTATTTGTCGATTTTGTGATAACCAACAAAGAGTATGGCTTCTTTGGACGTAAAACCACTTTATACGATAAAATTGAACTCTATCCATTAATCCAATCCGGGTTTTTTTCGAACCAATTAGTTCAAGAAACCATTACAAAAACCGATGCGCTTACTTATTCATCCGACCAATGGCAGGAACTTCGGCCAGACTCGCTTTCGAAAAGAGAACGGGATATTTACCTGATGGTAGATTCCATACAAGAAGTTCCGTTGTATAATTCCATTGTTGATGTTATTAATACTATAGTTACCGGGTATTGGGTAAAAGATTACATTGAAATTGGACCTTATTATACCTTATACAGTTTTAATCCCATTGAAGGCAGCCGGTTCAAATTGGGAATGCGCACCAGCAATAAATTCAGTACCAAATTTATGCTTACCGGCCATTTGGCTTATGGTACCCGCGACCAGAAATTGAAATATGGCTTTGGGGCACTTTATATGTTTAACAAAAATCCTCGGCGGAGTGCCGGATTTAACTATTCGTTGGATTATGAACAATTGGGTACCACCGATTATGCTTTTTTATCCGATAATTTTTTGTCTTCCATATTCAGCCGAAAACCCAACAATAAACTTACAAAAGCTCAGCAATTTTCCACATATTATGAGCATGAATGGTTTCAGGGATATTCCAACAAGCTTAGCTTTTTAAATAAGCGAATATACTCATCGGAAACGGTTCCTTTTATGTATGTAAATGAAGTAAACGACACCATTAGGGATACTAGTTTAATAACTACTGAATTAAGGCTCAATGCCCGTTTTGCATTTAACGAGAAGTTTGTAATGGGCGAGTTTGAGCGGATGAGTTTAGGAACCACATACCCAATCATTAATTTCAGTATTACTACCGGAATTAAAGGTGTATTAGGGAGCCAGTTCAATTACTACAAACTAAACATGAGCTTGGAACAACGGTTCCCCATTCATCCAATTGGCGATTTCAGATACATTATTGATGCCGGGCGCATATTCGGCAATGCTCCCTATCCGTTCCTTCAAATACATGAGGGCAACCAAACGTATGCCTTCGACGACTATGCTTATAATTTGATGAACTACTACGAATTTATCAGCAATCAATATGTTAGCTTAATGATTGAGCATCATTTCAATGGATTATTTCTGAATCATATTCCGTTGATGCGGAAATTGAAATGGCGCGAAATAGTAGAGACCAAAATTTTGGCTGGCGACCTTACTACGCGAAGTTCTGAAGCCATTATGTTTCCGCCAAATGCCAATAATTTGAACAAGCCCTATATGGAGGCAGGTTTTGGTATTGAAAACATGTTCAAGTTTTTCAGAGCCGATGCAATTTGGCGCCTTAGCTATAAAGACAACCCCGAAGTGTTGAAATTCGGCATTTTTGTTAAGATGCAGATAATGTTTTAGCTGGTTAATTGGTTTGTGTTTGGATGCTACCTTTCTATTTAATTTACCTCTTAATTTTACAGAATTTTCTTATATTCGTAGAGGCTTGAAATAAAAGTTGGAATTGGGTATATACAAATGTTACCATTTATTATAAAAACCCGTTAAATCAACTCCCTTATGAAGAAAAAAGGAAATTTGATTTTCGTACTAAGCATTTCACTCCTTTTAATTTCATGCAATGAAATAACAAGGGAAGAATGTAATGTTAACGATGATTATAAATATTTTACATGCCCAACTGGATATGAAACACTCAATGATATTGACGTTCAAAAGGCATTCTGGATTAATATTGATTCTTGTGAATATTCATTTGACCAGGGTTGTGGATTAAAAATTTTAGACACGACATCCTATTTTCAAAAAATTGACACGAATTCATATAATTATTATAACCCAACAGATGATTTTTGGGATTTTGAATCAAACATGGTTGTCGGATTGGCTTTTAGAACAGATTATGGACTTAATTCATATTCTTCGATTTTTCTATGTGTAAATAATCAGACTAAAGAAATATTAATTCGTTGTCAATATGAAGTAAGTGACCAATGCGCAGGATCTGAGATTTATTCTTTATCAATCGCTTATTGGATTTCAATTAAAAAACAATACAAGGATTACAAATTGATTTTTAGTATCGAAAACTCAAACCCATTATAATTGAAATAACAAATGGTAGCATTTATAGTGCATAATTGGAGTGAAAATCTAATTAAACAAAATATAAAATGGAGGTAAAAATGAAAACAGTATTTAGCAAAAGAATTATTATTTCAAGCATTTGCTTAATTTCCGCCTTTTTTTCTTATTCACAGGCATATGTGAATTACTCATATCATTATCAGGAAAAAAACATACTCATTTTTGAGGGATACTTACAAGATTCAGTTAATGGCTTTGATTCTTCATCCTGGCATTGGGATTTTGGAGATGACAGGACTTATGATACTGTAATAATTAATAATCAAGGATTAGGAGCAGTAAATTGTACAATTTCCCACGAATTTATTGTTGAACCAAATAATTATAATGTTTGCCTTGAAGTAAGCACAAATCTTGGAAATTCGGGTACTCAATGTAACAATATCGTAATATCTCCTTGCAGTGGCTTTGAAGTTCAATATTCTATTGTTGATGATTCATGTAATGTAAATAATGAAGATGGTTCTATTGAATTAATGGTAAGTGGTGGAACTGAACCTTATGCTTATCAATGGGAAAATGGGGGTACTTTGAATATTATTAATAACTTACCTGCTGGTAACTACTGTTTTACAGTTACTGATGCTAATAATTGCACCATATCCGATTGTATTGGAATACATCATTATAGTTCGGTAGGGATAAATTATATTAAAAAGGATGTTTCATCACCTATTTCCACAGATGGACAAATAGAACTATCAGCTTATGGTGGAGAATCGCCATATTTATATACTTGGAATACGGGTTTTACAAATAATCAATATATCGGGTTATCATCCGGACTTTACTCGGCTACGGTAACTGATAATAATAATTGTTCAGCATCTACACAAATTGCTATCATTTCCGATTATTTAAGTTTTAATTATGATACATGTCTTTATAATGGGGTAGATACCTCAGCATATAACATTTATCAAATAGAAGCAACCGATGTGCCCGGATTATTATCAATTACATGGCAAATCCCAGGTATGGATAGCTTAATATTTGTTGATGCTGAATATTTATTTGAATATGCAGGATTATATAGCCTGGAATTAATATTGAATTGTCAAAAATCTCAATCTTCGTTATTTGATACAATACAAATTACAAATGAAATGCTTTCTATAAATAGAATAAAGCTTACTCAAAACAATAATTTAGTCAATATTTATCCAAATCCTGCAAATAATAATATAACGATCTCCGTTAACTATTTTAAAAATGAGCCATTAAAATTACATCTATATAATAGTGTTGGTGCGCTTGTTCAGGAAAAAACGATTAATGCTGAAATAATAGATATTTCAGCATTATCGAAAGGGATGTATGTTTTAACCATATCAAGTACTGAAAATGGAATAGTGTTTTCAAAGAAGATAATTATAAATTAGTTGTTATCTGAATTAAAATATCACCTTGTATCCTAAAGTCATCCGATAAATAATTACCAACGCCATCGTTGACTATACCTCAACAAAAAAAGCTTCACTTGGGAGCTTTTTTATTTTTGTATTATTTAAAAATTACCTACCGAATATTAATCAACGAATGGTTTTTTGAATCCAATACCGAAGTACCCGTTAGATAAATATCAATCTCGCGGGCAGCTTCGCGTCCCTCGCTTATGGCATGTACCACCAACGATTGGCCACGGCGCATATCGCCGGCAGCAAATACCCCATCTTTTGAGGTGTGGAATTTGCGGGTCTTAACATTTCCCCTATCATCCAATTCCACTCCAAGTTTATCCAGCATTCCTTCGTGTTGTGGATGTAAAAACCCAACGGCTAATAGTGCTAGTTCACAAGGTATCTCCCGCTCGGTGCCTTTCACCTCCTCGAACCCCGATTTGTTCCAAACAATATCAACTAATTTTACTGCTTTCAATTTTCCATTGGCATCGTCAATAAACTGTTTGGTTTGCACCGACCAATAGCGCTCACACCCTTCTTGCTGCGATGAGCTGGTGCGCATAATTACCGGATATTCTGGCCAAGGCATTTTCTCGTTTTTCCCTACAGGAGGTTTAGGCAACAGTTCAATTTGGGTTACACTTTTGGCCCCTTGCCTAATGGAAGTTCCCACACAGTCGGATCCGGTGTCACCACCACCAATGACCAAAACATTTTTTCCGGTAGCCAATATGGTCTGTTCCATCGGAATTGTATCGCCTGCTACCCGCTTATTTTGTTGCGTCAGGAAATCCATGGCAAATTGAACCCCTTTAATTTCCCGTCCTTCTGCTTTTAAATCGCGGGGAATGGTGGAGCCACCTGTTAATAAAATGGCACTAAATTCGCCTAAAAGATCTTTTATCGAGAAATCAACCCCAACATTGAAATTAGGTTTAAATTCAATTCCTTCTTCGGTCATTACTTCCAAGCGACGGTCAATTATTCTTTTTCCAAGTTTAAAATCGGGTATTCCGTAACGGAGCAACCCGCCAATGCGGTTGGCGCGTTCAAAAACCGTAACCCGATGACCTGCTGAATTCAATTGGCTGGCTGCTGCCAATCCTGACGGTCCTGAACCGACTATGGCAATTTTGTAGTTGGTCCGGATCAAAGGTATATTAGGTTTCACCCAGCCTTCGTTAAACGCGCGTTCAATAATGTTTTTCTCAATCAGCTCAATGGCTGTTGGCTCTTTATTTATCGATAGCACGCACGATGTTTCGCAGGGAGCCGGACAAATGCGTCCGGTAAACTCTGGAAAATTATTGGTTGAAATGAGTATTTTATAAGCCGCCTTCCAGTTTTCCTTGTAAACCATATCGTTAAAATCGGGTATGTTATTACCTAGGGGGCAACCATTGTGGCAAAATGGTACACCACAGTCCATGCAGCGGGCCGCCTGTTTTTCGATGTTGATTTTACTGGCAGGCAGCACAAATTCTTTATAATCTTTTATCCGCTCTTCAACGGGTTTATTGGGGGGCAATTGCCTTTTATATTCTAAAAATCCGGTTGTTTTTCCCATAGTAATTACTTTTATTCGGTTATAATTCCATCTTACACTAACACAGCATCCTCTTTCTTTTTTTGCGCTTGTTTTTTCAGTGCCATTTGGTATTCTTTTGGGAATATTTTAATGAACTTGAGCAACGAATTATCCCAATTTTCGAGAATTTCTTTTGCCCGTGTACTCCCTGTATAGTTGAAATGGTTAGTAATGTATTCACCCAACACCTCTTCATCGTCGTATTCAATGGTATCGTAGTCAGTAAGTTCATAATTCCGGTATTTTTCAAAAGTACCATCCACATCATATAAATAAACTACCCCTCCCGACATTCCGGCTCCGAAATTAGATCCAATAGCTCCCAAAACGATGACAATTCCACCAGTCATGTATTCACAGCCATGACGGCCTAATCCTTCAATAACAGCCGTAGCTCCCGAATTCCTGACGGCGAAACGCTCACCGGCCATACCACGAATATAAGCTTCGCCTGAGGTGGCTCCATATAAAGCCACGTTGCCGATAATTACGTTTTCTTCTGCCTTAAAGGTTGCCTTCCGGTCGGGATAAACCACCAACTTGCTTCCTGAAAGGCCTTTCCCAAAGTAATCATTGGCTTCGCCTTCTAGTTCTAAGGTGATTCCTTTTGCATTAAATGCTCCAAAGCTCTGCCCTGCCGAGCCCCTGAATTTAAGGCTTATTGTATCATCGGGTAAACCAATCCCTTTATATTTTTTCGATATCTCGTTTGAAAGCATGGTTCCAATGGAGCGATCGGTGTTGCAAACTGCGAATTCCCCTTTCACCTTTTTGCCCTTTTCTAATGCAGGTTTGGCTAATTCAATGAGTTTCCAGTCAAAGAATTTATCTACGCCGTGGTCTTGTTCTATTTGTTTATAAAGGCCAACATTGCTGTCGGCAGGTTCTTTGTATAAAATTGGACTTAAGTCGAGGGTTTTTATTTTCCAGTGATCAATTTTGTCTCGCATTTTAAGCATATCGGCCTGACCTACCATTTCGTTAATAGTCCGGAAACCCAAACTGGCCATAATTTCGCGTAAATCGTGAGCCAGAAAAGTAAAATAGTTAACCACATGTTGTGGGTCGCCGGTAAATAACTTGCGAAGTTCTTTATCTTGAGTAGCAACTCCAACCGGACAGGTATTGGAATGGCATTTCCGCATCATGATGCAGCCCGATGCTACTAAGGCAGCAGTTGCTATTCCCCATTCTTCAGCTCCTAAAAAGGTAGCAATGGCTAAATCGCGCCCAGTGCGCATTTGTCCGTCAACCTGCAAGGTTATGCGGTCGCGTAATTTGTTTTTGACTAATGTTTGATGTGCCTCTGAAAGTCCCAATTCCCAAGGGGTACCCGTGTATTGAATAGAACTTACTGGTGAAGCACCTGTTCCGCCATCATGGCCAGCAATAAGAATTACATCGGCATGGGCTTTTGCCACACCGGCAGCTATGGTTCCCACGCCCGCTTTTGAAACCAATTTAACATTGATTCGGGCTTTCCGGTTGGCATTTTTTAGATCGAAAATTAGCTGAGCTAAATCTTCAATAGAATAAATATCGTGGTGGGGTGGAGGAGAAATTAAACCTACTCCGGGTATGGAATGCCTTACCCGGCCAATCCATTCGTCCACTTTATCGCCGGGCAATTGTCCACCTTCGCCGGGTTTGGCTCCTTGAGCCATTTTAATTTGTAGTTCATCGGCATTGGTAAGGTAATTACTGGTTACACCAAACCTGCCTGATGCTACTTGTTTAATGGCCGACCGCATGCTATCGCCGTTAGGAAGCGGTTCAAAGCGGAACTCATCTTCACCTCCTTCGCCACTGTTACTTTTACCGCCAATCCGGTTCATGGCAATGGCTAAGGTAGAATGTGCTTCGTGCGAAATGGAACCAAACGACATGGCACCGGTAGCAAACCGTTTAAAGATAGCTTCAACGGGCTCCACTTGTTCCAATGGGATTGATTTCCGCGTTTTGAATTCAAACAAACTTCGGATAGTGATTGCCTTTTCTGTTTGATCATTAATTTCCCTTGCATATTCTTTATAGGCTTCCAAATCATTATTCCGGGCGGCTTGTTGCAGCAGGGTAATGGTTTTAGGATTGAACATGTGATGTTCTCCCTTTTGTTTCCAATGATATACACCTCCTTCATCGAGCCGGGGTTTTAAACCGGCTTGTTTAGGGAACGCTAACCGGTGACGCACACAAACTTCGCGGGCAATGCCATCAAAATCGATTCCTCCTAAGCGGGAAACAGTTCCTTTGAAACACTTATTGATTACCTTATCGGACAATCCAATGGCTTCAAATATCTGCGCTCCATGGTACGATTGTAAGGTGGAAATACCCATCTTTGAGAATATCTTTAATAATCCACCACCAATTGCTTTTTCGTAATTATGATATGCCTTTTCATTGTCAATTCCTTTGGGAGTTGCTTTGTTAGCTTCCAATGATACAATGGTTTCAAAGGCCATGTAAGGATTTATAGCGTTTGCACCATAACCAATAAGGGTGGCGAAATGATGGGTTTCGCGAACATCGCCCGCTTCAACAATTATACCGGTCCTCACCCGTAACCCATTCTCTACCGTATGGTGGTGAATTGCTCCAACAGCCAGCAGGGAAGGAATAGGAGCATTGTATTTATCTATTTTTCGATCTGAAATGAGCAAGACGTTAAAACCATCACCCATAATTGCTTCATCGGCTTCAGCACAAATTTTATCGAGGGCTTTCTCCAATTCACCGGGCTTTCCTGTGGCTGGATAAATGGCATCTAAAACCTTTACACGGAAATTGGTGTCGTGATGGTTTCGCAACCTTTCCAGTTGATCGTTGGTTAAAACAGGCTGATCAAAAGTAATTTGCTTGCAATGCAACGGAGTCTCAGAAAGCAGATTATGTATTTTGCCAACCGAGCTGTTCAATGACATAACAATCCGTTCACGGATAGGATCAATAGGTGGATTGCTTACCTGTGCAAATTGCTGTTTAAAATAGTTCGATAAATGGCGGCTCTGGTTCGAAAGAATTGCCAGTGGCACATCAGTTCCCATTGAACCAAGCGGTTCTTTGCCTGTTTCAGCCATCGATTGAATAATAAAATTCACATCTTCCTGACTAAACCCAAATGCTTGTTGTTTGGTAAGCAAGTTTTCCATGTCCGATGGATAAGTCAATTCTTTGGAAGGAATGCTATCAATATGTTTTTCGTTCATGGTTAACCAACTCCTGTAAGGGTGGCGTTTAGAGACCTCATCTTTAATTTCCTTGTCGTATAAAATACGCCCTTGTTCCAAATCGGCATAAACCATTTTACCGGGTTGAACCCGCCATTTTTTTATAATTTTTTCCGGTTCAATGGGTAATGCTCCCGCTTCCGACGAAACTATTATTCTATCGTCGTTAGTAAGCACCATCCGCGAAGGCCGCAAGCCATTTCTATCTAAAAGGGCACCTACAATTTTGCCATCAGTAAAACAAATAGATGCAGGGCCATCCCAAGGTTCCATAATGGAGGCATGATACTCGTAAAATGCTTTTTTAGGTGCATTCATTTTGCGGGTTTCGGTCCAGGATTCTGGAACCAGCATCATAAGCACGTGAGGCAACGACCGTCCGCCCATTACCAACATTTCCACCATGGAATCCAGGTTTCCTGAATCGGAATTGGTTTCGTCCATAATGGGACGTAGTTTAAGCATTTCTTCAGGAGTAAATTTGGTGCTTTCTAATAAGGTTTCGTTAGAGCGCATCCAGTTTACGTTTCCACGGATGGTGTTTATCTCACCGTTATGTGCAATGTATCGGAAAGGTTGTGCCAACCGCCACTTTGGAAATGTATTGGTGGAAAAACGGGAGTGTATTAATGCAATGGCTGAATTGAGACGCTTGTCAACCAAATCGGTATAATAACCCCGGCATTGATGTGTGCGGAACTGGCCTTTATAAACAATAGTTTTGTATGAAAAAGAAGTAAAGTAGAATTCTTTACTGTCATTTAGCAGTTGACGGTTTATAGAGTGGGCACTGTATTGACGCAAAACAAACAATTTGCGTTCCAAATCCATTTCAGTTATGTTGCTTTTATGCGAAACAAATAGTTGTTCTATCTTGTGTTCTTTTTGCAGGGCAGTTTCACCCACCACCTGCGAAATTCTGGGCACATCGCGATACCCTAAATTTTCGAATCCCAATTCCGCTACATGGATATTAAGCAGTTTCCGGCATTCTTCGCGAAGTTTTACATCGCCTGGGAAATAAATCATACCTACGCCATACGAACCAAAAAGAGGTAAATTGATTCCAATCTTTTCACATTCAGCACGGAAAAACTTATCAGGTATCTGAATCAGAATTCCGGCACCATCGCCTGTTTCGGGGTCACTGCCAATAGCACCCCGGTGTTCCATATTTTCGAGCATGGTTAAGGCATCCTGAACCAGTTGATGCGATTTTACACCTTTAATGTTGGCAATAAACCCAATTCCACACGCATCGGATTCATATTGAGGTGTGTACATTCCTTTCTGCTTCTGCTCTCCTTGGTCTTGTGTTTCTTTCTTTTGTTCCATAAACCTTGCTCCTTTTTCCTTGTACCATAGCGCCTCAACCATTTGATGTGTTGATTCGCTTCTATTAAATAAATGTTCGGATTTAAAATACCCTTTTTAATATAATTATGCAAAACCTGCACTTTGAACACAAAATAAGCACATTAATTGGTATATTAGTTACAGATTGTAAGTATTTGTGACGAAAAAATTAAAATCCGTATAAATCATTAAGAATGACCTCCAAATAATAAAAGCCTTGAGGCTTTAGCAAACGTTTGAGTGAAATATGACTGTTGGTTTCAAATTAGTAGTTGCACTATTTTTTTGTTTTGGTAAAATATCTATCTAATGAATTTATTAAAATCGGCGAGCATTCTGAATAAGTTCCATCACTTCCTTAATCTTTTCTTCCATTGCAGCATTCCCATCCAACCAATGAATGTTGAACCCTTCACGCTCCATTTTCCGGAACCAAGTCATTTGGCGTTTCGCGAACTGGTGGATGGCCACATTCAGTGTTGAAACCATCGTATTATAGCTGAATTCTTTGGCTAAGTATGGGGTAATAAACTTATATTCCAATCCATAATATACCAACACCTCGGCTGGAACTCCTTTATTGAGCAAGGCTTGTACCTCGTCAATCATACCCTGGCGCAACCGTTGTTTTAACCGTTCAGTAATCCGGTTTTTCACCGTTTGCCGGTCCAGTTCAATGCCGATAATCAAGGAATTGATAGCCGGAAAGTCTAAATCGGTTGTTGGTTGGCTGGCATAATAGGTAGCTATCTCAATAGCCCGAATGGCCCGGTCTTTTGTATCCACATCGGTTTTATTGTGTAACGGTTTCATTTTGGCCAATTTAGCCGTTAGCTCAGGTAAGTCAAGTTGCTCCAATTCTGTTCGTAAAGGCTCGTTATTAGGAACATCAATTAATTTATACCCTTTTAGAACGGCTTCGATATACATTCCAGAACCACCACACAAAATGGGAAGTTTACCTTTTTCACGAATGGCAGTATAAGCTTTTAAAAAATCAGACTGACATTGAAAAACATTGTATTTTTCACCTGCATCTATAATATCTATCAAATGGTGAGGCACCGAAATGCCATTTACAGTGTAATCAGCCAAATCCTTTCCGGTTCCCAAGTCCATTCCGCGGTAAATCTGACGGGAATCGGCACTAATGATTTCACCGTTCAGCTTTATTGCCATATTAGCCGCAAGTATTGTTTTGCCGGTTGCAGTAGGTCCAATTATTACAAGCTGGTCAATTGGTTTTTTGGTCATAGTATCTTTTGTGTAAACAATAAACTATCAGCAAAAATAAACTATTTTTGTAACCGTATTTTAGAAACCAACCATTTTACAGCGTAAAATTCGTTATGGTTTTATTAAAATAAAACTATAAAATTGAATCAACTATTGATGAACTTTAGTCCGATTAAAAATAGAGTGCAAGCCCTTTTGGTTGACCCCAAAAGAGAGTTTTTGGTTATCAAAACTGAAAGCCAAACCAGCACTTCCATTTTGAATAATTTTGTATATCCTTTGATGTTGGTTTTTATTATTACCACATTTATTGGGAGTGTAGTTTTTGGTAATGACACCCTACTCGATGGAATTATCAATTTTGTATTCAGTATTCTGGTAACCATTCCTGCGGTATTTTTATCCATCTATATCGGTATCTGGAGCATGAAAAAGGTTTTCCCTAAAGTTAACTTAAACTATCAGCATTTTAAGTTAAACCTACCGGAATTGAAAATTGAAACACTTGGTCTTAAAACGTTTACACTGATAGCCTATTCTTTAACTCCGGTATATATTTCTATGATTGTTTCCGGAGTATTTCCCGGTTTATCGAAATTGATTAATTTGTTTGGGCTGTATGGTTTTATAGTATATTGGTTAGGAGCTGAAGTTATAATTGACGAAATGATTCCAAAAAACCGAAACCTATTTATTATTCTTAGCTTATCCATTTTTGTTGTCCTGTTTTTGCTTATGAGGTTGGGCATGAAATCACTATTTGAATTATTTTTATAAAGTAACTAACATGAGGGCAACAAGCACTATAAGGCTTAAAAACAAAAAAGCCACCTTTTTATACGAAATTTTGGAAACCTGCACTGCGGGTGTTCAATTGTTGGGAACCGAAATTAAATCAATCCGTAGTGGCAAGGCTAGTTTGACCGAAACCTACTGCGCATTTATGAATGGGGAGCTTTACATCAGGAATATGTATGTTGCTGAATACGAAATGGGTGGTTACGTGAACCACGAACCCCGGCGCGATAGGAAGCTTTTGTTGAACCGTCAGGAATTGAATAAATGGAATAAAAAAATGAAAGAACGGGGTTTTACCATTGTCCCATTGTCTCTTTTTATAAATGCAAACGGAATTGTGAAAATTGATATTGCCTTAACCCGAGGCAAAAAACACTTCGATAAACGCGAAGACATTAAAGCCAAAGACAACAAAAGGGAGATGGATCGGGAACAAAAAGTAAGATAATTACTCACATAGAAAGCGTAATAAAAAAGCTACTTATTAAAATTCTTCAGAAATTATTGATTAAAGAAGAATTCCTGCAACTCATAAATATCTCCAGGGGTAAGGGTCGATTTCATTTCAAAAATAGCGTCTATTGCCTGCTGTAACTCTTCATGCGAAATATACTTATCCTCATTCACATCCACTACTTTGAATTTTTCAGGTATCTCTTTGTTTCCTTGTTCACTTTTTGCAGTGGTTGTTTTTTTGTACAGTTTGACTTCACTCCGTTTCACAGCTTCAGGGTCGTACAGCAATACAATTAGGTGGGCATCCATAATTTTTATTCCATTGGCACCCACGGCAAAAGTACCGGGAGCTGTATTCATTTGTTTATCCATGTAATCGGGAATACCGTCTTTATCCGTATCTTCCGGACAACCTTTATAATTTACCTTAACTTTTTCCGGGGTTTGAGGACATTCATCGTTGAAATCATCCACTCCATCCCCATCTGTATCATCGCCATCGGTAATTGTAAATTTGAGGTTTTTAAAATTTTCTACGGCTGCTATCTCATCGGCAGGTGAAAATAGGTCAAATGTCAACGCAGCATAAGTATTCATTATTAGGTCGTTTTTCCAGCCCGATCCACCCTTAACATTGTCAATGTAATCGGTCATAGTTACATGGAAGGTTGCTCCCAAACGACATTTTACCCTATCCGATACAGTAACATTAACACCTACATCTACCGGAACAGCAAAACTGGTTTTTGAGTAAGGCCCATAACCGTATAAATTCTTTTCCCTCAAATCGGTTTCGTACTTGTAGTCGCGCTGTAAAATATTCCCATATACTCCTACACCTTGCTCCACATCGCGAATGGTTCCATCAGTCCAATAATTATAAACTTGATTGGTTTCATTTTTAAAATCTCCCTTTGGAGTAAATTGTAGTATTTCAGCGCCTAATGAAAAATAGGGATGTATAGGACGTTGACGCTTCAATAAATGGTTAAAGTTGTAATACAACGACACCCCTCCCATAAACATACTAGTTGAAAAGTTACGGGTATTATCTATTTTGCCTTGGTACTCATTTCCAGTAACATTACCAAAAGTACCCTGAAATTCAATATCAAAATTTTTGCTGATGTTTCGTGAGATGGATACCCGATAGGATGATAAGCCATTCAGCGGCCCGCCCATATAATCACTCACTTCACCCATAAAAGTGAAGGAACCCATACCTGCACCAATAATTGGCTTAAACGCACGTCCTTCGGTGATAACCTCCTCTTCGAGCAATAGGGTTTCATAATCGGCATCAAGCTGTTGACACCAACCTTTAAAGGCTAGTAATAAAAAAAGGGATATGAGATAAGGCGCAACTTTCATTCAATGATATGATATGGCTGCGAATTTAATAAAAAGGTTGAAACTATTCGTACCATTTTTGATTGGCTATCATTAATGCTTCTTGCACAGTAATGCGCATTCCGCTATTATAGGCAGCTACAAAGGCATCTTGTATGGGAGTGTTATTCCAAACATAAATCCGATAGTCGCGGGCATCGCGGTATATTCCAAAGTTACCCACGGTATATTTATTCCAACCGTCATGTATCTCTACCTGAACATCGTCGGTAATGTTTAATCGTTTAAAATAGTTTTTTCCAACCAGCTTGTGGCCTGCAGCAATTTGAACCCGGTACGAAACACCATTTTCAGGCAACGGAATTGTAGTAATTGCCGCTAAATTATTCATATATTTAGCTGTTTTCGTCTCCTTTTGTTTTGCCTCTTTTTGTTCTACATCATACAAATTAGGGTTTGCATCAGTAGTTTCAGTATTGGCTATTTGGGTCGCCGTATTGCTTTGGTCGGTATAGGTTTCGGTCTGCAATGGCTTTGTTTCTTGTGGCTGTTCCACTACTGTATTCTGATTGTTAGCCGCAGGAGTAACTGTTTGTGCAACCAAATCTTCACCGGCAAAGGTTGATAAATCAACGGCCCGTTCCCCAATATTAATTGTCTTGGTCCGTTCGTTTTCGGCATACGAAAAAGTACCGGATATTAAAAACGCTTGGTTCGATATTTCACCTTCCGGGATTAATTTATAAGAAACTACGAACTGCGCCTCTGGTGGCATGTTCATCCATAAAAACTTTATGATGGAATTTTTAAAAGTAAAAATCGAGTTCTTGCTTTTAATGCTTTCAGCCCGGTATCCCCGTGGAATTTGTTCCTGAATTTTTCCAAACTCTTTCAATTCGCCTTTGTTAATCATTAAATTAACAATTACCTCATTATTTTCATTAAGGAAAGGTTTTTGCCGAACACAATCAATATTTTTGAGGCTTACATTTTGGTAGGAATAGGTGGTTTGTGCTTGCTCTGCAGTACCTGCTGCGGTTTCATCACCAATAATTAAAACCGATTTTGGAGCAGAACTAATAGTTTGAACTGTATTATTTTCAATGTACGAAAACTTACCTTCGAACGAGAAATTTCCCGAAACGGTTGGTGCTACTTGAATAGCATAAGAAATTATCACCGCTCTATCGGAAGGCACTTGCATCCATTGAATTTTCACTTTTTGATCTTCGAATTTGAATTCACCATTAGCACTTTGTCTGGCTACTGCTGTAAAACCCACCGGAAGTTCTTGTTGAAAGCGGGCAAAACCTTCAATATCGCCTTTGTTAATGGTTATTTCAATTACAAATTCATCACCGGCTTTTGCACTTTCCGGCATGTTAACATCGAGCGTTACCTGACTGCTTATAAAGCTGAATAAAGCTAGCACACCAAGGATTACAGGAATAATTATTGATCTAAACATAGGGCTTATTTATACTTTTAGCCTGAATAATAGTGCTAAAGTAAATAAAAACCTCATAAAATCAAATAGTGTATGGGGTTACGACCTTTAAAGTTGATAAATTGTTAATAAATTATGATAATGATGGGGATTTATGGTCTCATTTCAGAAGAAAAGAGCGAAAATGAATCCATTTCTGCATAGTAATAGGAATTTGTTTACGAATATTGTCGCATACTGGTGGAAAATAAATCGACTACTCTTTTGTTTTTCTATCATACTCGCTTAATTTTGACTGTTACAATTCAATTTCATGATAAATTATATTCCAACTGTTTTTATCATACAAGCCTAAATTTAGATACTTGTGAAATTAATGTCAAAGCCGTACTTTCTTATTATATCGCTTTTTGCCCTTTCAATTCAGTTAAGTTATTGTCAGGATGATACGAATTTTAGCTTTGAAAGTGGGTATGGCTATTTTGAAGGTGTATATATTGGTGGGCGTTATAAATATCAGAAAAGGCTTGAAGCTGGTTTTGCTGCGGGTACATTGAGCTTTGCTTCAAAAAATGGGAGCTACTATTCCATCATCGTTAAAAACGACTTGGGTTTTAATCTTATAAAGAACCCTAATAAACCTTGGTTTAGCTGGTGGGTTTCGGGAAAAATAGTTTATTGGAGATTTGAGGATCCTTATTATATCTGGCATGTTATGTCTTTTGTTCCATCAATTGAAAGGAATTTTAGGATTTCAAATCAATTGGATTTTAGGGTGGGATTTGGACCTTCAATAAAATTAGTATTAGATTTTCAAAGAAAAACTTTTGAAGAGGTAGGCTGGCCCTATAACGTGAGACCCAATTTTAATTTAATGCTTATTTATCATTGTAAATGAAAAAACTACCCGTTATACTTTTTTTTCTACTCATATTATCGTGCGATAAAATTCATTACTATCCCGATAGGCCATTTTATAATGTAAAAACAAAAATTCTGGCTCACCGGGCAGGTTGCGGGTTGAGCTATCAAGGTAATTTGCCCGATAAAGTAAATCATTCGCTTGAATTGGTCGCGGGGGTTGAGGTGGATATTCAAATATCAGGTGACAGGACAATTTGGATTTCGCACAACATGAAATTGCCAGAATGTGAGTCTTTTCATGATGATTGTTTCATAGAATCGACCGACGCAAAGATTGCCCTAATTGATTCCTGCCTAGGGCCGGATCAGGGAATTTACCGGCTCGAATATATTTTTGCTACCATTGCCAATTCTTACCCTCAAAAGTATATCTCTATCGATGTAAAAGCATGGGAACCTTGCAATGTCGGTGATTTGGATGTTGGAGGAATGATGAATGTTGTTGGGGAAGAAATTATTGCCCTTACCAATAAATACGACCTTGGAGGAAGAGTAATGATAGAAAGCGAAACGGCCTCGTTTTTAAACTTTGTAAAAAAACAAAGCAGTGGAATTGAAACCTATTTGTGCACTTGGGGTGATTTTGAAAGAGGAATGCTCATTTGTTTGGAAAATGGCTTTTCTGGAATATCATTTTATTACAAATACAAAGAAGAAATTACCAAAGATCATATTTATATGATTCGCAAAAAAGGACTAAAAATACAACTTTGGACAGTAAATGATACCAATGATTTAAAGGAAGCCTTTTCGCTTAACCCCGATTTTATTCAAACTGATGAAATAGGATTCGCATCAAACTTGGACGAATTATTATTAAAATAATGCTTACATGGTTTCAGGGGCAATTCAAAGTCATTATTGTTTGAAGTCAACAATAAATTCATCAATGGAATTCAATCCCCATTATTGAAATATCATCGAAATAATCGTTGGTTCCCCGATAAATATCCAACTCATCAATTATTTCGTCAATCACAAAGTTAATACTGTGCTCCTTAACCATGCAATCGGCCATGGGCTGGGTACCAAACTGTTCGTTATTGTTGTTTTCTAATTCGGCAATGCCATCGGTATAACAAATCAACTTACTACCCTTGCTAACAGTCAATTTGGCCAAATTAATTTTAGGTATTTCGTCGAACATACCTATTCCCATGCAACCCTCGGAAAGCATTATAATGTTATTCCCCTCTTTATCGAAAAACACCGGTGGATTATGACCTGCATTAATGTATTCCATTTCACGGGTTTGTGCATTATATCGGGCAATGAAAAGAGTAATGAATTTTTCACCATTGGCATTTTCCATCACCCGATCGTTCAATTTATTAACGGTTTGCTGAAGCGGAAGATTTGCTGAAAAAAGCGCCCTTACGTTGGCCTGGAAATTCGACATAAGCAGTGCAGCAGAAATCCCTTTCCCTGATACATCGGCAATGCAAAATCCATATTCGGTATCGTTCAACCGGATAAAATCATAATAGTCGCCACCTACTTCAAAATGAGGTAGGTAATAAGCGGAAGCATGAATTCGATCGTTATTGGGAAGTGATCTTGGATTAGGAATTAGCATGGTTTGCATTCTTGAGGCTAATTCCAGCTCTTTTTTAAAGGCTTCCTGACGCACATTTTCATCCACCAATCGGCGGTTCTCAATAGCTACAATAATAATATTGGCCAATGTTTGGATAAAAAGCAAATGCTTAATGGTTGGACTCATTCCAGCTCTCTCTTCATCAATATCACCAATTATCAGGTAAGCAATTGGTGATTCGTGATGATATACTGGAATAATAACATCGAACAATTCTAAATTTGGATTTAGTGCTACGGAAAGATTGGTTATCTGTTTATAATACAAAAGGTCAGTCTCAACGCGGATACCAGCCGGTATATTGCGATGAATTCCTTCGGACATAATGCATTCCCATTTTTCATTGTAGCGATACATCAGTATTTTACCAATGTTTAAATCATCGCGCAAAATTGAAATAAAATGCTCCAGAAGCTTTTTTACTGGTACATTCTCGTTTATCAACAAGGTAACATGCAGCAGCGCATCCAGTTTGTAATTACTAAACTGCAATCGTTTAAAAGATGCTTTTTCTGAACTTGAAGCCATAAATTTATTACCTACAAAAAACAAAACCAACTGAAAAACAGTTCTTTCGAAATTAGCTTTTAACTCTTTCAGAATATGATTTATCGCGAGTATCAACTTTAATGCGGTCGCCAGTATTAATAAACAAAGGTACCATAATGGTTGCCCCTGTTTCAATGGTTACCGGTTTTAAAGTATTAGTTGCTGTATCACCTTTTACACCGGGTTCAGAGTAAGTAACTTCCATGTCAATAAAAGGAGGCAATGCTACTTCCAATGGCATTTCTTTTTCAGCATGGAACACAATTTCTACCAATTGTCCTTCTTTCAACAATTCATAAGCATCAATAAGTGCTTCGGAAATCGAAGTTTGTTCAAATGATTCTGTGTGCATAAAGTTGTAACCCGCTTCGTCTTTATACAAAAACTGATAAGGTCTTCTTTCTATACGAACGGTGTTAATTTTTACTCCCGAAGTAAAGGTATTGTCAACCACTTTTCCGGTTTCAAGGTTTTTCAATTTGGTACGGACAAATGCCGGCCCTTTTCCTGGTTTTACATGCTGAAACGAAACAATGGTATATAGTTTACCATTATATTCAAGACACAAACCATTTCTAAAATCTGAAGTATCTGCCATAATAAAATCTGTTTTCTGTTTTATAAATTTTTTGCAAAAGTAATCGAAAACCTTAAAAATTCAAGTTAACCCGGATTATTAATGAATAATCCTCACGATTAATCTACAACTCAAAATTTGGTAAAAAAATACCCCAAATTTTGGTTGTAGCTAAATCGGGGTTTTCCGCTTTGCAGCCCTCATGTCTACATACATTCATGCCTTTCGCTGCGCTCAGGTATGAATAAAGCGGGCTAACTTCCGATTCCTTTATAATCAGTACAATAATAAACGCAAAATTTACGTACGGTTATTCCATTCCGTTTAATAAGAATGGGATCCAATTCAATATATGAATTAAAATATTTTGATAGTTCAGGAATCCTATCTCCTGATTTTAAATCATCGGTAAATCGTGGGTGTGAATCAATAAACAGGGCATTTTTCCCTTCCAGCAGCATTAAATTGTCGCCAATATAATTATAGTGTAATGCCTGTTTTCCAATTATATTCCGCCCATATATTTTTTGGTTGGTAAAAAACATTAATTGGGCGGTAGTTTTATAATTATCGGCCGAAAAAATAAATGTTTCGGGATAATTATTTTGTAATTCCATTGTTTTATCTGAAAGTTCTTGCCATCCATACCAGGTATCATCACTTTTAATTGGAATTGGATACCATATAACTTCAACCATTATTATTATATGAAAAACAGCACTTATAAGTATATGCCATTTTATCCATTTTTCGTGGATAAACTTTCCTAGAATAATAATACCTGTAATATAGGTGGGCATCAGCCAATTCAGTTTTACCCAATAGAAAAACGAAACCATGTAAAAACCAATGAACATGGGTATAAAGAATGAAAAGAGAAACCATAATTCGGGATTTATCTGATTCGGTTTTTTAAAGATTCTACCAAAATAACGAAACATAATCCACCACAAGCCAACATATATTATAGGTAACAACAGAAAAAACTGTGTACCAATTAAACCTAAAAAATTAGTGATTGTTAAGCCCGAAATGGTTTCAGCCCTTTCCGATGATTGAAAGGCAAAGGAGGCAAAATGATTGTCGATATTCCATTTAATTACAGGGAAAGAAAAAACAATCATCAACAAAACGGTTAAGTAAGGCCAAGGGGTTTTGAATAAGGTTCGGAATCGGTTGGAAAAAACCAGAAATATGAATAAACCGGCTGGCAAGGCAAGAGCCGTGTATTTACTATCGAATGCTAAACCCATAAAAATACCTGACCATATCCAATACCAATTTTTTTTATCAAAAATGGCGATATAAAGGGCAAGCAAACTCAAAGTCCAAAACAAAAGTAACGGAACATCGGGGGTAGTAACCATTACCAAACTAGATATCATTAGGGTTGCTGTAAATAGAATCCAGGTAGTGTATTTTCGGTTTGAACGAATAATTTTAGAGGCCAGAGCAAAAAATGCCAATTGGGTTCCAAAGGTTACCAAAAAATCGGTGAACTTAACTGCAAAAACTGTTTTCCCAAAAACAAGGCTAAAAAGGTATTGCATGTAAGCTACCATTGGCGGATGGTCGAAATAGGAAAGTGATAAATGCTCGGAATAGAAATAGTAGTAGGCATCTTGAGGCATCATTCCCATCCAGGGCAAGAACAAAACACGCCCAATATTAAAAATAAGAATTATTAGTATTGCTTTTTTCATGATGTTCAACTTGAAAACAAACGCTCAAATATACAACTATTTTTTAGGCGTAATGCAACCATAAAGCCAGACTAAATTTCTGGCTTTATGGTTTCTATATCAAAATTTAAGGGAAAACCCTTTATGAGATTTTTGGTAACAAAACGAAGAACGTTCTAAAAAATCCCAAACTAAGAGTTAGGTGGTTCTTACCCAAATTGAGCGATTTGCTACCACAAATCTGCTCAATCGACTGAACAATTGTAAGTTTCCATAAATTTTCGCTTCACTCAATTTGTGAAAACCAACAATTGCTATGTCGGGGTTTTACCTAAGTAAAGCGCTTTTTCCCCCGAGTCCTCGGGGTCAAATTGCTCAACTTAGGTTTTATTTATTCTTCGATGATTACAATTTTCTCAATTTCATCGCCGCCTCTTATAGCATCAATAACTTCAAGCCCTTCATATACTTTTCCAAAACAAGTATGCTGGCGGTCTAAATGAGCGGTGTGCTCACGTGAATGACAAATAAAAAATTGGGATCCACCGGTATTTCTGCCTGCATGAGCCATTGATAATACGCCCCTGTCGTGGAATTGATTTGCCCCATCGAGTTCACATTTAATGGTATAACCGGGCCCTCCCGAACCAGTTCCTTTTGGACATCCTCCTTGAATAACAAAATTTGGAATCACCCGATGGAAGGTCAACCCATCATAAAAACCTTTTTTTGCTAACTTAATAAAATTATCTACCGTGTTTGGTGCATCTTTTTCATAAAATGAAACCTTCATTACTCCCTTTTCGGTATGAATTTCAGCTTTTTTCATAATTTCAACTTTTTTAATACGATTTGCAAATTTACTTAAAAAGAATAATATATATTTTGTATTTTTAACGACTAGGATGAATATTCAGCCACACAATGGGAAAAATGATAGAAATCGATAGCCAAAAATTAATGGAGCTGGAGCTTTTGGCTTCAATTCCACAGTCGGCTGATAATTCTATTCTGATTTTAAATGCTGAAGGTGTTATTCAATGGACCAATGAAGGATTTGAGCGTTTATACGGATACTCGTTTAATGAATATGCTCCTTTTAATAACAACACCAATTCAAGTTTTATTAAGGTTTTGAGTGAAACCGACCGAAATTTCTTCAAAAAGAATTCTTCCTTTTCGTTTTCCAGGTCGATAATTACTAAAAATGGAACGGTTAAGTGGGTTCAATCTACCCTTTCGCCAGTAAAAAACAAACTCCAAGAAATTGAACGATTTATTGTTATTGAATTTGATATTACTCAGCAAAAAGACATGGAAGAGGAAATGGTGCAACGCTGGGAAAATACTCAAACCTTAACTGAGTATCTTGAATCGGCGAAGGATTATGTGGAAGAACAAATTCAGGAACTAAATGAGCAAAAAAAAGCATTAGAGATAGCCAAAGACAAGACCGAAGAGGTGTTAAACAAAGTATTGCCTTATGAAGTGGCCATTCAGCTAAAAAAGAAAGGCTATGCTACCCCACGCCATTATGGAAAAGTATCATTAATTCATTTAAATATCCGCAACTTTTTTTATTTGGCCGATACCATGCCTATTGAGGAATTGGTGGAGCAAGTGAACGAAATGATGGTCCGATTTGATGGAATTCTAGAAAACCATTTCATTGAAAAGATAAAAACAGTTGGAGGTTCCTATTTAGGAGCTGGAGGAGTACCTTTACGGAATAAAAGTAATCCGATTGACGCCTTGCTTACTGCAATGGAAATGCAGCAAGTTATTATTGAAACTAATACCCATAGAAAACAATCTGGGTTGCCTGTTTTTGAAACAGGTATTGGCATTCATACAGGTAAAGTAATTGCCGGAGTTGTGGGCAAAAACAAATTATCGTATGATATATGGGGAGATACCGTTAACATTGCAAGCACCATTGAAAAGAATACTCCTGAGGGTAAAATATTTATTTCGCAACATACATTTGCTGAAATTTTGGAATTTTTTGATTGTGAACCAAGAAATAAATTAGTTCTCGGCTCCAATGATGAGTTATTATTATATGAAGTAATGCGCATTAAAAAACAATTTGCCAACGATGCCCTTGGTTTATTTCCGAATGCTGTATTTTTGCAAATTCTTTCAAAGCTTTAATTAGGATGCTATTCAGGAAATATTATCTATTTGCATCAATTTATGTTGGAATCCTTGGGTTTTCTTTACTATTAAATTCAGTGGCAGCTCAGAATTGTTCGTACGAGAAAAATGAAATTGATGCAGTGACAGAGCTAACTGTTAAAAGGACTGCAGCGGAAATAATGCTTCGCATAAATGGTCAGCCGGTTTTTGTAAAAGGACAATCGATTGGCGACAACAAATACCTTAAGATACAATATTATAGGTATAGCAATTACGAAATACAAGAAGATAGGGAAATATCCTTTGTATTAAGCAATGAAGAAGAAGTGACCATTTTTCCACGTTCAATGCCTGTTGATTCCACAAAAATGAGTGATTTTTCTGAACTATCATCCTTATTGATATTCAAACTTTCAGCCGAGCAATTTCAAAAACTTAAAGAAACACCGATAACCGTTTTCAAATACCATTTAATTTCCGGATTTGTTGAAGAACCTATCAAAGGATCGAAGCAAAAAAGTATTATGGAAGTTTTAAGATGTATTGAATAAAATCATGTTTCCTTTCAATCAAATTAATATATTTGCATCGTTATTTTAAATTATCACAAAATCACTAATTATAATTAATAAATTAATATTATGGCTGAAAAAATTTTTGACAAAGTAAAGCCAGGAGTTGTTTCTGGTAAAGATATGTCAGAAGTATTCCGCATAGCTAAAGCAAATAATTTTGCATTGCCAGCGGTAAACGTTGTGGGAAGCGATTCAATTAATGGAGTAATTGAAGCGGCTAAATTGGTCAATTCACCAGTAATTATTCAATTCTCAAACGGAGGTGCCCAATTTAATGCGGGTAAAGGTTTAAAACTTGATGGCCAACAGGCTCCAATTTTAGGAGCAATTTCAGGGGCTAAACATGTTCATTTGTTGGCCGAAGCTTACGGTGTTCCTGTTATTTTGCATACCGACCATGCTGCAAAAAAATTATTGCCTTGGATCGACGGTTTGCTTGATGCCGGAGAGAAACACTTTAAAGAAACCGGGAAACCGCTATTTAGCTCCCACATGTTAGATCTTTCGGAAGAACCTTTGAAAGAAAACATTGAGATTTGCCAAAAATACTTGACCCGTATGAGCAAAATGGGTATGACTCTTGAAATTGAGTTGGGTATAACTGGAGGTGAAGAAGATGGCGTGGACAATAGTGATGTGGATAACTCAAAACTTTATACCCAGCCCGAAGATGTATCATTTGCTTACGAATCGTTAAGCAAGATTTCTCCTAACTTTACCATTGCGGCATCATTTGGAAACGTTCATGGAGTTTACAAACCAGGAAATGTGGTTTTGACCCCAAAAATTTTGGACAACTCCCAAAAATACATCCAAGCTAAATTTAAAACCGGCCCAAATCCAGTTAACTTTGTGTTCCACGGCGGTTCTGGTTCAACCCATGCCGAAATACGTGAAGCCATTAGCTACGGAGTAGTTAAGATGAATATTGATACCGATACCCAATGGGCAACATGGGAAGGTGTAATGAACTACTACAAAAAGAATGAAGGTTATTTACAAGGCCAAATTGGTAATCCTGAAGGTAGCGACAAACCAAACAAAAAATATTACGAGCCTCGCGTTTGGTTACGTGCCGGACAAGTTACTTTGATTGATCGTTTGAAAATAGCATTTGAGGATTTGAACTGCATCAACAGGAACTAATTACGGTTTTAATATAACATGAAAGGCTGAAAATTAATTTTTTCAGCCTTTTTTTGTCAGGAAATCCGCATTTAAAAACCCGCCGCGGTGGATTTAACTTGAATAGCCCCGGCTGGTTGCTGAGCTTAATCGAAGCATAAGCCGGGGTATATGAATTTTCTGTATAAATCGGCTCAAGCACTACCTTTTAATTGAAATTATGCTGAACCCATGCGCCGAAAATGGGAATTTAATATTGAAATTCTTATAAGCGATTTCCCCGCTCCCCCGGATTTGGTTTGGACCATGTTAATTTCAGTATAAGTTAAATTTGTGACTTGAAGTAATAAAGAAACTATTTCTTTACTTTTTCCTTGATAAAAAAGTAACAAAAAATCAAGACAAAACAATGCTTCCACCCGCTCTTCCAAATAGCAAGCCCCACGGCAAGGTAAATGAAACTCAATTTTTGGTATATTTCTACCATGAAAATCAATTGAATTAAAAATTTCCGTTTCAGAACGCCAGCGCCCTTGCACGTGGGGCTAACCATTTGAAATTCATTCCACCGCCCGCCCGCAGTTTTGTCAGGCCACCGCACCGTTCTTATCTAATATTTGAACATGATAGTGTTCCTGAAATTGGATATAGGGAATATTTGGTAAGCAGGTAGATATACTCAGCACCTCAAAAAAAGAATTAGCTCTTTTGTTTGTGCAACTAGTTCTTGCCTTATTTTGGACTTCTTGTGTCTTCTTTTACTTTAACCTCTTTATCGTCTTTGTAAACTGCTTCGTAAATTACTTGTCCCCTAATTTCTAAATATTTAACGGTTCCATGCTTTTTACCATTCTTATATTCAATTTCGCTTTTTAACGGTCCTTCTTTATACCAAGTTTGCCACAACCCATTTTCTCTGCCCGCTTTGTAATTCTCAAGCCGGAGCATTTTATCGTATTCATTGTAATATTTCCAGAGGCCGTCTTTAAATCCTTGAGAATAATTGCCTTCAATGATCTTTGTATTGTTCTCACGCCATGTGAGATACGGCCCATTCAGGATACCCAACGAATAATTCTCTTCCATCCGTTTTGTCCCATTGGCATACCAATAAGTAGCCTTACCATCTTTCAGATTGTTTTTATAAGAAAGCTGATAATCCAATTTTCCATCTTCGAACCAGGCTTGCCAAATGCTATCCATGGTTCCTGTCTTGAAATAACCCGTCAGTTCCAACTGCCCATTTTCAAACCATCGTTGCCAAAAACCCGTTTCTTTACCCTCCACAAAATTACCTTCGTGCAGCTTCTGTTTGTTTTCAAAATATATCACCCAATGGCCCGACCTTAACCCATTTTTATAATCTCCTTCTTTCCATATCTCACCGTTATCGTACCAAAATACCCAGTGACCATCCATTTGATTGTTCTTGTAAAAGCCTTCGTTACCTTTTTTACCAGAGGTACGCCAATAGGTCCACAAGCCATCTTGAGTATCGTTTACAAAATTTCCTTCAATATCTAATTGACCCTTTTCGTGCCACCAGGTAGCTTTTCCATTTTTTACATCTTGATTAAAATTAATTTCGCTGGCTTTTTGACCGGAAGGGAACCAATCAACTTGTATTCCATTTTTCTTACCCTTTGAATAAGTAACCTGTAATTTGGCCTTTCCATCATGGTACCAATAGTTCCAAATGCTGTCTTTTTCACCCGATGCAATAATACCTTCCATTTCTTTTTGACCGTTAGGATAATATCGGATGTTGAGGCCATTATCGTAATCAATTTCGCTCAATAAATTTCCTTCACGAAAGTAGGAAAGCCATTTACCCACTTCAATTCCATTCAAATAATGACCCGTTGACCTTACTTGCCCATTACTATAATATCGCTTCCAGAATCCGTTAGGTAGCCCCAATTGGTAAGGTCCGGTTTCTTCAATAGTTCCATTCTGATAGTATGAAGTAAAAATTCCATTGCCATCAATCACTAATTGTTTACCCTCTTTATCCCAATAATTTAGCAGAAGAATAGAATCATGTCGAAATTGTTCTTCTTTTAACTTATTCACTTGACCATTATAATAGCACCAAATACTATCTTTTTTACCTGATGTATAATAACCGGTAACTTTTGGTAACCCATTCAAATAATTTTCAAAATAACTTCCGTTTAAAATGCCGTTTTTAAAAGTTCCTTGGTTTTGTATCGTTCCATTTCTAAAATAATAGGTAAGTTTTCCATGCACCACTCCTCGTTTAAACTCAGTTTCTTGCAATTTAATCCCCAAACTGTCGTAATAAATCCATAATCCTTGCTCTACCCCACGCTCCGTTATTCCTGTACTTGCCAATTCTCCGTTTGAATAAAAAGTGTTGGTTTTTTGCTGAGCAGATAAGGTCAGATTTATAAGGCAACTAATTAATACCAAAATTCTTTTCATCTAAAATTCAATTATTATTTCTATTCACAAATATAGAACAGATTAAATATTAAAATGAGTTGGAAAAATAATTATTTATTAGTTATATTTGCAACCGCAAAATGGTGGATGTAGTTCAGTTGGTTAGAGCGCTAGATTGTGGTTCTAGAGGTCGCCGGTTCGAACCCGGTCTTCCACCCAAAAGCCCCGGTGAAAGCTGGGGCTTTTTCATTGAATACCAATTTTCTGTTTGAAACTCTGTTCATAAAAGAGCAAATGACTGTTGTTTTAACTTATGCAATTTAATTACATTAGCTCTATAAAATAACTGAATCTATGGTTGAACACCCCATCTCAATTGATACAATAAAGAGCTATAAAGATATCATGCATAGCATTTCCCGGATGCAAAATGGTGAGATATCGAAGATATTAAGTAAAATGGGAATTGAGTATCGCTTGAATTATGGAGTTTCAATTCCCCATTTAAGGCAATTGGTTACTGGTTTTGAACCCAATAATGAATTGGCTTTCATCCTTTGGGAAAAAGATATAAGAGAAACAAAAATTCTTGCCTCCATATTGTTCGAAAATAATACCATTACTTTTGAACAAGCCATTGAAATTGCAGGCAAACTGAATAACCACGAACTGGTAGAACAATTCTCAAGAAACTTATTTTCAAGATTACCTTTCTTAATATTATTGATGGAACAATGGCTTGAAGGTACCGATTGGGAAAAGATGTTGGCTCTTTATTCTGCCGGTTGGTACACGAAGCATCACGATGGATCCATTGACATAATTAAAAAACTTTGCTATTGCTATATCGATAAATTGAATGCCGTTGAAAACAATCCATTGCATCAATCGCTACTTTTTATATTGCAAAGCCTATCAATGCATTCTGAACTAATGCGGTTGGAAATAAAAGAAAAGGCTCAGCAACTCATGAGTTCTGAAAATTGTTCCATACGCCGATTAGGGGAAGAGTTTCTTTGGTTGAACGTTAACTAAATCTCTTTTTGAAATTATAAACACAATGGGAGATTGATGTCCAGAAAATATTCGGTCTGATTTTTGAAAAGAAATGGGGACAAAAAAATAAAAAGTTAAGCCCACAAGTTAAACTAAAGTTAAACCCAAAGGCGGATGTAAAATTCCTGAAGTAGCTCTTTAGCCTATTTTTCGGTATATGTGGGTAACATCCAATCTTTGAGATAAAACATAAAACTATGAAATCGTCAAATCCAACGTTAAATCAAAAATTAATTCGTGATTTTACATTCCAACGAACGGAAGCAGGAGTTATGACCGTTCAGGGAACAGTTAATAAAATAGCTGTCATGCTTCTTCTGGCATTGGCCGGAGCATTCTTTACTTGGAGCAAATTTTTTGCAGCAGTAGAATCCGGAGCCGGAACTTCCTCCGTTATGGGATGGATGATATTTGGAGCCATTGGTGGCTTGGTTATGGCTTTAATAACTGTTTTTAAAAAGGAAAAAGCTTCTATTTTTGCTCCTATTTATGCGGTATTTGAAGGTTTGTTTATAGGTGCAATTTCCGCATTTTTTGAATCAATGTATCCGGGGTTAGTATTAAGAGCCGTTTCCCTAACTTTTGCAGTGCTTTTTGCCCTATTATTTGCTTATAAAACAAGGATTATAAAGGTAACTGACAAATTGAGAGCCGGAATTTTTGCCGCTACTGCCGGAATTGCAGTTGCCTACTTTGCCAGCTTCATTTTGGGACTTTTTGGCATAAACGTAGGTTTTATGCACGGAGGAGGAACTATCGGGATTGTAATTAGTTTAGTAATTGTTGTTGTGGCGGCGCTGAATTTAGTGCTTGATTTCGATTTTATCGAAAAAGGATCGGAAGCCGGATTACCCAAATATTTTGAATGGTATGGAGCTTTTGGCCTAATGGTAACCTTAATTTGGTTGTATCTCGAAATACTTAGGTTATTATCCTACTTAACCGGGCGCGATTAATACATAAAGCATTCATAGAGGTCAGTAGATAAATACATAACACGAAAACAATGGTGTTTGTGTTTCTTGTACCCCTCTGCCTGTCGGCATCTCCCCTAGGTTTAGGGGAGAACGCATCAAATAAGCAACACTGCCAGGACTATACATGCAATTAGCTACCGACCTCTATGATTTTACTTTATAAATGATTGGAGCAAAGCAATTTCACCAGCCCATGCCTCTTCGTCAGGAGTTTCCAAAATTAGGGGAATACCATCAAAACGTGAATCAGCCATAATTCGCTCAAAAACAGCTATACCCAAAAAACCTTTTCCAAGTAATTCATGCCTGTCAACGCGGGAACCAAATTCTTTTTTTGTATCGTTCAGGTGCATTCCTTTTAAATAGTTGAAACCAATCAATTGGTTGAACTTTTCCCATGTTTGGATGAAACCGGTCTCTGTTTTCAAATCATAACCGGCAGAATAAGCATGGCAAGTATCAATGCAAACTCCAACCCTCGATTTATCTTCTACGTGTTGAATTATAAGCTGAATCTGTTCAAAAGTGAAACCAAGGTTTGAACCTTGACCTGCGGTATTTTCAATAACGGCAGTAACGCCCCTGGTTTTATTAAGGGCTATATTAATACTTTCAGCAATTGTTTTTAAGCAGGTTTCTTCATCAACTAGGTTTAAATGGCTTCCGGGATGAAAATTCAATCGGTCGAGGCCCAACAATTCACAACGATGCATTTCATCAAAAAATGCGGTTCTCGATTTAGCAAGAGCCTCAGCTTCGGGGTGTCCCAAATTAATTAAATAGCCGTCGTGAGGTAGCACTTGATGAGGCTCAAACTTCAGTTTTTCACAAGTATTCCTAAATAGGCTAATTGATTCTTTACTCAATGGATTGGCGACCCACTGACGTTGATTTTTAGTAAATAACGCAAACGCGTTTGCTCCAATATTAGCTGCGTTAACAGGGGCATTTTCGACCCCACCGGCTGCACTGACATGCGCTCCAATATATTTCATACTCTTCGTATTTTTTAGCTTGATAAATGTAACAATTTCTTTCAGTAGAGGTTTTCACATAATTAATTTTCTTTTATTACTTTTGCCGTTTCACTTTTATAACCTAATTAAACAATAGGTTATGAAGCAATAAAAAAAGTTTAACTAATAACACAAAAATTGACCTTTATGGCAGCTACCAATGACGATTATAAATTTGATTCTGTTGATTTGATTTTTTATTTGTGGGACCGCAAACGGCCTATTATCATGTTCACTACGTTAGCAGCAGTGGTTTCAATACTCGTTGCTTTATTAGTCCCCGTAAAATATAAATCGGAAGTTATTTTATTTCCAACGGCTTCAAGTTCTGTATCTTACGACCTTTTATCAGTAAATATATCGAAAAAAGATATTCTTAAGCTTGGCGAAGATGAGGAAGTGGAACAAATGCTTCAGGTGCTTCAATCCGACGAAATCCGGGATCGGATTATTGCTAAGTATCATTTGATGGAGCATTACAAAATTGATTCAAACAGTAAGTATCCACAGACCACTTTGTATAAAAAATTTGCCAAAAATATAACTTTTACACCAACCAAATTTTTATCGGTAAAAATATCGGTGCTCGATCAAAATGCTAAATTGGCAGCAGATATAGCCAATGATATAGCCAGTTTGGTTGATACAGTTCGGATAACCATGCAGAAAGAAAGAGCATTGGAAGCTTTGAATCTGGTTAAGATAGAATATTTGTTGGTACAAGATAGAATAAAATTGTTAGAAGATTCCTTGATGGTTTTTAATTCAATGGGAATCATTCAATTTGAAAGTCAAGTTGAACGGCTTACTGAGGCTTATGGCAAAGCATTAATTGAAGGGAATAAATCGGCTGCTGATAAAATTCAAGAAAAGCTTGAACTTTTTTCTAAGTATGGTGGTACTGCTATGGCACTCCGACAAAACGTCTTTCAAGAAAAGGAATTGTTAAGCAACCTGCAAGCCAAATATTCAGAAGCAATGGTAGATGCTACCCAAAAGTTACCCACCAAATTTGTGGTTAACAAGGCGGTTAAAGCTGAAAAAAAATCGTACCCCATCCGATGGCTCATTGTAGTTTTATCAACCCTTTCAACTTTTATTTTAACCGTATTGCTGTTGGTTGTTTACGAGTCAATTGTTAAACGGATGAACGAGATAAAGGCTCTAGATGCTAAATAAGGTGAATTTAATGCCTAGTAAAAATTGGTGGGTTTACGCCTTGGTGATTCTTTTTATTGCCGTTAATGGGGTGCTTATTTATAAAGAGTTTTTTTTATTCAGTATTTTGCCCGTTGCACTGTTGTTGGTAGTGGCTGCTTTTTTTTCAATGGACAAATTGCTATTGTTACTCGTGTTTTTAGTTCCGCTTTCCATTCCTTTATCGGAACTGATTCCCGATTTGCCGATTGACATGTTTTTACCCACCGAACCCTTGCTGGCTGGGTTACTCTTACTATTTCTAATAAAATTATTTTTCGACAAATCGTTGCCCATTGCCCTTGTTAAGCATCCGGTATCTATCGTCATCTATTTTTATCTTACATGGATGCTTATTACTACCGTTACCAGCACCATGCCCTTAGTTTCTATCAAATTTTTTGCCGCTAAGCTGTGGTTTATTGCCGCCTTCTTTTTTTTAGCAACACAACTTTTTAAGGCACAAAAAAACTTTCGAAAATATATCATTCTGTACGCCGTTGCTTTAGTTATTGTGGTTATTTATGCGACCATCCGGCACTTAAAATACGGCATTTTTGATGAAAAAATTGCCCATTGGTCTGCTAATCCGTTCTATAAGGATCATACCTCTTATGGAGCCATGTTGGCTTTTTTTATTCCTCCACTCATTGGAGTTACCTTTTTTAAAGGTTATGCTCCACGCACCCGTTTCTTCTTTGCCATTATACTTTTATTTTTGATTATCGGAATCATCTTTTCCTATTCCAGAGCAGCCTGGATAAGTTTAATTGGAGCTTTTGGTATTTGGGTCCTGATAAAGTTACGTATTAAATTTTGGGTTATTGTTTCTGGAATTACCTTAGTAACTTTAGTCTTTTTATTAATTGGAAGTTCCTTGCTTTATAATTTGAAATCGAACAAGCAAGATGCATCCGCCGATTTGATTGAGAATGTAAAATCAATTTCCAATGTATCAACCGATGCTTCAAATCTGGAACGGTTAAACCGATGGAATTGCGCTCTTAAAATGTTCCGCGAAAAGCCAATTTTTGGATGGGGACCCGGAACTTACATGTTTCATTATGCACCGTTTCAATTATCATACGAAAAAACCATAATAAGCACCAATGAAGGGGATATGGGTAATGCGCACAGCGAATATTTGGGGCCACTTTCGGAACAAGGGTTTTTAGGTACCCTGTTTTTTTTACTGATACTTGTTTTTACCACAATTACCGGAGTAAGAGCTATCAGGAATACGCAATCAATAGAATTGCGGATGCTGGGACTTACTTCCATTGTTGGGTTATATACCTATTATTTCCATGGAATATTAAATAATTTTCTTGATACCGATAAAGCATCGGCTCCTTTCTGGGGTTTTACCGCTATTTTAGTAGCTATTGATATTTATTACCGGCAGGAAAAGACAATTTCAAAACAGGGTTAATTCTTAAAGGAGCAATTTTTACTGCCGATATAAACAGTAACACTTTGTATTATTAAAGTTGTTTCTGCTTGCTACAAACTCATGTTATTCTTTAGCTATCCTCTTTTTTAGCACTTCGAAACGCGATTTAAAACCTACACTGTTGTAAGGTATTTGTGTTTCAATAATGGCAAAAACCTCATTTTTTAATTCCGGGTATTTTGGTAAAAGATTAAAAAGTACCGTCATACAATTTGCTTTAACAGCCACCGGTTCTTTAACCCGTTCTATCATTTTTAAACAGAAATCGAGGGTTTGCCCTTCCAGGGATTCAGGAATTTTATGCAACATGAGCACTTTAGCCAAAGTACGACGGATACTACTCGATTCGATGGTTGAAATTGCAGTAATTATTTCAGGAATATATTCATCTAAAATTCCAGGAAACTGATCGGAGAGTTTTTCCAGTACCCAAGACGATCGGGACGAAACTTTTTCCTCCTGCGAAAGGGTAATTTCCACTAAGCAGGAAATTGCCCCTGTTTGGCCCAACGCCCACGAAGCAACTAAATCAATATTACGGCGCGAGAGCTCAGCCATAAGTTGTTCCGCCATCTTAGATCTCATTTGTGCCGTCACTTTAACCGGATAAAATCAATTTCAAATTCTAAAACCGGAACCTTGCTTTTTAAGGTTCGGCTCACCGTTAATATATTGGATAAAGGTATCTTCCGCCCTTTGCATAAGGTTTTGAAAATTTTCATTGCTTCCGCGTCTTTAAAATACGCTATTCCCCGGCACAGTTGATTCCAGCTTAATGCCATATTTTCCATCCATTCTGAGAGTGTTTGAAGCGTCTGGTTTATTTGCATTTCAGTAGTTGCTTCTTTATTTTGCCATTGAGTGGAAACGTTCAGTAATTGAAAGAAATACATACTTTGGTACGAAATAGTTATTTGGCAGGCCTGTTCACCAAGTAAAGCAATGGATTCCGTTGTAATTTGCAATTCAGGAATGGCAGATTCCTGGTTTGGTTTTATGGCAAATGCGGCACCCAGAATCCCAGTTAAATGTTGGTTTTCAGTTTCCATAAGTTGCATTGGCAATGCTCCATTTGAAAACAGGTGTGATTCAATTAATAATTGCAAGCCAGGTATTGTGATTGCATTATTAATTAAAAATTGTTGTTTGATAAGGTGTTTACTTTCAAGTCCGCACCATTGCATAGCCTTATTAACCGTTTGTTGCACCTGATTCCATTCTTCAGGCACCGACACTTTTTTTACCGATGAACGAGCCTCACCCAGATAGCAAAAACGCGCATCAACGGTATCAAATATTTTGCAGATAAAATGGTCGGAAACCAAGCTTTTTAGATTCGTTCCTGCCACTGCGGTAAAATACCCGGAAATATGCTTCTCACTTTCTGTTGAATGGAACCAAGTGGTAATCCAGTTTATTTCTTCAAAAGTTTGTTGGTGTGCTTTTGCCCATGATTTGTAGTTTTTTAGTGAACCACAGATAGTTACTGAAATAGGAGAACAATTTTCATTATAAAAGAGCTCATTCATTGATTCTGAAAATGCCTGAAAATCGCCTACAGCAATGTTTTTAAAAAACAGATAGGAAAGGGTTGTATTGAAAAAGGGTATTTTTTTTTGTTGGATGTTAGTATTCATGGTGCTAAATTTTGAGCTTCTAAATTAAAACTTAATTTAATGAAATCTACGATTAATTTGCAGATGCAACGCTCAAACAGTTTAGCTTAAAATTATAGTTGAATCGGTATCCAAGCTGGCAATATACTTTTATGCTCCGGTATTTTAAACCGATAGGCTGCCACTAATTGAAATTTGCCACTTGAATAGCCCAAGTTCATATCCTGAATAGGAGAAGGAGTTTTTGAAAAAAGATTGGTATAGTTGAAGCCAACAAAAAAAAGTTTGCTGTTGTATCCGAACCCAGCACTATTTAATAGCGTAAAATTCAGTTCCATGGCTGATATTTCTTCATCAATCAAAGGGGTTAGCTTAGTTTTACCATAAGAAATTCCGGCTAATACCGAAAAATTGAAAAAGAAGTGTTCTTTTAATACATAGGTAAATGCATAGCCCCCTTCAGCGCCAACTTTAAACAAGCTGGAATGATTGAAATCGATTCCCTTGTAAAAGTTTGAATCGGAAATATTTGTTGGGATAAACGAAGAATCAGCCCGCACCTCATTCCGGATAATTGAACCACCAGTTAAAAAGGATCCTGCCGTTTTTTTCTGCCATTCTTTTTGCACAAAGGATGATTTATTAGAATACTTTTCAGAATTAAATAGGTAGGAAAAACCCACTCCAAAAGTATTGGTTGTTATATCATTTCGGACATAATGATAGTTATCATTATCATCCCAATCGGTAATCATTTTTGCACTATTTTCGAGATAATACCCCGTATAAATCCCAGAATAAAGGTTTATGGTTAAACGGCGCATATAAATTGCCGTCTGAAAATCAATACTTCTTTTGGTCTCATCTACTGAATCGGATCGGTTTTTAAGCCCCAAACTCAAACTAAAATTAAGCCAACGGTAGGCGGCACCAAATCCAATTGCATTGCTGGGTTTTGATTTATAAACTAGGGTTTGATTCAACAAGGCATCGTTAATTTCAAAATCGGAATATTTATTGGTGACTAAAAATTTAAGTGTTAAATAATCCCCTAAAGGGTCGTAGTACAATGAATCTTTTGAATTCGAAAAATTCGTTTGAAGCTCCTGTTGGGCATTAGCAAAACCAAACCAACCGATAGATAGAAGGAATAAAACAATACGGTTCAAAACATGCGGCGTTTAGGAATGGTTGCTACAAAATCTTTGAGGTAGAATGGCTCAAAATAGGCAACATCCACAAATTGCTTATTATTAAATGCTTCTTGCGCCAGTGCTGCCATGTATTTGGCCGATGGGTATATATTATCAATAAATTGAGCATTCCGATTCAAGAATAATTCACTGCATTTGGCAGCACCATTTCCAAAAAAAGCCACCTGCTGTTTGGCTAAAACCTCTAAATAGGAATTGGAATCAATTACTTCAGCAATAGTTCCTCGTTTTTCAGTTAAATTATAGTCAAACAACTCACTATAAACTTCCATCCTACGGGCGTCAATCATTGGGCAAAGTAGAACGGATGAATCGGTCATGGATTCTTTTGCCATTAATGCCATGGCTTTAAGGGTATTTACGGCAATTAAAGGCAGTCCAGCCGCATAGCATAACCCTTTTGCCACCGAAACACCAATACGCAAACCGGTATAAGAACCGGGTCCCTGACTCACTGAAACCGCTTGCAAATCTTTAACTTGTAGCTTATTCGATTTTAATAGTTCATCAATAAAAACAGTAAGCAAGCTTGCATGTGTTTTATCATCAAAACTTTCTCGGCTATCAATAACCAAACCATCAGAAGCTATTGCTACGGAGCATACCTGAGTAGAGGTTTCAATGGAAAGAATGTAAGCCATTGTATATAAATTTCGGGGGCAAACTTACGAAGAAAAATAAAGTATTTATGAATTTTAAGGTTTCAAACAATATTTTAACGTGAGTTCGACCTAAGCAACCAATTTAAGTCTTTTATTATCAACAATATCAATATTAAGGGATGGTTTTTTAGGTAGGAAGTGATATGCAATTAGTCCCGAAATTAGGTTTGCAAGA
>Ga0172379_10001973_pt1 | contig 38227 bp, 29 predicted proteins | sample GrowelOW334metaG_FD_119756 | JGI IMG/M metagenome (GOLD analysis project Ga0172379, IMG submission 119756) | Groundwater microbial communities from an aquifer near a municipal landfill in Southern Ontario, Canada - Groundwater well OW334 metaG | ecosystem: Environmental > Aquatic > Deep... | reverse complement strand
TTTAGTGAATTTATTCATATGAGGAGAATGTAACAGAGGATTTAGAAGATAACAATAGGCTAAAGGAGCGAAATTACCAACACATTTCTTTCATTAGACCCAATATCCTTAATACTTTTTTACACGCCTACTTTAAATTCCACCACATCTCCGTCCCGCATGATAAATGTTTTTCCGACGCTTTCCACTTTTCCCGCTTCCCGGGATTTGACCCATCCGCCAAGATCAACGAAGGTTTGGTAGGGAACGATGTCGGCTTTGATGAAGTGGGATTCGAAATCCGTATGGATGACTCCAGCGGCTTTCTGAGCAGTTGTTCCTTTCTCGATCGTCCATGCGCGGGCTTCCAGTTCTCCGGCGGTCAGAAAAGAGATCAGGTTCAGAAGCGAATAACACGATTTGATGAGACGGTTCAGACCCGGTTCTTTCAATTTGTATTGGTTTAAATATTCCGTCTGTTCGCTCGGGGACAGCACCACGATTTCAGTCTCAAGCTTTGCGGACAGATACAGGTAGGACGCTTGGGTCCCGACGGATTTCAGGACCTCTTCAATTTTTGTTTTGGTTTCATCCAGGTTTTCCAATTGTTTTTCGGAAAGATTAAAGACATACAAAATGGGTTTGATCGTAAGCAGGTTTAACGGTCGCGCCAGTTCTTTTTCGTCATCCGTCAGCATGATGTCCCGTGCCGATTTGCCATCATTCATTTCCTTTTTCATTTTCAGTATTAAGTCCCAACGGAGCCGGTCTTCCTTCGTCGCATTCATCCGGGGCTCACCCTGTTTATCCAGCGTAGCCAGATCAGCCATAACAAGTTCCGTATCGATTGTTTTGATGTCGTCGGAAGGATTAATTTGGCTTGAAACGTGGATGATATCGTTATCTTCAAAAAGCCTGACAACGTGGATAATAGCCGCAACTTCCCGGATATGGGCGAGGAATTTGTTTCCCAATCCTTCTCCTTTGGACGCACCGCGCACGAGTCCGGCGATATCATAGAATTCGACGATTGCCGGGACTATTTTTGTCGTGTTTACGATTTTGGCAAGTACCGCAAGCCGTTCATCAGGTACTTCCACTACTCCTACATTTGGCTCGATGGTGCAGAAAGGATAATTGGCTACGTTTGCCACCTGTTTTTTCAGGAGAGCATTAAAGAGCGTTGACTTTCCCACATTAGGTAGTCCCACGATTCCGATTGAGAGTTTCATGTGGGTATTATATCAACAATATCCCGAGGGTTAAATTACAAACTTACTATGAGCGTTTCTGTTGACAAGTACTTTTTCTTTTTTAGGGTTTGGTGGGTGGAAGCTAAAGTGAAAAGATGAATATGAGTTTCTTCGTTGTTTGGCCTATCGATAGTTTCATAAAGGGATTTTATTATGACTGCTTATATTTAGCTATATTCTTTTATCAGTAACTCCCTCTTGTGTTTCCATGGTTCTCTCATTATTCTTAAATTAATGCCCCGATCAAATAAAAAAAGAGCGATTAGCGTCATTTTTATACTCATAGTACTACTTGCAGTCGGTGTCTTAGGCAGCATCGTATTCCTCCGCCTTCCTCGTACACCTATATCACGCACCGACACCAACAGTGCAGTCGTTGACCAAAAAAATTACCAGTCGGCAATTACAACCGCCCGCACTCTCTTATGGAAAGATATTGCCAGTGGTAAAGCCTCAAGTGCTGAAGTAACTATTATGGATAATGGCCAGGTTGTTTATACAGAAGGCTTTGGCATGGCAGACAGGGAAAAAAGCATTCCCGTGGATAAAAACACCATGTTTAACATTGGTTCTGTCAGCAAAGTTTATGTGGCTGCAGCTATCATGAAACTGGTTGATGACGGCAGAGTCTCACTTGATGAACCTGTTGTAACTTATTTGCCAGAATTTAAAATGGCAGACCCCAGATATAAAGACATTACTGTCAGAATGATCATTAGCCATTCTCCCGGCTTGCCTGGTTCTAACTATGCAAATGCTATAGATTCTGCTCATTCAAACACCAATATACTGAATGAAACACTGGATACCTTATCCAAATCATATCTAAAGGCTGCCCCGGGAGACGTAGCGCCATACACTAATGATGGCTATTCTCTGGCAGAAATGATTATAGAAAAAGTTAGCGGGAAAAAGTATATTGATTTCTTAAGTGAGAACTTTTTTAAACCATTGGGGCTGAAAAATACCGGTCTAAGTATTGGCGAAATAAAAGGCAAACAAATCGCTTCCTACTATGATCCAGCCACTGGCAAAGCACAACCAGCTGAAGCGGTTTCCATACTTGGGGCTGGAGGTTTATCTGCAACTACTGAAGATTTGTGCCGTTTTGTCCTGGCAGTTACTGCTGAAAATAACATTGTGCTCAAACCATCAGCGGTAGCAGAATTTATAAAACCTCAACAACCCGCAAAGCTTAATGAACAAGCCAGCAAAAATCCCTTCAAATGGGGGCTTGGCTGGGATTATGCCAATGTGCCTGTTTATGATAACCATGGCTTTCAAGTCTTGGGTAAAGACGGCGGGACATATGAATATACTTCAATGGTTTATGCTATTCCCAGTAAGCGTATCTGTGTAGCTGCTTTCGAATCAGGGATGTCCAATGTTGATCAAAACGTCACAGATGTATTAAATGCGGTTTTGGTCGCCAAAGGCATGATGCCGCAAGAAAAAAAGACAGTAGCAGTGCCGCCCGAACCTCAAACGATACCGGACGAGTATGCCTTATACAATGGCTACTACGTAAGCACTGGTGGTGCAGTCAAACAAGTGACCATAGATATAGAAAATAAGAATGTGACATCTCATGATGTCATCGATCAGTTACCAGATATGGTTTTAGTCTATAACAATGGTCATTTTACTAATAATGATCTTGCATCCAAAGGATATCTGGATTTTGTCACAATTGATGGCGAACAATATATGCTCATGCATGCTTCAGGGCCAGGAATTGATAATATAACTTCGCAAAAAGCCAAGCCAGTTTCAAATCCAGTCAGTCTCAAAATCAATATGGATAACAAAGAGTGGATACAACGAAATGTTTATCCTCTTGTGGAAAAAGCAGATTTCTCATCTCATCTTATAACTTCTAACCATATTAAAGGTTTGCCAGGCTATGTATATTTCAATGGCCTCAAAAAAGTGCAGTCCTCAACCTTTGCCGCGATGCCAGTCAGTTCCATGCGGGACCTGACAGAATTAGAATTAATTGATAAAGATGGTCAAACTTGGGCACGGAATTCTGATAGGTTATATAGCCCTGCAGATCAAGTAACTCTGCTTAAGTCAGGTAATAATTATATAAAGATTGGCAGTGATGGTTTGAATGAATGGTTAAAAACCGATGAAGGCATAGTCTTAAAGTTCACTAAGCCAGATTTTGGCAGGATAGTTATATTTGATACAACTCAGGCCAAGGTTATTTATGATTCCTTAATTGATACGGAAGATATCTATGTTCCCAAAGGTAGTTTTATTGAATTCTTGGGAAATCCAGGAGATGCATTTGGGGCTAGTGGAAGTACTGTAAATTTATAATTCTTCCGTATTCATACCTCTATGTAATTTGTGGCTGTCTTCTGAGAGAAGGGAGTTTTATTTTGAAGGTAAAGGGATATAAATGTTCGGTTGTGTCCATACCGTCTCGACTAAGAGTTTCATGAGATAGATTATATCCTCTTCATTCGGTATAAGGATGTCTGATTCATCCGTGTATTAAATAGAGTCAATTTATACTTACTTTTCCCTCTTGTAGCTTTTAAAAAAACTGCTTAGTATATATTTAATGCCCATGCCGTCCATAAAGAATCGGAAGTTAAAACTATTTACCGCAGCAATTGCCGTCATAATTCTTGCTGGAGTAATAGAGCTATCCTTTAAAGCAGGAATCTTAAAAGATCATTCGTCAAATCTTGCCTCTCAAACCGAAAATACCCTCACAAAAAGCGCCTACGAAAATACCATTAAATTAGCCCGCAGTGAAATTTGGAAGGAGATAAATACCGACAGAACCGGAAGCGCAACGGTCGCCATTATGGATGGCGGCAAGTTCGTATATTCCGAAGGGTTCGGTATGGCGGATAGAGAGAGCAGTATCCCCGTCGATTCCAATACGGTTTTTAACATCGGCTCTTCAAGCAAAATGTATGTAACCGCTGCCATTATGCTTCTTGTTGATGATGGTAAGATTGTCCTTGATAAGCCGGTTACGGACTACTTCCCGGATTTTAAAATGCTAGACCCGAGATATAAAGATATTACGGTCAGAATGCTTTTGAACCACTCGTCCGGATTCCCCGGGTCTCACTATGCCAATGCGATGGGAACAGAATTTAATTCTCAAATACTGCAGGAAACACTGGATATATTATCCCGTTCGTATTTAAAGGCTGATCCGGGAGCAACGTCGCCGTATTGCAACGATGGATTTAGTTTGGCGGAAATGATAGTTGAACGGATAAGCGGTATGAAATATATGGATTTTCTTAAGGAACGAGTGTTTATCCCGCTTGGGTTAAAAAATACCGGTGTCAGCGTAGGGGATCTTAAAAATAAGGTAATCGCAGAATATTATCATCCGGTAACCGCAAAAATGTTGCCGGCTGAAGTAGTCTCGCCGCTCGGAGCCGGCGGCCTTTCCACGACAGCTGAAGAACTTTGCCGATTTGCTGATAGTCTGGTAGTGAGTAATAAACTGTTAAAGAAAGAGTCTCTGGATGAGATGAATAAACCCCAGCCTTCGATACTTACCAAGAAACTTGGAGAAAACGTGTCAACGTTCGGACTTGGTTGGGATTCCGTAAACATCCCGAAATACGGTTCTGCCGTACCTGTTGTGCTTACGAAAGGGGGCAATACCGACGGTTATTCATCGCAGGTTTATATGATTCCCGATAAAAGATTGTGCGTTGCCGTAATTGAGGCTGGAGTTGGTGCAGGTGCACCCAAAATTTCATTAGATTTGCTGGATAGTCTTCTTGTGACAAAGGGAGTGATTCAAAAAGAAGAAAAAGAAATATCCCTACCTATCGAACCCGAGACTATACCCCAAAAGTACGCTTCGTATAGCGGGTATTATGCGGCAACCGGTGGAGACCTCAGGCAGATAACCTTTGATATGAGGAAAAATATTTTTACGGCGCATAACGTGAAGGGTGGAACGCCCGATATTATATACGTATATAGTAATGGGCATTTCACTGATAAGGACGGCGCCCAGAAAGACAGTGTTGCCTATTTGGATTTCGTCTCAATCGATGGAGAAGACTATTTGACAGTCCGAACCACGCAAAACCAAGCTGACCAAATCATCCTCCAAAAAGTTAAAACGATCGATAACCCTCAAAGCTTGAAAATTGATGTGGACGGTAAACAATGGTTACAGCGCAACGTCAATCCTTTTGTTGATGCAGCCGATGCCTCATCCCATATTACAACGTCTTTAGTATATGGAGATCTGCCGGGTTACGTGTATTTTATAGGCGCCAAAAAAATCGAAAGACCCGACTTTGCGGGAATGCCCTTTAGTGCAGTCCGTGATCAGACTGAGTTAACTCTCATTGATAAAAACAATACAACATGGGCTTGGGTTTCAGACAGGTTGTACAGTCCTGCCGAAAACGTAGGCACTTTATTCGCGGGAAATAACACGGTGAAAATCGCAGGTGAGGGTTATAACGAATGGCTGAAAACGGACGAGGGCATGATTTTAAATTTTACAAAACCCGAACACGGCAGAATCATCATATTTGAACCCAATGATAACGCGGTGATATATGATAATGTCTATGATACCAATAATGTCTATGTGCCAAAAGACAGTTTGGTAGAATTCGGAGGAAGTTCCGGCGATACATTCAATGCAAACGGTGATGTACCCATAACTAAAACAAGTGAAAAAATACTATCTAATTAATACGTGCTGTTGAAACATCAGTCCGGATTAAAATAGCTTTGTTTTCCTAAGAATGGCGAAAAATAAAAAAGCCAATAAGTCGTTTCCTCTGGTTAAAACACTCCTTGTTCTAGCTGTTGTATCGGCATTTGCCGTCATTCTTTTAAACTCCCGTGTTTCCACCCAGTTGAAGAACCTTGCATGTAACACATCGTCAAGTGATTTTGCCACCCCGATATTTACCAACTCCCAAGATGAATTAAAAGAACTCGCTGATCCGGGTTTCACCCAAAAGCTTTTTAATGAAGCCACATCTCTGGAACCCGCTTTGAAACGATGGGGGACACAGGTACATATGGGTTTCTGGTCAGGTGCGGGCAACCATGGCAATCTAGTCAGGCTTCTTGATACCATTAATAATTACAAATCACCGGATAGCGTTATACATAAAGCGATCTGGGATGAAGGATCGGCCTCTTCACTGCAGTATCCCGCTTATGTCAGGATGAACCGGCAGGGATGGTATGAAAGGGCTTATCCAGAATCAGGAAAGGTTACCATTTTCGGTTCCCAATATTCAGACCCTGATCCCATTGTACAAACCGAAGCGGATATCATATGGGGTGAATATTCCGAACGGTATGCTGATCTGGCCGTTCTTTTTAAAGAGTTCACGGGAAAACCCGTAGAAGTCTGGTGTTTCATACAGGGCGCCAAAGCAAACAGAATTTTCTATACATACGAGTTTCCCGAGCTTCAGAAATTGGAGAAAGAGGGTGTTGTAAACGTCCATTATGCGGTAAAAGATAATGCCGACTGGCTAAATACTTATGACTGGATTACGGGCACATCGAATTTCCCTCAGCCATCTTCTTAAAAATTGTCACCGGTATTTTTAGATTAGTAAACTATCCAGAACTATTAGAGACATATAATTTCTTTCAGAAAAGAAAAGTGCCTGAAAGATATTGTATTGATAGAAGATTAGATGGTTTTGAACCACACAGGTGTTTGTTTTTCGCATCCACATATCTCCTATCTCTACTTTACCTTCCAGGCGTATTATTTTGTCACTTTGCCTTGCGGAATCTTGAATGTAGCTGTTACGCGCGTTTCAGCAGTTTACGGTTACTATTAAGAGTTGACTTGTTCCGTATCTAAGCCAGTTTGGAATGTAGTGCTGGATTCAGACAGAGAACATAGCTTCCCCAAGCCACCATAGGAGATAGGCCAGCAGAGAAGAAGCAAACGCATAGCCGCCCCAACTCCATGGTGCAATTTCCCAGTTCGTTGCCCACCTCCATCCGGTCAGCACGCTATAGAATTCAGGGTTTGTCACTGATGCCGGAAGAACGAAGAACCATAGTAAGCCGATGACTAAACTTACGAGCATCATCAGAAGGAACCGCTTGCCTTTCCCCATACTTTCCTCTTTGCTGATGATGCCGTCCAGAAACTGGATTCCGTAAGCCTTCATAAGTACTCCGAGAATCCATGGTCCACCGAAGACGAAGAAAAACACGAAGGCTCCTCGACACCAGAGAATCGCAGTCTTGAGCCATTCTGATAGGTCATTGAGAGCTGATTGGTTGTTTGGAAGCAGTAGGAAGAGAGTGATACAGACTGCAATAATTACTACTGCCCAGACGAAAAACTCCCACTTTCCAAGTTTTTCCCGCCAGCTTGGTTTTTTGTTTGGTTCATCAGTATATTCATCCCGTTTCTTCATGGTATCCTCCAAATTATAATTAGTAGCTATCAATCTGCGCCAAATCTGTGGAGTTATATATTTGCTTTCAGTATGATTAATCTCCTTAATATATCCATAAATATCTTTGCTCGTTATTTATCGACATCTCTTTTGAGCAAAGTCTATCAAAAGACAAGATTTATCTTCTTATAGACTCTGCCCAACGGATAGACGAGAAATATAGAGCGACATATTTTTTCCGCAAGTTATTAAAGTGCAATAATAAAAAAGGACAAAATAAGCTCAAACACAGACGCAATAAAGCCTGTGAGAAACTTATTATGTTCGGAGGAAATACTATCAGAACGCGATGAGCAAGTCAAACCACTATAGGGTTATCTTGTGTTGCATGCAAGCTCGATCGCTACTATTATTGCTTCAATAAAGGACTTCGAAAAGGGGAAAATATAAATTATACCTTTTTAAGGGCTGCATTTTGAAAAAGTGTACTGTACATGAGAGCATCTTCAGCTATTTTCTGCGTATCCTGGTATCGTTTCATGCTAGGAAGTTTTTCCAATAATACTTTAACGTAAGGTTCTACGGTATCCGTGTCAACTTCATCTTTTCTTTTTAACGCTTCATCCAAAAATCGTTCACCCATTATTTTTGATCCGCGGTAATAGCCCATCGCAACACGTTTTAAATCCATGGCTAATGATGATAAAGCCAGTTTATTGGTTATATAATCTCATTAAAAAAATATTTAGTAATTTCTTCAAACCGTTTTTTCTTGTGTGAATGGATCGCTCTTTGTAATAATCACACGTCGATTATAACATTTCAAATGAAAAGCTTTTAAGCAGATTTTTTGTTTTGATGAAGCCTATTTTTCACTAGAATCGACAACCCTATTGCTAGTGAACTCACCGATAGAATATCTGCAAACCACATGATCCATGTTTTTGAGAATTTGACATTCACGTCATGGGATCCGGCCGTGAGATGCGTTTTAAATATTCCGAATTCCGAATAATCATAAATTAAAGGCTGGGATTTACCATCCACGAAAATACCCCATCCGGGGAAATAGTATTTGTTTACGATCAGTTCATTCTCCGTATCGGTCTGTACCCGGGCTTTCATGTCCAGGGGTTTCGCATCCAGGATATCGAGCTTTGACGTAAGACTCGTCTCGATGGGTACAGGCGCAAAACCCGTCGGACATTTTTTCACCCAAATCGGAAGATACTCATCATCCCAGGTGGTTGTCGCGCAGGTTGCCGAATCATTTACCGTATATTCATAGTAATAGGAGTATTCTCTAGGCTTGAATGTGGGAAGAAACGTAAGGAAAAACGCGACAATCAGGAGCGAGAGAGTCAGTCTTAAGAACCGATTCTGGAGCATCGAAATCCAGAAACCCGCGGATAACGGAAGAATTAACGACAGGATGGAAAGAATCCTCCACGGGTATTGGAACATGCGGCTGATCGGAAGAGTAAGCTCCCAAAACCACCGGAAGGGCAGTGTCAGTATCAGCAGGATAAAGAGTCCGGATAGGGGCCAGAATAAATTAAATTTCAGTTTATTAGGTTCCTTACTCCGATGCCGCCACATAATTGTCGCCGTTACCAGAATGAGCAAATAGGTAAACATTCCCGATAGCTTCTTCTCAGGATCATACGGAAATCCGATGGTCAATATATCCGTGAATGGATTTAAAAAGTTCACAATGTTTCCGGAATTGGTGTTGACTGAAGAGACTTTGATTACATTTAGATAGAAAATGCTGGGTATCCAGTAAAATGCCGAAAGGCCAAGTCCGAGCAGCAAATATAACCAATATTTTTTATTCTTAAGATGGAAGAATAGTCCGTAGCATGCGATAAGGGCAAACGAGAGTACGGCAACCAGGTTATGGGAAATTATAAGAAGGGCCAGAAACAAAGAAAATAGAGCGCCGCCGTTTTTTTTATTCTTTTCCATCAGAAATATTCCGGCAAATATTCCGGGTAAAAACATCATGGCCCATGCTTCTCCTGCAGCGCCCCGGATATAGGTGTCGTATCCGCGGTAAGGAAATAGCGTATAAAGGACAGTCGCTACGAGAGACGGAAAAGGACGGAGTTTCTGTCTGGCACAAAAGTAAAAAATAAACGGACCGCTGAGTAAGGGAAATACATAAACAATCTTCGTTGCTCCTATGTTACTGACTTTGGTAATGATTGTAATAAAAGCACCGGCATAATACGTCAGGGAAGAATAGAAAAGGAATAAGGGATATCCGAATTGGTGGGATAGATCAGATGACCACCGGACGGGAAAATTGTTTAACCAATTAGATTGTTTCAGTTCCAAAGCCATCTCCATAATTCTTACGGTTGTTACGTCATCGATTGTTCTGAAAAAACCCGAGTGGAAAAGCGCGCGCGATGAAAGAAGAGTAAAGAGAGCGATGATAAAAAGATAGACGAATTCTTTCTTCAAGACGAGGAAAAGTGCTTTAAGAATAGCTTTCATAGCCACCAAAATTATATCACGCTTTTTAGGATGTATTGGAGTAACACATTTAAAAGGCGGCTTGTTTAGGGTGGGGCTTTTTAAGAATAGTTATCGATATCAAAAAACAAATGAAAGTGACAACGCTTCCCAGCGCAAATGGAAAGGGGATAGACAGTAGAGTCACCACTCCGCCCATAATCGGTCCGACAATCATACCGATACTGATATAGGAAGCGTTCAAACCCAGTATCGAACCCTGTGATTTTGCATCCATCTCTTTCGAGAGAAGAGTCTGGACGAGAGGAGCTACGAAAGAATTTGCGAGTGAATGGAAAATGGAAATAATCAAAAAGATAAGATACGTGCGGGATAAAAAGTTCATCAAAAACGTCAAAACGAGCATAATTAATGAACCGGTTAGCAATTTCTTCTCTCCCCATATTTTATTCATGCGGGGAATAATAAGGAGTTGAGTAATCAATCCTACAATTCCGAAAACGGTGAAATTTATCGAAATTTCCGTCGCGCTCATGTGGAGAATCTTTACCGAAAAAGGCTGGTAAGCGTAGATATAGAGGGAAAGCGTAAAAGAATATAAAAGAGAGACAAGAAGCGTTGTGCCAACCGCCTCATCAAAAATTGAATTAACCAGGTGTTTAATATCAAAGAGTTTTCCCTTGATTACCTGCCCTATGTTGCGGTTTGATTCAGGCAGGAACACTATCGTCAGGATAACCGCGATGAGCGAAACTCCCGCGGCTATAAGGAACGGAATGGTTGATCCGTAACCTACGGTAAGCGCTGATATGGCCGGACCAAAGATAAATCCGAATCCGAAAGAGGCTCCGATAATTCCGAATCCCTTGGCGCGATCTTTGGGTTCTGTCGTATCGGATATGAAAGCCGACGCAACCGGAATATTTCCTGCGGTTATTCCATCCAATGCCCTCGCTAGGTATAAGAAAAGAGACGATGGCGCAATTGCCATAAGAAGAAATGACACGACCGTTCCCGCAAGTGAAAAAACAAGAAGGGGTTTACGGCCGTATTTGTCAGATAAACGTCCGATTATCGGAGTGGAAATAAATTGAAAAATTGAAAAAATTGCAAACAACAATCCATTTTCGAAATCCGACATGCCGAACCGTTGGCTGTAGGTATAAAGGACCGGAATGATAATTCCGTATCCGAGAGCGTTCACCACGGCAATTATGGCAATTATGAACATGTTTCGGTTGTTCTTCATATTAAATAGTTATTATATAGAAGAACATCTATATATGGAAGAGGGGAAATTTCTCTTTATCTAGCAAGAGGCCATGGAGACGATAGCGTCTTTCACAGTAAGTTCCAGCTCATTAATGGATGCAGCGGACATTAATTTGACCCGTGTATCGGAGGCTTTATCAAAACCTGAGACATAAATTTTGACGTATTTCCGGATGGTCAGGAAACTCTTATCTTTTCCCCAAATCTTCTTAAATAACACAATATGTTTCAACAAGAGACGAAGCTTATTGACCGGGGTATCGCACCCCTCCTTCTTGGTTTTCTCAAATACCCAGAGATCTTTAAAAATTCCCCTTCCAATCATGATTCCGTCCAGTTCATACTCTGCAATCTTTTTAAGTCCCTGGTCATAGGATTCTATATCGCCGTTACCGATGATGAGAACGTTTGAATGACTGTGATTCCTTATCTTAACGGCCTTGCCGATTTCATCCCAATGTGCGGGAACCTTGGATTGTTCTTTTGCGGTCCTTCCGTGAACGGTAATGGCGTCGATAGGCTGTGACAGAAGCATGGGAATCCATTCATCCGTTACGATTTTCTGAAGACCCAGACGGGTCTTTATGCTGATAGGAAGATCCGGCGCACCCTCTTTGGTCTTACGAATAATCTCTGATACGAGTTTTTCGTTCAATATAATCGCCGCTCCGCAGTTATGGGAAATTACTGTACGGTCTGGGCATCCGAAATTTATATCGATCCCGTCAAATCCCAATTTAGCGATTAACTGGGCTGCCTTGTAAAAATTATCAGGGTTATTTCCCCAAAGTTGTGCAACAATCGGTTTTTCTTCTTTTGAGAATTTTAGTTTTTGTATCACTTTATCCTTTCCGGGGCTGAAGAGACCGTCTGCCGATACAAATTCCGTGAAAAAAATATCAGGCCTTTGGCACGATAGGACAACCTGCCGGAAGACTGTATCTGTAACGTCGTCCATCGGAGCCAGGAGAAATAATGGTTTAGAAGCCGTTTTCCAAAGATTCATGGACTGATTGTATCATTTTACGGTCGTATGTTAAGATTAACCGATGATTCCAACCCGGGAAGAAGCCCTAAAAATACTAGATGAGTATGTCACAAACATCAACCTGAAACGGCATATGTTTGCGGTGGAAGCGGTTTTGAGAGGTTATGCTAAGAAGTTCGGGGAAGACGAAAATGCCTGGGGTATAGCGGGACTTTTGCATGATGCCGATTGGGAAAAACATCCGAAGGTACATCCGAAAGTAATCATAGATGATTTGCGAAAAAGGGGAGTACCTGAAGAAATTATTCATGCTATCGCCTCCCATGGGAATAACTCTCCCGACTTTCCGACAAACCATATGGAGCCGCGGGAGTCCCGGCTTGATCATGCGATATTTGCTTCGGATGAAATATCAGGATTTGTAATTGCGTGTGCTCTTGTTCGTCCGGACCGGCTGAATACGCTGGAAGCCTCGTCCGTAATCAAGAAAATGAAAGATAAGGGGTTTGCACGGCAGGTTAACCGTCAGGATATTATAGGAGGTGCTGAAGAATTGGGAATTCCTCTTCAGGATCATATCGCGTTTGTAATCGACCAATTGAGACCCATAAAGTCCGTATTCGGGTTTTAAAACGGGTATAATACGGATACTATGGAGTGGATCAAAGCAGACGACATCAAAACAAAAATAACAACGATCGTTGATAAACTCCAGATGTCCCACGTGGACCCGTCGCGTATTATCTGTTTCAGAAGCGTAGGTTCCCATTCCCGTTCGAGGGCACGCATATGGAGCTTTCCCCGGGTTTGGCAGCAGGCTTTGGATCTTCCTCCCTACTATATTATTGAAGTCTTGTCGCAGTATTTTGACCATCTGTCGAAGGATGATCAAATCAAGGTTCTCATTCATGAACTCATGCACATTCCGAAGACATTTTCCGGTGCTCTGGTTCCTCACCGTAATAGAGGAGGAAGAATTGACAGCCGGAGTGTTGACAAATTATTTCAGGTTTACGTTAACCGTTAATCGTTATTATGATTACTCTTATATACGGCAGTGACATATCGGCTTCGCGAAAAGCTCTGAAGGATGAAATCGAACGGCAGAAACCCGCTGATATCATACCGTTATCCGGACCAAAGGTGGATATTCCCGACTGTATCCTCGCTCTGGAAACCAATTCACTTTTTAGCTTAAAAAAAATAGTCGTTATCGAAAACCTCCTGAAGGGTCCCGCATCGAAGAAAAAGGATACAATTTTAAAGTATCTCGCGGAACAAGAGGATGCCACCACCATCATGTGGGAAGACCGTACACTCCAGAAAACCGCTTTGAACAAAATAAAAGGGAAGATGATTGCTTTGAAATATGACCTTCCGGGAAAACTATTTTCTTTCTTGGAATCAGTTGGATCTCTATCTCAGAAAGAAACTGTTATCCAATTTCATGAGCTATTAAGAAGTCAGGATGCGGAATTGATTTTCAGTATGCTACTCAGACAAATCAGATATCTTATTATCGCGAGTGACCGGGAATCCGGGGCCATCAGTGAACTGCCGCCCTGGCAAGCTTCCAAGTATCGCAGACAAGCGTCCTATTATTCACCGGACCAGTGGTTAGCTGCCTATCGACAACTGCTCTCAATTGATTATAAAATTAAATCAGGAGCAACGCCGTTAAAAATGAATCAGCTTCTTGACATTTTTTTCTTAAGTATTTAGTATGGTATAAATTATCATACTTTTTCATACGCGATGAAAATTGCAATCGATACCACTATTTTTAGAGACTATGACATCCGCGGTATTTATCCTTCTCAACTGAATGAACAAACCTACTACATAATCGGACGATCCTTAGTCCAGTATTTGAATCCACACGTGGTTGCCGTAGGTCATGATGCCCGGCTTTCGTCACCGACCCTGACCGAATCATTTATTAAAGGCATCACGGATTCCGGCTGCGATGTTGTAAACTTGGGTCTCATCTCGACGGAAATGACTTACTTTGCGAGCGGCAAATATGATTATCCGGTATGCGCCGTGATCTCCGCGTCCCATAATCCGGCAGAATATAACGGTTTGAAAATCGTATTACGGAAGGTAGTGCCTTTACACGGCCAGTTCGGTTTGCCTGAAATTAAGCAGTTTTCTTTGGCCCAAGCGTTTCCCACACCACCCAAAAAAGGCACCGTGACGAAGCGTTCCATTTTGGACGAATGGGTCGTCCATCTTTTGTCTCTTATTGACGTAGCGAAAATCAAGCCGCTGACGGTAGTTGTTGATGCGGGAAACGGCATGGGAGGACTCGCATGGGAGAAACTGAAAGACCGCATTCCCATTAAGCTGATTCCCCTCTATTTTGAACCGGACGGAAGGTTTCCTCATCATCTTGCTGACCCTCTCAAAGAGGAGAACTTGCAGGATCTCAGAAAAAAGATCATTGAAACCAAAGCAGATCTCGGATTTGCACATGACGGTGATTCGGACCGCATGTTTGCCGTCGACGATAAGGGAGAGATCATATCCGGCACCCTAACAACCGCCATCCTGGCTACCCACCTCTTAAAGAAATACGGTCCTAATCCTGTTCTTTATAATGTCGTCTGCGGTAAAATCGTTCCCGAAACCATTCGAAGCTTAGGCGGAACTCCCATACGTGTACGGGTGGGGCATTCGTTCACCAAAGAAGCTATGAAGAAGCATAATGCCCTTCTTGCCGGCGAACATTCCGGCCACTTCTATTTCAAAGAAAATTATTTTGCCGACAGTTCCACCTTGGCAGCGCTTCATATGCTGGAGTACCGCTCCATTGAAAACGTTCCTCTGTCTGAAATTGTGGCGAGGTTCCAAAAATATTCTTCTTCCGGTGAGAAAAACTTCAAAGTTGTGGATACCGCACAGGTAATCCAGACCGTAAAAACTGTGTGTAATGACGCTCAAAGTACGGACGAGATTGACGGTCTGTCGATTTGGTATCCGGATTACTGGTTTAATCTGAGAGCCTCTAAGACAGAACCGCTACTGCGGCTCAACCTTGAGGGAGATACCAAAGAAATTATGGAATCACAACTCGGGAGAATTACGGCCATTATATCGAAGTTTTTATCGCCACAAAAATGAGTATTTTAGACAACCGTCAGGCCATGAAGAAATTGGATAAGGGAAACTGTTTGGATTCCATCCTAAGCCTTCCTAAGCAGTGCGAGTCGGCATGGTCAGGAGTTAAGAATTTATCCCTCCCCGAAGACTATTCAAATGCACGTGTTATTGTTTTTAGCGGTATGGGAGGCTCGGCATACGGAGCCCGGATCGTAAAGAGTCTGTATCCGGCGGAACTAACGGTACCCGTTGATATTGTGAACGGCTATTATCTTCCCAACTATGTTGATGAGAATAGTCTCGTCTTTGTAGCGAGCTACTCAGGTTCAACGGAAGAAACGCTGTCGTGTATCGATGATGGAATCAAAAAAAATCTGAAAATGATCGGGATTTCAAGCGGCGGGAAATTAGCGGAAAAATTAAAAGAGACTAATCGCCCGTGTTATGTTTTTGATCCGGTTTATAACCCCTCCTTACAGCCGCGTCTTGGCCAAGGGTATATGCAAATCGGCCAAATTGCCATTTTGTCAGCTCTCGGATACCTGAAGATTTCAGATGATGAAATTACAACCGTACTAAATGAATTAGAGTCCAGAAACCGCTTAATCGGTCCGGAAACCCCGGAATCCTCAAACATCGCAAAACAGATTGCCAAAACGTGTGAATCAAAAACTGTAATTCTCATCGGTGCTGAATTTTTGGAGGGCGCTATCCATTCCATCCGAAATCCTTTTCATGAGACCGGAAAACATTTTGCCGATTATTTTATCCTTCCGGAAGCAAACCACCATCTTCTGGAAGGTTTGATGTTCCCGGAAACCAACCAGAAAAATCTCCTTTTCTTATTGGTACATTCCAACCTCTATAGCCCGAGGATCGAAAAAAGATACCAGCTTACCAAAGAGGTTATCGGCAAAAACAACATCAGTATTCAGGAGATCGAGCTGAAATCGCCGACACGCCTTGGGCAGACCTTTGAACTAATTCAGCTCGGAAGTTTTATCACTTTTTATTTAGCCATGCTTCATAATACAGACCCGGCGAAAATACCGTGGGTCGATTATTTCAAACAACAGCTCGCAAAATCGAAATAGTGTATTGGGAACTTTTAATCGTTTGTTGCAATCATTCATGACATATTACAAATATCCATCAGTCTAGGAGGAACGAGTATGGTATCTCAATTTATCAAATGGTTTGATGAGATTCATAAAGATGATATTAATTATGTCGGGGGTAAGGGAGCCAATCTGGGAGAAATGTATTCAGCCGGCATTCCCGTTCCGTTTGGTTTTGTCATAACCGCACAAAGTTATTTCCATTTCCTCCGAGAAACCCACATCGACCGTAAAATTAGGGACATGCTGGGTCTTTTAGAGTATCGCGATTCCGCAAACCTTCAAAGGATTTCCGAGGCTGTCCAGAAAATAATCCTAAAGGCGCCGATGCCTCCCGATATTGCCCGGGAGATCATGCATTCCTATATGGAAATATCCCGGAAAGGCAAGAAAATGTCCCTTATCACTCGGGGTCTGGCTTCGTTCTTAAAAGAGCCGTTGGTTGCCGTCCGGTCATCCGCTACGGCCGAGGACCTGCCTGGCGCCTCATTTGCCGGCCAGCAGGAAACCTATCTGAATGTGAGAGGTGAAGCCAATGTCGTTAAAAAAGTCCATGAGGCATGGGCATCTCTGTTTACGCCCCGGGCTGTTTTTTACCGCGAGGAACAAAAATATGACCATCTGAAAGTCGGGATTGCCATCGTGGTTCAAATGATGGTGGCGTCCGAAAGCTCGGGAGTCATGTTCACGATCGATCCGGTCACGAGCGACAAAAGCAAAGTTGTCATTGAGGGTATTTTGGGGTTGGGAGAGTATATCGTACAGGGGATCGTAACCCCCGATCACTTTGAAGTCAGTAAAAAAACTGGCGAAATTGTTCTGAAAAAGCTATCCGAGCAGACGAAAATGCTTGTCAAAAAGGGTACGGTAAACAAAGAAATGTCCGTAGCTAAAAATCTATCCAAGTCACAAAAGGTGCCGGATGCAAAGGTGAAAGAAATCGCCCAACTTGGGCTTGCGCTTGAGAAGCATTACTATTTCCCCCAGGATGTGGAATGGGCGATAGAAAACGGCAAGGTTTATATCGTTCAAACACGTCCGATTACGACAATCAAGTCCAAAAAAGAAAACGAGATGTCGGAAAAAGTATCCGTCTCGACGTCCGCTTTAACCGTACTGATCAAAGGCGATCCGGCATCACCCGGCATCGCAAGCGGACCGGTGAAAATTCTTATGTCCGCCAAAGACATAAGCAAAGTTTCAACCGGAGACGTCCTGGTAACCATGCAGACCAATCCTGACTTTGTGCCCGCGATGAAAAAAGCAGTCGCAATCGTCACGGAAAAAGGCGGTCGGACTTCCCATGCCGCAATCGTAAGCCGGGAACTCGGGATACCGGCGGTTGTCGGCGCGAGCGGTGCCACGACAAAATTGAAGGAAGGAATGATCGTAACGGTAAACGGGTTAAAGGGAGAAATATATAAAGGCTCCTATACTCCATCGAAAGGGTCAGCGATTAACCCGCTCGGCGGTAAAGCTGCAAATAAAGAGCCGGTGAAAACCGCAACCAAAGTTTATGTCAATCTTGCGTCTCCGGGACGAGCGAAGGAAATTTCAAAGCTCAACGTCGACGGAGTCGGACTTCTCCGGGCGGAGTTTATGATCGCGGACATCGGTACGCACCCTAAAAAGCTGATCAAGGACGGACGGGCGCATGTGTTTGTGGACAAATTATCAGAGGATTTGAAGACGTTTTGCGAGGCATTTTCGCCGAGGCCGGTTGTTTACCGTGCAACGGATTTCAAAACCAATGAATATAGAAATCTTATCGGTGGCGCTGAATTCGAACCGGAAGAGCCCAATCCCATGCTTGGTTTCCGGGGCGCCTACCGGTACATGTCGGATCCCAAAGTGTTTGAATTGGAGCTTTCGGCAATTAAAAAAGTCAGAAATCACTATGGATTGAAGAATCTCTGGTTGATGCTGCCATTTGTACGTACGGTCCACGAACTTATCGAAGTGAAGAAAATCATTGCAGCCAACGGATTGTCCCGGTCTGCTTCATTCCGGTTATGGATGATGGTTGAAATTCCTTCTAATGTCATCCTTCTCGACCAGTTTTGTGAAGCGGGTATCGACGGGGTTTCCATCGGTTCCAACGATCTTACCATGCTCATTTTGGGTACGGATCGCGATAACACCGAAGTTGCAACAGAATTTGATGAACGGAATCCCGCGGTATTATGGGCGATCGAACACGTCATTAAAACCTGTCATAAATACCATGTGACCAGTTCGATCTGCGGACAGGCTCCATCGGATTATCCGGAGCTGGTTGAAAAATTAGTCCAGTGGGGTACCACATCCATGTCGGTAAATCCGGATGCTGTAGACCACGTACGCGAAACTATTTATCAAGCCGAGCATAAGTTGGCAAACCGAAAAAAATGAATTTACTATCCGATATCCGCGCCTACGAAATATTGGATTCACGGGGGAATCCGACTCTAAAAACGGAATTAATATTCCATGACGGCAAAATCATCGACGCCGCCGTACCTTCGGGTGCATCCAAAGGAACCCACGAGGCGGTAGAGCTTCGGGATGGTGATCTGTCCCGTTATCGCGGTTTGGGCCTTCTAAACGTGATTAACATGATTAATACGGTAATAAAGCCGCAGATTGTCGGCAAAGAATTTCCGGATCAGAAAGCGGTCGATGATTTGCTCATTGCACTTGATGGAACTCAAAATAAATCGCATTTAGGTGCCAACACCATACTCTCCATTTCCCTTGCGTTTGCCCGCGCATTTGCCTCATATAAAAATGTTCCGCTTTTTTCCTATATCGCAGAAACCTACGGCCGCAAACCCGCCCTTATTTCAGTCACTCCCATGTTTAATATTATTAACGGCGGGCTCCATTCGATGAACGGTTTATCCATCCAGGAATTTCTATTGGTACCCAATCCGAAACGTCCCTTCAAGGAAGCCATTAAGATCGGTATCGACATCTATCAGGCTTTAAAAGAAAAATTAATATTGGAGAAAAAACCCATCGGACTTGGAGATGAGGGCGGATATGCTCCCCATTTTGAGAAAGACGAGGACGCGCTGGAATTATTAAAGACAGTCATCGAGACGTCGGGATATAAATTCGGCGAGGATGTCAGTTTGTCGCTTGATCTGGCAGCTTCAACCTATTATAAGGATGGATTTTATACGCTTTCCGGTATTCCGAATCAGCTTGATCTCAGTTCCTATATCGAAACCGTCAAGGGTCTGGTTACGAACTACCAATTATTTTCCATCGAAGATCCGATTCAGGAAGATGACTGGGAGGCCTGGGCAACGCTGACGCGTATGGTATCCGATACATGTCTGGTTATCGGTGATGACCTCCTTGTGACTAACCTTAACCGTTTGAATACCGCTATTGAAAAGAAAGCCTGTAATGCTATCCTGGTTAAACCCAATCAGATAGGGACCGTGACAGAGACACTGTCTGTGATCCGGCGTGCCAGGGAAGCAAATTTTAAGATTATTATCTCCCACCGTTCGGGCGAAACAAACGACGATTTCATTGCGGATCTGGCTGTGGGCGTGGGTGCCGATTTTGTGAAATTCGGAGCGCCGGCCAGGGGAGAACGGGTCGCCAAATATAACCGATTATCCTACCTTTACGAAAGGTACGGATAGATTATTTAGCGAATTTGAAGTAAACTGGAATTACATAAACACCCATTACAAATTTAGAGACTAAAGGAGAATTATATGAAAGTTACCCTATCCGTCATAAAAGCAGATGTTGGATCCGTCGGAGGACATAACATTCCGAGTAAGGCCCTCGTTGATGCCATTACGAACCACGTGAAAGAAAACGCTTCGCGGCTTCTTATTGATTTCAAAATTTCTCATACCGGAGACGATACCGCCATTCTGATGACTCATACGCACGGAGTCGATTATTCCGATATCCATAAACTTGCCTGGGACGCCTTCCAGAAGGGAACGGAAGTAGCCAAAGAACAGGGGTTGTACGGAGCCGGACAGGATATTTTGAAAACCGCATTTTCCGGAAATGTACGGGGAATGGGTCCGGGTTCATGCGAGATGGAATTTGATGAGAGGCCGTCCGAACCATTTGTTTTATTTGCAGCGGATAAAACCGATCCCGGTGCATTTAATTATCCGATGTTCCGGGGATTTGCCGATCCGTTCCATAACGCCGGATTATTATTGGCATCCGATATGGCCAAAGGGTTCGAGTACACCGTAATGGATGTAAATTATACGGAAGGCGACCGGGTGATTAAGCTTAAAGTTCCCGAAGAGATGTATGATCTGGCAGTTTTACTGCGGGATCCGGAACATTATGTTGTTGAATCGATCCATAGCCGCAATACCGGAGATATCGCAGCGGTAGTCTCTACGTCGAGACTTCATAATATTGCGGGTAAATATACGGGTAAGGACGATCCCGTTGCGCTTGTCCGTACACAAAAACAGTTTCCTTCAACCGGAGAAATACTTTCTCCTTATGCTACCGCACACTATGTGGTAGGAGATAACCGAGGCAGCCATATCGTGGCGCTTATGCCCTGTAAACAGAATGCCATTATTTCATTCTTCGATGGGCCGGCGATCGTGACCGCGATGGGGTATTGTATCCATAACGGTAAATTTACCGAAGGTGTAGACCTCTTTGACCAGCCGTTCTGGGATATGATACGCCTGAAAGCCTCGGAAAAAACATACGCCATCCGGGAACAGGGTTTCTTCGGAGCTGCCATGGCATCAATGGAGGAATTGGAATATACGGGCGTTGTTGAACAGATTAAGAAGCTTGACCCGAAATTTACGATTCGGGCAGGAAAATAATAAACCTTAAAACAAACCATGCATGTCTGACCAAAATCAAGACATCTATCGCAAAACATCCAAAGACTGGAAAGTGCAGCCGAACCTGAAGGATTACCAAAAATCCCGCAGTGATTTTAGTTTGGGTGAAGTCGAAAAAAACGAAATCGATTGGTTTGACAACGGTAAAATTAATGCGGCGTATAATGCGGTTGACCGCCATTTAAAAACTGAAAATAAAAACAAAAAAGCTCTGCTTTGGGAAGGGGATAAAGGCGAAAAAAAGGAATATACGTTCCAGGATTTGGCCCAGTGGACCAACCGCTATGGAAATTACCTGAAATCTTTGGGAGTAGAGAAGGGTGACCGCGTTTTTATTTTTCTTCCCCGAATTCCTGAACTCTATTTTGTTTTTCTGGGAGCTCTCAAAATCGGTGCGGTAGCGGGTACTATGTTTTCCGCATTTTACGAGCAGGCCTTATTTGACCGGCTTGATAATTCAGAAGCCCGCGTGTTATTCACAAACAAGGAGCTGGCTCCCCGAGTGACATCTCTCAAAGCCAAACTTCCTAATCTCAAAAATATCATCATCGTTGATGACGACGCATTTATAAAAGACGTAACTTCCCAGCCAGACACCCTGGACATTCTTCCTATGGATCCCGAGGACCCTGCCTACATGCTCTATACCTCAGGAACTACCGGTAAACCCAAAGGTGTTGTTCATGTCCATAAGGATATTGTATCGCAGTATTTGAGTTCAAAATACGTTCTGGATTTTCATCCCGAGGACCGGTATTGGTGTACCGCCGATCCCGGATGGGTGACCGGAGTCTCCTATACGATTCTCGGAAATTTAAGCAACGGTATTACGACGCTCGTTTACTCAGGACGTTTTGACGCCGACAAGTGGTATCAACTCCTTCAGGACTATAAAATAACCGTCTGGTATACCGCTCCAACGGCTATCCGAATGCTCATGTCGTCCGGTACTGCTACGGTGAAAAAATATAATCTATCAACTCTCCGCCATCTCCTGTCTGTTGGAGAACCCTTGAATCCTGAAGCAATCCGCTGGGGACTTGAGGCATTCGGGATGCCGTTTCATGATACATGGTGGCAGACTGAGACCGGAAGCATCATGATCGCAAACTACCAGTGTATGGATATTAAGCTCGGGTCTATGGGACGCCCTTTCCTCGGAATCACCGGCGGAATTGTCGATGAAGCCGGAGTGGAACTTCCCGCAGGCAAAGAAGGAAACCTGGCGCTTCGTCCCGGCTGGCCGTCCATGATGCGAAGTATCTTCCACAATGAGGAAAAATATAAGTCCTATTTCATCAACGGCTGGTATATCTCCGGGGATCGCGGATGGATGGATAAGGACGGATATTTCTGGTTCGTCGGACGCGCGGATGATGTTATCAAAACATCCGGAGAACGAGTCGGTCCGTTTGAGGTGGAATCCGCTCTTATCGAGCATCCTGCAGTTATTGAAGCCGGGGTAATCGGTAAACCGGATCCGATGCGGGGAGAGATAATCAAAGCGTTTGTCGTTCTCAAAGATGAGGAAAAGGAAAAAGTGAAGGATGAAGCGTATGCGACAAAACTTAAGGCTGAATTAGGGGAATATGTTAAACGTCATCTGGCCGGTCATGCCTATCCACGGGAAATATCCTTCATTGATAAATTGCCCAAGACCCGCTCCGGCAAGATTATGCGCAGAATCCTAAAAGCTCAGGAATTGGGTCTTCCCATCGGAGATACCTCTACGCTTGAAGAATACTGATTCGTAGGCTTAGTTTAATTGCTGTGATACAATTCCCCGTATATGTGTCCAGAAATATACACGACGAATCAACCACATAGACCTATACAAATAGATTTACTGCCAGGAGAACCTAACGAGGCACAACGATCAGATGCGGGTAATTGTACTCACGCTGCCTCTGAAAATGTAGAACGGGGTCACTACGCGGACGCAGAATCTTGTTTATGTAGTATTGGAGTGAGAGGTGAAGACGCAAGAAAGATTGTTGCTGCAGCAAAAGTAAGACAACCTGGTGTTGGTGTGAGATTTAAAACCGTGTTTCTAGAGAAGGGGAAAATTGGTGGACCGAGACGATATGCTGATTTTACTTTTTTTGAAAGATAAACTATTTTAATATTTAAATTCGGAAAAGAATCACAAACTCGCCTTTGGGTTCGTGAAAGTGGGATACGGCTTCGGAAATTTTTCCCCGGAACACTTCCTCATGCAGTTTCGTTAATTCACGGCAGACGACGATGGATACATCTCCGAAAACCGCTTTGATATCGGTTAATTCCGATTGGAGTCTGTGGGGAGATGCGAAAAATTCCAGCGTCGGTTTAAGTTTTAACGATAAGATATTTTCTTTAACCTGCTGCAATAATTTAATCCGCTTGTTGGATGAATCCGGCAGATAGCCGTAAAACCAGAACGGTTGGGTCGGCAGTCCGGAGATTGAAAGGGCGGTCGTGATTGAACTGGGGCCGGGTACCGGCATAATTTGGATTTTGCGTCGGATACATTCCTGAACCAGTTTATATCCCGGATCTGACAGGAGAGGAGTTCCCGCATCGCTTACTAAAGCGATATTGTCATCCTGTTCCAGATGGTCGACGATTTCGGGAATTTTAGATCCTTCTGTCTCATCATAAAAGGATATGAGGTGCGGAGTGCTTTTAGAAGTTTGAGGTATTAAATGAGGGTAGCGTTCACGAATAAGTCCGAGAAGATGTCCGGTCACCCGAGTATCTTCGCAGGCGATAACCGGAACCGTCATAAGCGTTTCAATAGCCCGGATAGATAGGTCAGAGATATTTCCGATCGGAGTTGATACAATATATAAGATACCCATATCCGTATTATACGTGGTCTTGTTGATTATTCATAAAAAGTATGATAATTTCATACTATATATAGAAAGGAATACATTATGAACAAAAGAAAATTGAGAATCGGAATTAATGGATTTGGACGGATCGGAAGAGTTGCCTCCAGGATTATTTGTAATCGGAATACGAGTGAACTGGCCGCCATCAACAGCCGCGCTGATGTTGAATCCCACGCTTATCTGCTGAAGCACGATTCTACCTACGGAACTTATGATAAAAACGTTTCTGTGCAAAACGGTAAGTTGATTGTCGACACAGAAGAAGTCGCCGTCTACAACAATAATTTGCCGTCCGAGATCCCCTGGAAAGACGTAAAAGTAGATCTGGTCATTGATTCCACCGGACTATTCCGGACAACGGAGGATTTAATGGGACATTTGCAGAGCGGAGCATCCCTGGTCGTATTGTCGGCTCCGGCAAAAGACAAGACAAAAACACTCGTCATGGGTGTCAATGAAACAACATTTGACCCCTCAGTCGACAAAATTATTTCCAACTCATCGTGCACCACCAACTGTCTTTCTACAACTTTGAAAGTTCTGAATGACGCGTTCCAAGTGAAAAGAGGATTTATGACGACAACCCATGCCGTTACGGATTCACAGAATTTATTGGATAATTCGCATAAAAAAGAAGAGCGGTTACGGAGAAGTGCCTTTGCTTCTATGATTCCGGCGTCAACGGGGTCCGCGAAAGACATCGGAAAACTCTATCCAACTCTTGCAGGCAAGCTTATCTGCCAGTCAATCAGAATCCCGTTATTTACCGGGTCGCTGATAAACCTGACGGCAGAAATTACACGCACAACTACAAAAGATGATGTGAACCGCGCGTTTGAAACAGCCGAAGGAGGTAGTTTAAAAGGTATCCTTGAAGTCGCCAAAGAGCCTTTGGTTTCGCATGATTTTATCGGAAACACGCACTCAAGTATAATAGATCCCTATCTGACACAGGTGCTTGATGGAAATTTGGTCAATATCTACGCCTGGTATGACAATGAATGGGGATATGCCAACCGCCTTATTGATATGGCGGAATATTTATCACAAAAAGCAGGGATTATATAACGGGATATGCGCAAAAAAACAATAAAAGATATACCAGATCTGAGAGGCAAACGGATTTTTCTGACTGCGGATTTCAATATATCGTTAAACGACGGCATAGTCGCAAACGATACCCGCATCGTGGAAACGCTTCCGACTATCCGATATCTTTTGACCCACGGAGCCAAAATTATCATAGCCTCTCATCTTGGGAGGCCTCATGGATATGATACGCAATTTTCGTTGAAACCCGTTGCAGACCGGTTGACTCAGCTCATCAAAACTCCCGTTCATCTGATTGACCGGTATTGGGAGCCGGAGAGTTTGGATATTATACGCAAGGTTCCTTCTAATGAGATTACGCTTCTTGAGAATATCCGGTTTTATAAAGGAGAAAAAGAAAATGACCGGCAATTCTCTTCTCACTTGGCTTCCATGGCCGATGTGTTCGTAAATGATGCATTTGGCGCTTCTCACCGCGTCCATTCCTCAACAGTAGGAATCACGGAATTTTTGAAGGGCTATGCGGGACTTCTGATGGATTCCGAAGTTCGGACGCTATCCGAGGCGGTTGAAAAACCTAAACGGCCCTTGGTTGTTGTTATCGGCGGAGCAAAAACGATCGAAAAGATATCCGTTATAGAAAGGCTTCTCGATCTTGCGGATACCGTTTTGCTGGGAGGAGCCATTGCCAATACTTTCCTTGCCGCGTGGGGTTTCGGTATGGGTATTTCCAAAGTTGATTATGAAATGGTTGAAATGGCCAGAGTAGTATTCTGGAAAACGACCCGTAAGCATTCCGCATTGATACTTCCTCTAGATGTCGTAACATCGGATTCCGAGCGTAAAGGGTCTTCGCAAATTTTCGAATTCAACAAAATTCCTGGACACTTGGCAACATATGATATCGGCCCCAAAACTATAACCCTTTTCGAAGAACATATTAAGAACGCGGGAACCGTGATTTGGAACGGGCCCATGGGTCTATATGAGGATCCGAGATTTAAAAAGGGTACCGATAGTGTTCTGAAACAAATCTCTCTCAATAAAGGAACCACGATTATCGGAGGTGGTGATACTCTAACAAGTATACGAATGAAAAAATATATCAATCTTATTACCCACGTATCAACCGGCGGAAGTGCCATGCTCGCCTTCCTCGAAAAAGGGACTCTCCCGGGGATTGAAGTCCTCCTGGATGCGTAGGAAGAATCCACTCAACTAAATTGAATCCCACAAATTTTCGTATATAATTCCCGTTATGACAATATACGAGGGACCACCAAGAAATCCGTCAGGTGCTACTTATGAGGGTTTATATGTACGTCTGGGAGAAAATATATATTACGGGAATAATGACTATAAGGATCCCCAAGGCCACGAAACTCTGGCGGCCCATCATCACGTACTAGATACCTGCATAGCAGCGGGTGATCATGATTCTTCTGAAGTTAGTGCGGGATATTTTACCGTAGATTATAGACTTAAAATCGTAAAGTTGTGGCCAAGCGGATCTAAGGACTTACACGTACATGGACTGGAAAAGCCTAGATGGAAGAGGGATTGCGTAGTTTTTCATAGGAAAAGCAAGGGTTACAGGGTAACGCCCTCTACCTGATTAAGTTTTTAGGATATGTATTTGCGAAAAACCGCGACGACTTTCCCCTGTATTTTTACCGAGGGGGTAAAGATGGGAGACATGGAAGAATTTGCAGGTTCCAAACGAATACGGTCTTTTTCATAATAAATGCGTTTAAGCGTAGCAAGACCCGTAGGAAGTACCGCAACGACGATATCACCGTTTTGAGCATCCTGCTGGTGCTGGATTACGGCAAAATCACCGTCCAGAATTCCTTCTTCGATCATTGAATTCCCCCGGACTTGCAGGATATACCCGGGTTTTTTGTTGTTGATTAGGTTTGCCGGAATTGACAAATAGCTGTTCGGATCGGTGTGGGGTTCGAGTGGAGCTCCCGCTGCGATAAAACCCAGAACCGGCAGTTCCAAGGCAACTTCGTTTTCTCCGCCTTTAATTCTGGATTCGATTAATTCAATGGACCGTTCAAACCCGGCGGTCCGTTTAATAAACCCTTTCGCGACCAGTTTTTCCAAATGTTCATGTACCGTAGAGACTGCGTTTAAACCCATGCTTTCTGCAATTTCCGTAAGCGTCGGAGCATAGGCGTGGCGCTGGATATATTGGGTTATAAATTCCAAAACCTGTTTTTCCCTGCTGTAAAGAGTTGCTGCCATATTCTCTCCTTCCAAAAATTGTTGATTATACTTTTTTAAAGAAGATTTACCGAAATTCAAAAAATAAAATTTATCGATTAGAGTTTATTTATCTATAAGATAGTTAAATAAAACCCGAATGTCAATCGCATCATTCTGTGATAAAATAGATCAACCGCCATTTATAGAAATTACAAAAAATATGAACAATAAATTTATATTGAAATCATCTTTCCAACCGACCGGGGACCAGCCGCAAGCAATTGAAAAGCTCGTGAACGGAATTGAAAAAGGAGCCAAACAGCAGGTATTATTGGGTGTTACCGGAAGCGGAAAAACATTCACGGTAGCGAATGTCATTGCTAAGTTGAACCGGCCGACGTTAGTCATTTCCCATAATAAAACGCTTGCGGCCCAAACCTATCAGGAATTCCGGGATTTTTTCCCGAACAACGCGGTTTCCTATTTCGTGTCCTATTACGATTATTACCAGCCGGAATCCTACATGCCGCAAACCGATACGTATATCGAGAAGGAAACGGAAATCAACGAGGAAATAGACAAGCTCCGTCTGTCGGCAACGACAAATCTCCTTACCCGAAAAGATACGATCGTCGTCGCATCCGTATCCTGTATTTATAATATCGGTTCGCCGAAAGAGTATGGCAAATTCGTTTTGGAACTTAGGCCGGGAGTGCGTCTGGCACGAGAATCTATCCTGCACCGTTTGGTTGATTTACAATATGTCAAAAGCACTTTGGATTTTAAACGCGGAACGTTCCGGACACGGGGAGAGGTCATAGATATTTTTACGGCTTACGAGGATACGGCAACCCGCATCGTACACACCGACAATACGATTGTCTCGATTGACAAGATAGATCCGATAAGTGGAAAAATAGTTGAGAACCTCAGGGCGACGGTAATATATCCGGCAAAACATTTCATGACGGACCCTTCCAAAAATCGAAGCGTTTTCAATGACATACGCGCTGATCTTGAGAAGCGCGTTAAAGAACTAAAAAGCCTAAATAAAAATCTGGAGGCCTATCGGTTAAACCAAAAAGTGAACTATGATCTTGAGATGATGGCGGAGGTTGGTTATGTCAACGGAATTGAGAATTATTCCCGCTACTTCGACGGACGTAAACCCGGGGATCCTCCGTATTCCCTTCTGGATTATTTCCGCGAGCCCTACGGGGACGAATGGCTCCTTGTGATCGATGAGTCCCATATGACGATCCCTCAAATACGGGGCATGTATAACGGAGACCAATCCCGCAAGCAGACGCTGATTGATTTTGGTTTTCGGCTGCCGTCGGCTCTCGATAACCGTCCTCTCCGGTTCGATGAATTTATGCACAGGACAACATCAACGATATATGCGTCAGCAACCCCCAATATATGGGAGTTGTCCCTCGCAAAAGAGTCCGCTCAAAAGAATAAAATAACCAACCATACCGGAGTAGTCGAACAATTAGTCCGGCCGACGGGTATTGTGGATCCGGAAATCGAAGTCCGGCCGACTGTCAATCAGGTTCTGGACCTGGCCCGTGAGGCAATCAAGCGGAAAAAAAACGGTGAACGCGTATTGGTTACCGCATTAACCAAACGGATGGCCGAAGACCTTTCTGCGTATATGGAGGAACGCAAATACGCCAAACTTCCGGAATTCTCCGGTATCGACCCTAAGGATTTTCCGGAAGTGCATTATTTGCATTCTGACGTCGTAACGCTCGAACGGAGCGATCTTCTGGATGATCTTCGCGACGGCACCTACGATGTTTTGATAGGAATTAACCTCTTGCGGGAGGGGTTGGACTTGCCGGAGGTATCGCTCGTGGCTATTCTTGATGCCGATAAGGAAGGATTTTTACGGAGTGATACCGCCCTTATTCAAACCATGGGCCGGGCAGCGCGCCATATAAAAGGAAGCGTCATCCTGTATGCGGATACCATAACCAATTCCATGAAGAAAGCTATTGATGAAATTACCCGAAGACGGGAGATACAGCGGGAATATAACAGAAAGCACCATATCAACCCTCAGCAGATAGAAAAACCCATTAGAAAAAAGCTGATAGAGCACGACCGTGAGGAAGACCCCATATTCAGAACGCTCGAACAGCAAAAAAGAATCCAATACCAAAAACTGTTAGCCATTGACCTTGATTCGCTTACTCCACAGGATAAAATCAGGCTCGTGAAAAAGATGGAACGCGAGATGAAAGAGGCCGCAAAGGAATTGAATTTTGAACTGGCAGCGGAACTTCGAGACAAAATCAGATCGATCCGGTCTGAACTGAATGCACCCGTATAAATTTCCTGGTATAATATTTAACTCCCGAATTTGCTATTGGATGACTATTAAAATTGCCGGTTAATGAATTACCTTTAACGACTATGCAGGACAAAATAATAATCAAGGGCGCAAGACAGCATAACTTGAAAAATATCGATCTCGAGCTGCCTAAGAATAAACTGGTGGTTTTTACCGGTTTATCGGGAAGCGGCAAATCTTCAATGGCTTTTGATACGATTTATGCGGAAGGCCAGCGCCGATATGTCGAGAGTCTGTCATCTTACGCCCGTCAATTTTTGGGCGTGATGGATAAACCTGACGTGGATTCGATTACGGGGCTGTCGCCGGCGATTTCCATAGATCAAAAATCCACAAGTCATAACCCCCGATCGACGGTTGGCACGGTTACGGAAATTTATGACTATCTCAGACTCCTGTTTGCACGTGTGGGTCATCCCCATTGCCCCAACTGCGGCCGGGAGATATCGCGTCTGAGTATTCCCCAGATTACCGATTTGGCGATAGATCTTATTCAAAAAGAACTGACCAAAAATCCGGCCCGTCCCGCTCGGTTTCTTATTCTGTCCCCGGTTATACGAGACAGAAAAGGAGAGTTCACCCAATTATTCAATAACCTTAGGTCAAAGGGTTTTACAAAAATACGGATAGACGGGAAAATTCTGCCGCTTAGCGACGATTTGGTTTTGATTAAAACCAACCGCCACACCGTGGAAGTTGTGATTGACAGAATTTCTGCAGATAAAAAAACCTTTCGGGATGAAACTAAGGCATCGGAATTGAAACACCGGATATCCGAAAGTATTGAACAAGCTATTGGTCTGTCAGAAGGTTTGGTTATTCTTGCAAGAGTTGATGATACATCGTTTGAATTTCCCGATAAGCCGACTAAACTCACGAATCATCTATTTTCGGAACGATTCGCGTGCCCTTACTGCAATATTTCGGTATCTGAACTGGAACCGCGTTTATTTTCCTTCAATACGCCGCATGGGGCGTGTCCCACATGCACCGGTCTCGGAATAATTAAAAAAATAGATCCTCTTAGGGTATTAAATCCAAATCTATCGATATCCGAAGGCGGAATCCTGCCGTACGCGCGTCTTGTCATGTCGGAAACGTGGTATGGGAGAATTTTGGTTGCGGCCTGCAAGGTCTCGGGAATCGATATACGTAAACCCATCCGTTCTCTTACCGAAGATCAGAAAAACCAGTTATTATACGGCACCGGAGACGCAATATATGATGTCCAAGGAGAGAACCGCCAAGGACGCATGGTGACGATTCATGAAACGTACAGCGGTGTAATTCCGGATTTGGAAAGACGGTATACGGAAACCGAATCCGATTATGTCCGCAACGAAATCGGGAAATTTATCCGCGATGAAATATGCAGTTCGTGTCAAGGTAAGCGGCTTAAAAAAGATGCGTTATCCGTTACGATCAACCAAAAGTCGATTGTTGATATTACGTCTCTTTCCATCAGCGATACGATTGAGTGGATTGAAGTTATTGTCCAGAAATTTACTTCCCGGGAACAGACAATAGGAAATCTCATTCTTAAGGAAATCAAAAGCCGTCTTACTTTCTTAAGATCGGTGGGGTTGGATTACCTTACCCTTGATCGAAGCGCCATATCTCTTTCCGGCGGAGAAGCTCAGCGTATACGTCTGGCGTCGCAAATAGGATCCGGTCTATCAGGAGTTTTGTATGTTCTGGATGAGCCATCCATCGGTCTTCACAGCCGAGATAACAGCAAATTAATCAACACCTTGAAAGACCTGCGCGATTTGGGTAATACCGTTGTCGTTGTCGAACATGACCGCGAAATGATGCAAAATGCGGACTATTTAGTTGATTTCGGTCCGGGGGCGGGAGGCCACGGAGGTAAGGTTGTTTCAAAGGGTACGTATTTGGAAGTTGCACATGACAAAAACTCAATCACCGGAGCCTATCTTACCGGTAAAAAAACAATTGATCTCCGACAAAAAATGTTAATACCCGATGATAAGAATCAGAGATATCTCGTGATGAAAGGATGCGAACAAAATAACCTTAAAAATATCAACGTAAAAATTCCATTAGGAAAAATTGTCTGTGTGACAGGTGTATCCGGAAGCGGAAAATCATCACTGGTTGTTGATACGATACATCCGGCCCTCGCGTCGCATTTCAATCCGTATTTTAAATACAATGTCGGAAAACATTATGGAATTGAGGGAGTATCCAATTTAGAGCGGGTGATATTGATAGACCAGTCACCCATCGGGAGAACGCCGCGGAGTAACCCCGCAACCTATACGGGAGCATTCACCTTTATCCGAGACATATTCTCCCAAACCCATGATGCGCGTGTTCGGGGATATAACCCGGGAAGGTTTTCGTTTAATGTGAAAGGCGGACGCTGTGAAGCCTGCGAAGGGGAAGGGGAGATAAAGATCGAGATGCAGTTTTTACCCGATGTGTATGTCACATGCGATGTCTGTAAAGGAACACGTTTCAACCAGGAGACTCTGGAGGTGAAATTTAAAGATAAAAATATCAGCGATGTTCTGAATATGACGGTTGAAGAAGCCGATGAGTTTTTTAAATCTATTCCCGGATTATCCAGCAAATTATCTACACTCAATAAAGTCGGACTTTCCTATATCCATTTGGGACAGCCGGCTCCTCAGCTTTCCGGAGGAGAGGCCCAAAGGGTGAAACTCGCGACCGAATTATCCAAGAAGGGGACCCACAATACGCTCTACATATTGGACGAACCCACCACGGGGCTCCATTTCGAGGACCTAAGAAAATTGGTTGTCATACTTCGGGAACTCGTAAATTTAGGGAATACCGTTGTTGTCATCGAACATAACCTGGATATCATAAAAAATTCTGACTGGATTATAGATTTGGGACCTATGGGTGGAGAAAAGGGAGGATATGTGATTGCGGAAGGTACGCCCGAGACTGTCGCTCAAGTTAAATCATCCTATACCGGACAATTCCTGAAATCCGTATTGTGATCCTATGATTTTTACGAAAGCCAATCTATCGCAAATCCCCGAGTATTCCGGTGTCTATATCCATAAAGACATAAGCGGTTCAATCCTATACATCGGCAAGCCATCAACCTAAAACGCCGAATTTTGTCCTATTACAAGGGTCATCCGCGAGACACGAAAACCTCGCTTCTCGTACAAGAAATTTCCACAACGGAAATAATTCCCGTACAGTCTGAATTTGAATCCCTGCTTTTGGAGGCAAACCTCATCAATGAACATAAGCCTCCTTACAATATTATCTGCAAAGACGACAAACACTACATCTACGTCAAAATAACCGGTGAAGAATTTCCCCGCGTTTTATTGACAAGGAAAGAATCGGAGGCAAAAGCCGTCTACTTTGGTCCTTTTCCCTCCCGACGGATCGTTACGGAAATGCTGAGATACCTCCGTACGATATTTCCCTATTGTACGCAAAATCCTTCAAGCAAACGCCCGTGTTTCTATACCCATATCAGACTCTGCAATCCGTGTCCCGCCTCTATAAGGAAGAAAACAGGGGAGGAATACCGCCTATTAAAAAAAGCATACCGGCATAATATCCACCGCTTAAGCAGGATTTTGTCCGGCAAGTCAGAGCAGGTTCGTAATGAATTGTTAAAAGAGATGGATGCGTATTCCCAAAAGGAAAATTATGAACAGGCGGCAACAATCAGAAACCGCATTGAGAAACTGGACTATTTAGTCAACCAATTTACCCCTGCGCAGTCTTATATCGAGAACCCGCTACTTGCTATCCAAACATGGAAACACGAGCAAGAGATGCTGACGAATGTCCTTCAGCCGTTTTTTCCCGGACTCAAAACAATAAACAAAATCGAGTGCTACGATATCAGCACACTGTTGGGCAACCAATCGGTCGGTTCCCTGGTTACCTTTGTGGACGGTGAGCCCGTTAAGGGACTATATCGGAGGTTCCGGATTCGTAAAGTGAGTGGCCAGAACGACTTTGCCATGCTGCGGGAAGTCGTACTTAGACGGTTAAACCATACGGAATGGACCTATCCGGATCTGTTTGTCATGGACGGCGGGAAACCGCAGCTGATTCCAATTATTGAACTTTTCCACGTTAATAATATTACTATTCCTTTGATTGGTCTTGCCAAACAGGAAGAGGAAATTGTCGTACCAGAAGACGGGGATTTCAAAAAAATCCGGTTAAAAAAAGATTCCCCGGCACTTCAGATAATCCAGAGGATTCGGGATGAAGCCCATCGGTTTGCCCATCGGTACCATACTCTTTTGCGGCTCAAAGCAATGGTTGCCGTTACCCATCCGGCACAGGATTGAAAACAATCAGTTACCATGATACGCTCGTTGTAACGATGAAAACTTTGATAAGGAAATATTTAATCATTTCCGCCGCAGTATACATCGTAGTCCAACTCATTCCCGCCCTCTCTATCACGGGAGGCCTGGCAAATTTTATGTACGCAACAGCCGTATTATCTTTGCTGTACCTGATCGCAAAACCCATCATTAATATATTTCTTTTCCCGATACATCTTCTGACACTGAGTATCACCGCATGGCTTGTAAATATCATGCTTATTTTTGTCTGGAAATTGCTCGTTCCGTCTCTCGCAATAGGGGATTGGACATTTGAAACGTTGTCTCTTGGATTCGTAACGCTGTCTTCCGTACACTTTCCTCCGTGGCAAGTTATGGTCATTATCGGATTTTTATTGACATTTATTATACAATTGTTGGATTGGCTTGTTAAATAATTATGAAAGACAAAAAAATCGTCGTCATCGGCGGAGGCACCGGCACCTACAGCGTCTTATCCGGTTTGAAACATTATACCGATCAGTTGACCGCCATTGTCACGATGGCTGATTCCGGAGGTAGCGCCAAAAAGGAACGGGATGATTGGGGATTGTTGCCAAGTTCTGATATCCGGAAATCATTAATTGCCCTTGCGGACATATCAACGGAAGACAACCTTATACTTCGGGAATTATTTCAATACCGGTATAGCGAAGGCAAAGGCATTTCGGGAATTACGTTCGGCAATCTGTTTCTGATTGCTTTGACGAAATTGCTGAAATCCCAGGATAAGGCGATTGAAAAAGCCGGTGAAATATTGAAAATCAAGGGACGGGTATTGCCGGTCACGCTATCGCAAATTGATTTGGTGGCGAAATATGCCGACGGTACTGAAGTAGTCGGAGAGCATTTTATTGATGAACCTCATCATAACGGTACGATTGCTATCTCCCAGTTATATACGAGGCCGAAGGCGGAGATTACGGAAAAAGCAAAAGAGGCCATCATGGATGCCGACATTATCATCATCGGCCCCGGAGGTTTTTACACTACCATATTGGCCAACTTCGTCATCCAGGGGGTGGCGGAAGCGGTGAAGAAAAGCAAGGCAAAAAAAATATTCATACTGAATTTGATGACGGAATATGGACAAACGTATGGTTTTACCGCCTATCGTTTTTTATCCGAACTGGACCGCTACTTTCCGGTGGACAATCTCGATTATGTTGTCATTAATAAGACCGCACTGCCTGAATCGGTATTAAAGAGATATCACAAATACCGCGCGGAACCGGTACTAAATGACATACCCAAAAATCAGCCGTATAAAATAATTGAGGCGGATCTGCTGTCTCCTGACATTATCAAACACCAAAAAGGGGATACACTGCGGCGCAGCTTAATCCGTCATAATCCTGAAAAAGTCGCTCTGACATGCATGAGATTGGTTGGTTTGGTATAATAGCAGCTACTTGTGAAAAACGCATTTCTCATCATCCAGATTATTTTATCGGTTACACTCGTAATTCTCATCCTTATTCAGTCAAAAGGAGTCGGTTTAGGGAGTTCATGGGGCGGGAGCGGTGATTTCTATAAAAGCCGGAGGGGAGTAGAAAAAGTTGTTTTCCGCTTCACCATAATTATCGCTGGTCTTTTTCTCATCTCGTCGATTGTTAATCTGATCCTTCCCTGATTCATGCGAAAGCATATTCAATTTACTCTCCTATTTATAGAGGCATTTGTATCAAAGCACAAAAAACAACTTGTGTTGTCGTTTGTTGGCGGATTTATTCTCACCGTACTTCTTTTCCGTGTTTATCCCTATATCTCAGAGATTACGTCGAATCACCAGATCCGCATTGGACTTGTCGGCAGGTTTCAAAGCGACTCATTGCCGACTGCGGTTCTTGATAAAATCACTCTCGGGTTGACGTCTCTTTCTGCTTCCGGCGAAGCCAGTCCCTCGCTTGCATTATCCTGGGAAAACGACGAAAAAGGATTAACCTATCTATTCAAACTGAAACAAAATATGTATTGGCACGACGGTAAGCTTTTTACCGCCAAAGACATCAGCTACCCCTTGAAAGGTCTGGAAACCCAAGTCGTCGATGACTACACATTGAAGATAATTCTAAAAGAACCGTATGCTCCCTTACCGGTATTATTATCCCGTTCGATCATACGAAACGATTTTATCGGGTTAGGCCTCTACAAAGTCCATGCCACTCAAGTAAGCGGGGACGATTTGAGTCAGATCGATTTATATCCGACCGTCAAAGGCTATCCGACTTTGGAATATAAATTCTATCCGACAAATTCCGAAGCGATATTAGCTTATAAACTCGGTGAAATTGACCGTTTGGAAGAATTGTCGGACCCGGCGGATTTGGGAAGCTGGAAAAACACCAAAATAAATATTACGAACTTATATGACCGCATGGTGGGAATTTTTATCAATCTCAGGAACCCGAATTTTAACGATAAAGAAGTCCGTCAGGCTCTCGCTCTGGGTACGCCCGCTTTTCCGGATTACGAAAAAGCCATCAGCCCCTTGTCTCCGCTATCCTGGGCATACTCCCGGAAAATCCGGGTATATAACTATGATCCTGAGGCAGCCATAAAAATATTAAGCAAAAGTCCGTTTGCTTCCGAATCCTCAGAACTGGTTTTATCTACGTTCCCGTCCCTCTTATCGTCCGCTCAGACCATTGCAGATACGTGGAACAAACTGGGGGTAAAAACACGCGTAAAAGTCGAGAATTCAATTCCGTCCGATTATGATGTGATGCTTCTCGTTCAATCGATTCCTCCGGATCCGGACCAATATCAGTATTGGCAGTCGACCCAGGAGGGCACGAATTTAACCCACTACAATAACCCTAAAATAGATAAGTTTTTGGAAGACGGCCGCAAGGAGATAGATAAAGATAAACGTATGAAAATATATGCGGACTTCCAGCGTTACCTCGTGGACGACGTGCCGGTGATATTCATGTACTATCCCAAAAGCTATACGGTTGAGAGGAAGTAATCAAAACGGTGCCGGGAAAGGGATTCGAACCCTTACGCCTTTTAGGGGCACTGGATTTTAAGTCCAGCTTGTCTACCGTTCCAACACCCCGGCTTTCTTGAATCAATCGGTATATATTATACTAAAAAACAGGCCAATAGGATCAACTTACGTATTTTAAGCAAAAAATTGAATAGGATCAATAATGGATCATACAATCGTCGAACTTCTCAATCCTTACCGGAAACGGATTCTGGATGAGTTAAAAGCATCTTTAACGGATAATTATTCTAAGTGGGACACGATACTTTTCGATCCGTCTACGCTTCGTAAAGCTCTTGAACAGTTTATGACCTCCGGAAAATTAATACGCGGCAGTCTGTTGTGTTTTTCTTATGAAATGTTTTCAAATAAAAAGGTCGACCCAATTGCCGTACGTTTGGCGGTTAGTTTGGAATGGATTCATACGGCACTCCTTATTCATGATGACATTATGGACCGGGACATTACCAGGAGGGGGGTCCCCACCGTTCATCACTGCTATACATTGGAAGCCCAAAAACAAAAATCGGATGATCCGGCGACACTCGGCAATAATCTGGGATTATGCGTAGGAGATCTCTGCTATTTTACCGCTTATGATATTTTGTCACGATTAAAATTAAAAGAAGGAATAAAGAATCAAATCATGTCGTCAATTTCTCAGGAATTTCAAAAGGTCCTCCTGGCACAGATGAATGATGTCAGACTCGCCGCAGAATCCAAAAAAATATCAGAGGAAGAGATAATCTCCGTTTACCGGTTTAAGACTGCTCGATACACGTTCTCACTTCCCATTCTGCTCGGCGGAATGCTAGCCGGTATTCCGGATAAGACTTTGAAGCTATGGAATCAAATCGGAGAATATTACGGTATTTTGTATCAACTGAGGGATGATGAATTGGGTTCTTTTGGAAATGAAAAACAAACGGGAAAAACAATCGGAGGAGATATTCGG